>Ga0209048_10002131_pt1 | contig 19838 bp, 14 predicted proteins | sample FrelakmetCRP12CR_FD_187146 | JGI IMG/M metagenome (GOLD analysis project Ga0209048, IMG submission 187146) | Freshwater lake sediment microbial communities from the University of Notre Dame, USA, for methane emissions studies - CRP12 CR (SPAdes)... | ecosystem: Environmental > Aquatic >... | reverse complement strand
CGTTAACGGCCCCCGCGTCGGCGGCGAAGTTGAAGATGAGTTAAAGCGTCGGGGTTACAAAAACCTTCACACCGATGTATCTGGTGACGATGTCTATGCTTACTGGAAGAAACCTAAGATGAAGGGCTGTGTTGTTGTACATATGGATGCAAAACGTGCCGTCGCCTCAATCGCAAAGGCTGATAGCAGCTGCGCCAAATAAGGATTTCGCTAAAAATAGCTTCGCAAAAGGGAAGCCGGTCGGAGTTTGCAACCCCGACCGAAGCGTTTGAAGTTCTCGGCGACTTGCAAAACGTGAGTGACGGGGTTGCAAACCCCGTCACTCACGCAGTCGGGAAGTTATTATTTTTGCTTCATTTAGGATGACTAAGATTGCTTAGTCATCGTTTTTTTAATCAACGAGGAATCATTTATGAAAACATTATTAGCATGTGTCTTGGCAAGCTTATTGATGTTTTGCACCACAACTGTATGGGCCGAGGCAGGCATTCAACAAGAACAAATCCAGTTCTCGAAAGGCAAATCGGGTACGCAGGTCAATGGCAAGATAAAAGGCCGACAGACCCTCGACTATCAGTTACGCGCTAACGCCGGGCAGACGATGACGGTCGATTTTAAAGGGAGTAAACCGACCGCGTATTTTAACATTTTGTCTCCCGGCAACGACGACCGGGTGATTTTTCTCGGTTCGAGCGCTGGCTATAACTTCAAGGGCGAATTACCTGCCGACGGTGTGTATACGATTCGATTGTACTTAATGGGTAATGCCAAAGATAGCAACCAGACGGTCAGTTACACATTGAAAGTCAATATCGCTAATGGCCAAAACAGGAGCAACAGCAAAGCAATAAAGGCAAGCGATTTTCCTCAGGACTCCTATGTAGAAATCATTTCCAAAGGCCAGCTCAATCTGCTTTCTGAACCCTCGATGGGCGAGTCGACCGCCGGTCAAGTGAGCGAAGGCCGGCTCATGCAGGTTCAAAAGTGTGAGTCCAACGACGGGCTATGGTGCCTAGTCCAAGCGCATAATGACGCCAATCTCCGCGGTTGGGTTAAAGCGCAGAATTTGCGCGCTAAATAAACGATTTTACAGCAGTGAGAGCATTTCGGATTCTATCACTCCTCTGCACAGCTGGCATATTGTTACAAAATCAGTCTTTTCCACCAGAAGCTTTAGGTAAAACAATAATTTTTTTTATCGCCTCTATGCTGCTCTTTGCCTGTGGACTGGATAGCTCTAATCCAGTACGTAGCGGCGAACCATATCAAAAACTGAACTTTGTAAAAGACGGCAAAATACCGGAAACGCAGTGGCTTCCCTATGAACAATATCCTGACGATGTTGCTCAGGCACAAGCGGCATGGATAAAAACAAAACCTGTTTTAGAACGGCAAATGACTGTGACCGCAATCAAGAAAAACCTGGGTTTGGAGGAAAGCGATTTGGGTTTTGCCGAAGGCTATGAAAACCTGGACGCCATTTTCAGCGATAGCCTGACTCCTTTCGCGCAAATAGATAAAGGCGGCGCGGCCCGAATGGCTGGCGGCAATGTGTCCCGGCGTGGTCCGCGAGCAGCGCGAGTTGATCTTCGATCCCGAGCGTGAGCGTGTGGTCGAACGGACGCAGGAGCTGTTTGACGACTTGGTGTTGCGCGAGAGTGTGCGGGTCGACGTCGACCCGCTCCTCGCCGGTGCGGTTCTGGCCAAGGCGGCGCGGCGAGATCCGCTCCGCGCCGCCTGCGTCGGCGACGCCGAGCGCGCGTGGCTGCGGCGCGTCCAGTTCCTGCAACGTTGGATGCCTGAGCTGGGGTTGCCGGCTCATGCGGAGGCGTTGCTGGCCGATGCGGTGGGTGCACTGTGCGCTGGCCGCCGCAGCTTCGCTGAAGTGCGCGGCGCCGACATGCTCGGCGTCCTGCGCGGGTTGCTGACGCATGCGCAGCGCGCCACGCTTGACCACGAAGCTCCCGCTCAGTATCGCTTGCCGTCAGGCCGCTTGACGTCGGTTGCCTACGCTGACGCCAAACCGCCGGCCGTCGCGGCGCGCATACAGGAACTGTTCGGTCTCACCTCTACACCGCGGCTGGCCGGCGGTCGGGTGCCACTGCTGATCGAGATCCTCGCTCCCAATCACCGCCCGGTGCAAATCACCGACGACCTGGAGAGCTTCTGGCGCACCACGTATCCGGAGGTGCGCAAACAGCTGCGCGGACGCTACCCGAAACACGTCTGGCCGGAAGATCCGTTCACTGAACCGCCGACGTCGCGCATCCGCCGCCGCCGGTCAGAGAACACGCCCTGAAAGGTTCGTGAACTCGGCCGCTCACTGCGTTTCCTCTTCCAGCTCCGTCTTCAGCTGAATGAAGCGGGTGATGCCGGTGCGTGTGATCAAGCCGACGATACGGCCACCCTCACTGACCAACAGGCGACCACTGTCCGACTCCACCATCTTCCGCAACGCCTCGGCGACCGATGCCGTGGCCGCAATCGTCACGGCCGTGTCGGCAGTGCGCATGATCTCGCGCACGGTTCGCTGTGCGCGCTCCTGAGGTGGGCAGTGTTTGATCTGTGCCAGGGTGACCAAGCCTTCGATCTGCCCGTTGCGGGTGACCGGGAAGCCGCCGAAGCCGTGGTGCAGGAAGTGCCCTTCGATCGCAGTGTGCACGGTCAGGTCGTCGGCGATCACGCTCGGGTCGGTCACCATCAAATCCGCGACCGTGGCCGTGCCGAGCACGTGCTCGATCACCACTCCGTGGTAGCTCGACCGGGCAGCCCCGCGCAGAAACATGCCGATGAAGATCAGCCAGAGGCCACCCACCAGCGCTCCACCGAAGATCTGCAAGAGACCGAGCCCCATCAGCCCCAAGGCGATGCCGGTGCCCCAGTCGGCGGCACGCGCCGTGGCGGCACGCAAGTTCCCAGAGCGGTACCAGAGAAAGCCACGGAGGATGCGGCCGCCATCCAGGGGGAACCCGGGCAGCAAGTTGAAGACGGCCAACGCCACGTTGATGAACGACAGATACTTGAACATAGCCACCCACAGCGGACCGGCGGCGAGACGCTCGGCGGCGACCTGTAGCAACCAGAAGCCGCCGCCGAGAGCGAGACTGGTGAGCGGGCCGACACTGGCGATCTTCAACTCGGCGACGGCGTTGCTCGGCTCGCGTGACAGGTGCGCCATCCCGCCGAAGAGAAAGAGGGTGATGCGTCGCACGTTCTGCCCGACGCGGTTGGCGACCAGCGAGTGCGCCAACTCGTGGATCAGCACCGACGCGAAAAACAGCAGGGTGGCGACTGCACCGATGCCCCAGTAGTGGGTGCGCGCATAGCCTGGGTATTCATGCGGGAAGTAGCCTGCCGCCAGACTCCAGAGTACGAGCGCGAAGATGATCAGCCACGAGTAGTCGACGGCGATCTGGATGCCGGCAACCTTGAAGAGGTCGACGCTGCGATTGGAATTCATAGGCCCGGCCACGATGCCACGGACGGGCGGGAGCAGCAATCAACCGCGTGCCGCAGACAAGTGGCGTAGGGCAGGGCATGCGCTGCTCTACGCCGTCGGCCTCAGTTCGGTCGCGGATCCAAGGCGTTCAAGCGGAGTTTGCGCAACGCGGACGCTTCCAACTGCTGCAGGCGCCGCCGGGGTAGGGCAGACACTCCCGCAGTCGCGCGCCGCTTCGATCCGCCGATACCAAAACGGCCACGCAGCAGGCGTTCCGCGCGCGGTGTCAGTTCTTGGAGCGCAGCGTCTACGGCATGCAGATCCAACCAGGGGTGTGAACCTTGCATCGTGAACCTCCTTCGTCAGACTTCATCCCAGCCAGTGACTTCCAGACGCTGGCGCGGACTTAACTGGCCGTCGCGCGGACCATGGCGCAGCATGCGTCGCCCCCAGTGCCGGGCGGGGTAGCCGGCTGGTAACCCCGACTGGTCATGCTTCGCGGCGACGTAGGCGCGCAGGGTCTCCCGAACCGCCGCGCCGTCGATCGCCAGGAGATCGCAGATGTTGGCAAAGGCAAACGGCCATTCTTGGTCGTCGCTCCAGAACCAATCGCATGCCTCGAGGAACTCGCGGCGCTTACGTCCACGACCGGCGCCCACGTTGTGCAAGACGCAGTTCAGGGCATCTTCGAAAATCGCCGATACCAAGTGCAACTCCGGCCGATGCATACGACCGTGGTTGGTGTTCACTTGCGATGGCAGCAGCATCGCTGGCTCCCACATGGGGGCAACGCGTTGCGCGGTCGCTGTCTGCCTCATCGACATATCCTCCCTTGCGCCTCACCCACGATCCGTAGGGCGTGGCGTTTGCGTGGCTTACTCGGCAAGTCCTATGCCGCCAGCGAACGATGGCGACTCCGCGTCCAGGGATGCACACCTGGCGCTGGGTTGTGACAGGGTGTCTGCGGCAACGTGACAAGTCGCCCCGGAGCCGTCTGCGCTGTCTTGTCCGAAGCGCTGCACACTCACCTGGACACCACGATTGCGGAGCCAAGCCAAGCGCTGCGCAATACACGCTAGCTGCGAGTCGGTGGTGTCTCCCGAACAGGTAAGCTCCAGACGCGTGACTCCGGCTGTCCCCAGAACCTCTTCGACGATGCCCTTGATCACCCGCGGGGTGAGGCGGGCGGCGCGCAGCATGGCACCGGCTTCGTCCGGCGCGTTACGGATGAGGCGCATGCGTACGCTTCCAGATGCCAGCAACTCCGCAACGTCCGAGTCCGCGAGGTTTTCCAACAGCACCGGCAGCGCCGCAGAAAGATCGCCGTAGGTGCGTACTCGACCGAGCACCGCGTCGGGTACGACGAGGCCGAACTCTTCCTCGATGGCGACAACAATCTCTAGCAAGTCCATTTCGTCTGCACCCAGGTCGTCGACGAGAGAAGCATCCGCACGGACTTGTGTGGCGTTGATTCCGAGGCGCTCTGCCACGAGTTGGTGCAACCGCGCCTCTACCAAGTCGGATACCGCCTCTTTCCGTTGTGCTGGTTCCGTGGAGGTCGGTCCCATCTCTCGCGCCGCACCCGGATTGTCCATGAGGTACGCCTAGCAGCGAGAACGATGCCAGAGGGATCGCAATGTGCTTTGAGCCATTTTGTAGCGCCCGGGGGACCTTCACGATGCATTGAGCGTCGGCATCAGGCCACAACTGTGGCAATCGGTCCCAAGACGGAGGAATTTTCCTTGCAGGGCCGCGTTCGGCGGCTAGCCAGCGAACGTCCAACGCAGGCGTTGGGAAAGAGCCTGAAGGCCGCGCTCGACGAGGTTGTAACGACCGGTTCGACTCCAACGTCTTCTACGCTTTCATGGCCGCGCTCGCGCTCCAGCTTGGCACCAGCCCCGGCGGCAACGCGTCAGCTAGCTCTGCGACCTAGGGGCGTTACGCGACTAGGGCCGCGCGGGACGAGATGCAGGTGGACGCGTGCGGACGTTTGCGCCCAGAGCCGGTACATGACCGGCAAGACGACCAGGGTCAACGCGCAGGCACTCAGTGTGCCGCCGACAATCACCACGGCGATGGGCCGCTGGACCTCGCTGCCGATGGCGTGGCTCATCGCTGCCGGTAGCAGCCCGAGCGCAGCTAGTGCCGCAGTCATGAGTACGGCCCGTAGACGTTCGCGGCAGCCGTTGGTGATGGCGATGTCGAGCGGGTCACCGACGCGCCGCCGATCCAAAATTGCCGACAACACGAGCACGCCGTTGAGCGCTGCCTGCCCGATCAGGGCGATGAATCCGACGGCAGCCGACACCGAGAGCGGCATGCCCATCCACGCCAGCCCGGCGACGCCGCCCACCAGAGCGAATGGCACATTCAGCAAAACCAGCACCGCCGGACTGAATGACCCGAAGGCGTTGAACAACAGGGCCAGCGTGATCAGGAGGGCCACCGGGACGACGAGGGTCAGGCGCGCCATCGCGCGCTCCTTGCTCTCGAACTCGCCCCCCCACTCAATGGTCATGCCGGTTGGCAACGGTACGTCGTGCGCCACCTGGGCGCGCGCTTCGTTGACGAACGACCCCATGTCGCGTCCGCGCACGTTCATCCGGATGCCGATATAGCGGTGACCGTTCTCGCGGCTGATCGCGGCGCGGCCGCTGCCGATGGAGACGCGTGCGAGCGTTTCGAGGGGGACAGTGATGCCCCCCTGGACGGCGACGCGTACCTGGCGGATCTTCTCGACGTCATCGCGTGCCGCAGCCGGGTAGCGCAACACGATGGTGTGGCGCGCCTCGCCGTCCCAGAACACGCCGACCGGCTGCCCGCCGAGCGCCGCCTGCAACGCGTGCTGAAAGTCTTCCATGTCGAGACCATAGCGGCCGAGCATGCCACGGTCCGGCTCCACCTGCAGCTGCGGGATCTCGCTGCTCTTGACGATACCCAGATCGGCCGCCCCCGGTGACTTGCCGATGGAAGCCCGGACACGCTCGGCGAGGTCCTGCATCACATGCAGGTCGTCGCCATATAGCTTGACGGCGATTTGTCCGAACTGACCCGAGATGTTCTCGTTGACGTTGTCGCGGATCGGTTGTGAGAAATTCACTTCCAAACCCGGGATGTCGGCGACGCCGCTGCTCAGACGGTCGACAACGTCGGAGAGTGACGCCACGCCCGCCGGCCACGATTCGGGCGGCTTCAGGCGCACAAAGAATTCCAGGTTGTTGGTGAGCGTTGGGTCGGTGCCGTCCTCGGGTCGTCCGAGTTGGGAGAGGATACCCTCGACCTCTGGATAGCGCCGCAGGATGTCGGTGATGCGCGGTACCAGACGGCGCCCCTCGGTGAGGCTGATGTTCGAGGGCAGGGTAAAGGTGAGATAGAGCGAGCCTTCGTTCAACTCCGGGAGGAATTCGGAGCCCAGTTGGCTGAGCACCACGCCGGCCGCAACCAATGCGAGCAGGCTGCCGCTGATGACGACCCAGACGTGCCGCATCGCCCACAGGAGAGTGGGTTCATAGGCTGCCTGCGCCCACGCCAGTACCGGTGAGACGCGGTGCCGGATCGGTGTGCGATAGCAAAACGTTGCCAGCACGGGGACGAGCGACAGAGAGAACAACAGCGCGCCCAGCAGCGCCGCAACAACGGTGTTCGCCATCGGTGCGAAAATGCGCCCCTCGACCCGCTCTAACAGGAAGATCGGCAAGTAGGCCGCAATGATGATGAGCAGCGAGAACATGGTTGGGCGGACGACGTGATTGACCGCGCGCTGAATGCGGTCGCGCATGTGCTCCGGCGACACCGGGATGCCCATGTCGTGCGACAACTGCCGTACGACGCTTTCGATGATCACCACGCCGCCGTCAACGATGATGCCGAAGTCGACGGCGCCCATACTCAGCAGGTTGGCGCTCATGCCGCGCGCTTTCAGGTAGATGAACGCCGAGAGCAGCGACAGTGGGATCAGGGCCGCGACGATCAGGGCCGCCCAGACATCAAGCAGGAACACATACAGCACGAGCGTGACCAAAACCGCACCTTCCACAAGGTTGCGGCCCACCGTGGACAGCGTCGTGTTGACCAGGTCGGTGCGGTCATAGAAGGGCACGACGCGGATCCCGCTGGGCAGGATCTGCGTGTTGAGCTCGTCGATCGCCTCGCGCACGCGCGCCAGCACTTGGGTGGGATTCTCGGCGCGGCGCATGAGCACGATGCCTTCGATGGTGTCGTAGTCTGCGCTACGGCTGACGACGCCCTGCCGCGGTGCCCAACCGTCGCTGACGTTGGCGACGTCGCGGACCAGCACCGGGGTGCCGTCGCGGCTGGCGATCGGGACGACGGTAATGTCATCGAGGTGGCGAAATAGGCCCTCGCTGCGAATCACCATTTGCTCTGAGCCGCGTTCGAGCAGACCACCGCTGGCGTTCTGCGACGCTTTCTTGAGGGCAGTCTCCAACTCTTCGAGTGTGAGGCCATAGGCGGCGAGCTTGGCAGGTGACGGCTGCACGTGGATCTCGCGCACCAGCCCGCCGTAGTTGACGACATCCGCAACTCCCTGCACGCGCATCAGCCGCGGCGCCACGACCCAGTCCTGCAAGGTGCGCAGACGCATCGGATCGTTGCCCGCACCGGTGAGCGTGTAGCGGTAGATTTCGCCAATTGGCGTGGCCAGCGGCCCCAGTCCCGGCGTCACCCCATCTGGGAGGTCGGCGCTTCGGAGTCGCTCCAGCACCTGGGCGCGAGCGAACAGCGCATCCACCCCGTCGGCGAACGTGAGCGTGACAAACGACATCCCGAACAGCGACAAGTTGCGCAACCGCGTCAGCCCCGGCGTGCCGTTCAAGGCCCGCTCGATCGGCAAACCGATTTGGCGTTCCACCTCCTCGGTCGGCTGACCGGGGAATAGGGTGATGACGTTGACCTGCGTATCGGTGGGATCGGGAAATGCTTCAATCGTCAGTTCCCGGAACGACCAGGTGCCTGCGACGCACACCACGAGGCTGAAGAATACAACCGCGGCGCGGTTCTGTAGGGAGAACTGAACGATCCGATCGAACACGACGGTACGATGCCACTTGCGATCCTGAGCGGCAAACGGAAAACGCCGCCGTAGCGGCGCGGGCTTGCTGGCGGGGGCTGTTTCAGCTGGCGCGTCGGCGCAGTGAGGCTGCCAGGCGGTCGGCGCGCGGCGTCAGACGCAAGTTGACGCGCTCGAAGGTCTGCGACCACACGCGGTACATGATGGGCAGAACGATCAGCGTCAGGGCGCATGCGCTCAGCGTGCCGCCGACGATGACCACGGCTATCGGCCGTTGGACTTCGCTGCCGATGGCGTGGCTCAGGGCCGCCGGGACCAACCCCAACGCGGCGAGTGCTGCCGTCATCAGCACGGCGCGCAGCCGCTCGCGACCACCGTTCAGAATGGCGATGTCGAGTGGGTCGCCCGCGCGGCGCCGCTCCAAGATGGCGGACAACACCAGCACGCCGTTGAGCGAGGCCTGCCCGATCAACGCGATGAAGCCGACCGCCGCCGACACCGACAACGGCATGCTCATCCACGCCAGACCCGCAACGCCTCCGATCAGGGCGAACGGGACGTTGAGGAGTACGAGCACTGCCGGACCAAACGAGCCGAAGGCATTGAACAGCAGCACCAGGGTGATCAATAGGGCGACCGGCACGACGAGCTCCAGCCGCGTCATCGCGCGTTCTTTGCTCTCGAACTCGCCACCCCATTCCACCGTGACACCGCTCGGCATCGGAACCTCTTTCCCGACTCGCGCCCGCGCCTCTTCAACGAAAGAGCCAAGGTCGCGCCCGCGAACGTTCATGCGGATGCCGACGTAACGGTGACCGTTCTCACGATTGATCGCCGCCCGGCCGCCGCCGATGGAGACGTGCGCCAATGTTTCGATGGGAACGGTGATCCCGCCCTGCGTCGGGACTTGCAACTTGCGGATCTTGTCGACGTCATCGCGTGCCGCGGTTGGGTAACGCAGGACGATGTTATGGCGCGCTTCGCCGTCCCAGAACACACCTACGGGTTGCCCGCCGAGCGCGGCTTGCAGGATGTGTTGGAAGTCCTCCATGTCCAGACCGTAGCGGCCGAGTGCCGCGCGGTCCGGATCGACTTGGAGCTGCGGAATCTCGCTGCTTCTGATGATGCCGAGATCGGCGACACCTGGCACATGGCCGATGCTGCTCTTGACGCGCTCGGCCAGCTGCTCCAACGCTTGCAGGTCGTGTCCGTATAACTTGAGTGCGATCTGTCCCGACTGTCCGGAGATGTTCTCGTTGACGTTGTCGCGGATTGGCTGCGAGAAGTTGATCTCAACGCCGGGAATGTCCACCAGACCCTGATTCATCTTGTCAATGACATCGTAAAGCGAGTGCTCGCCCGCCGGCCAGGTGTCGGGTGGTTTCAAGCGGACGAACGCTTCCAGGTTGTTGGTGAGCTTCGGGTCGGTACCATCTTCCGGCCGCCCGAGTTGCGTGAGCACAACGTCGACCTCCGGATAGCGCTGGATGATCTCGGTGATCCGCGGCACCAGTCGACGCCCTTCGTTCAAGCTGATGTTCGATGGCAGCGTGAACTTCAAATACAGCGATCCCTCGTTGAGCTCTGGAAGGAACTCCGAGCCGAGACGCGACAGGAGCACGCCGGTGCCTCCTAGTGCGAGGACACATCCAACCAGCACGACCCACGTGTGCCGCATCGCCCAGGTGAGGGTGGGTTCGTAGGCAGCCTGCGCCCAGGTGAGGACAGGCGAGGTGCGGTGCTGAATCGGGCGCCGGTAGCACAGCGTGGCGAGTACGGGCACCAGCGTCACCGAGAACAGCATCGCGCCGAGCAACGCGGCCACCACAGTGTTGGCCATCGGCGCGAAGATCCGCCCCTCGACGCGTTCCAAGAGGAAGATTGGCAGGTACGCGGCAATGATGATCAGCAGCGAGAACATGGTCGGCCGCACGACCTCGGTCACGGCGCGCTGAATGCGTTCGCGTAGCTCGATCGGGGCGACCGGTGCGTGTCCGGCCGGCATCGATAGACGGTGCACGATGCTTTCGATGATGACCACGCCGCCATCGACGATGATGCCGAAGTCGACGGCGCCCATGCTCAACAAGTTGGCACTCATGCCGCGCAGCTTCAGGTAGATGAACGCCGACAGCAGCGACAGCGGGATCAGGCTGCCGACGATCAGCGCTGCCCACATGTCCAGCAGGAACACAAAAAGGACGAAGATTACCAGGACCGCGCCCTCGAGGAGATTTCGACCGACGGTGCGAATGGTTGTGTGGACCAGATCGGTACGGTCATAAAACGGCACGACGTGGATGCCGTCCGGCAGGATTTGACGGTTCAATTCGTTGACCGCGGCGCGCACTTGCTTCAGCACAACGGTTGGGTTCTCGTTACGGCGCATGAGCACGATGCCCTGCACCGCATCGAAATCGGTGCCACGGCTCACCACGCCTTGCCGCGGCGCCCAGCCGTCGGTGACGCTGGCGACGTCACGGACCAACACCGGCGTTCCGTCATGGCTGGCGATGGGAACCACCGCGATATCCTCGAGCTGGCGGAACAGTCCCTGGCTGCGAATCACCAACTGCTCGGCGCCGCGCTCGAGGACGCCGCCGCTGGCGTTGTGCGACGCCTTTTTGAGCGCGTTCTCCAGGTCCTCGATGGTGAGGCCGTAGGCGGCCAGCTTTGCCGGAGAGGGTTGTACGTGGATTTCGCGCACCAAGCCGCCGTAGCTGACGACGTCGGCGACGCCCTGCACGCGCAGCAGCCGCGGTTCGACCACCCACTCCTGCAAGGTGCGCAAACGCATGGGGTCGGCGCCAGTGCCCGAGAGCGTGTAGCGGTAGATCTCACCGATCGGCGTCGCCAGCGCACCCAGCTCGGGTGTGACGCCGTCGGGAAGGTCGGCGTCGCGTAGCCGTTCGAGCACCTGCTGGCGGGCGAACAGCGCATCGACGCCGTCGGCGAACGTGAGCGTGACGTACGACAGTCCAAAGAGCGAAAAGTTCCGCAGCCTGATCAAGCCGGGCGTGCCGTTCAGTGCGCGCTCGATCGGTAGACCAACCTGCCGCTCCACCTCCTCGGTTGGCTGGCCGGGAAACAGGGTGATGACATTGACTTGGGTGTCGGTCGGATCAGGGAACGCTTCGATGGTGAGTGCCTGGAACGAGTAGATCCCAGCGACACATACCACAAGGCTGAAGAACACGACCGCCGCGCGGTTGCGCAGCGAGAACTGCACGATCCGATCGAACACGGATCAGCTCTGCGCCAGATCGACGGCGTTCAGCAGGAGCAGTGCCCCCTTCGCAACGAACGTTTCTCCCGGCGAAAGCCCGTCGACGATCTCAACCTGTCCCTCGCTGTGGCGGCCGACATTCACGGGACGTCGTTCCAGACGTTGGGGTTTGTTGGGAACCCGCACGAAGACGAATGACCGTTGATCATCAGTGACCACCGCTTCTGCCGGCACCAGCACACGGTCGTGCCCATCGGTGGAGAAGGCTACCTGCACGAAGGCGTTGGGGCGCAACAAGCGATCGGGGTTGGGAACACGGACGCGGACGTTCACCATTCGGCGCACCGGGTCGACGACTTCGCCGACGTACTCAACGCGTCCGCTGATGGGCTGGTCCGGGGCCGCCGGTGACGAGATCGAGGCAGGCTGTCCGACTTGCAGACCCCGGACATCGGCCTCGGGCACGTCGGCGGTGACAATCACCTCGTCCACCTCGGCGACGACCAGCAGCGGGTCACCACGGTCGGGCCCAACTTCCTGACCCATGAGCACGCTGCGTTCGACAACCACACCCGCTTGCGGAGCGGTGAGCCAGTAGCGGCCTTCGCTCGCATCGGCGACCGACAGGCTGCGCAGCTTCAGCTCGGCGGCTTCACGCGCCAGTTGGGCCTGCTTCAGATCTTGTTCGGCGCTGATCAGATCCTTCTCCGGAACCGCCTTGAGCGCCACCAGCGCGCGTAAACGATCGACCGCCTTGCCGCGGGCGCTCTCCTTGGAACGCAGCAGGTCGATTTCTTTGGACAGGTCAACCAGGGCGGTTGAACGAATGGCGAGGAGCCGCTCGCCCTTCTCCACCTTCTGCCCGAGCCGCACGCTGACAGAATCGACGCGTCCGGGAAGGGGCGCGAAGATGGGTTGCGAGCGGGCTTCGTCGAAGGCGACGCGGGCGGGGACCGATTCGAGCGGGATGGGCTTACCGACGCGCGCTTGGGCGAAGTCGAGATAGCTCCACGCGGCGGCGCCATCGCGAATGTCCACGGCGTCGCCGGTGACGGTGAAGGCCGCCGGGGTATCCGCGGCGACCTCCTTGCGGGCCCGCACGGCGAGCACGACGCCGATGACGGCGAGAATGCCGAGTCCGACGACGCCCCACTTCACGAGGCCTGAGCCCGGTGTCGAGGGCATGGCCGGTTCCGTCGTTGCCACATAGGCGGTTAATTCCTCGCTCATCGCATCTCTCTCTCGTTCGGGGTTGGTTGCGGGAAGGCGGCAGTGGCCTGGCGGGCCGCGAGCGCCGCCTGATACGCGTCGGCGTCGAGATCGGTCCGGTCGAGCAACAGTTCCTGATACGCGCGGAACGCGAGCAGCACGTCAACCTGCGACGCACCGCCTTGGCGGGCGGCACCGAGCGTGGCGTCGCGCAGCTGGCGTGCGGTGGACAGTGCCGCATCAAGCTGCCGGATACGCGCGCTGACGAGCTCACGCTGGCGTGTGGCCGCGCTCAGCACTTGGCGCCCCGACGCGACGAGCGAGTCCCGTACCTGCGATGCCCGCTCGCGTGTTACCATCGCCGCCTGCAAATCTGCCTGGCCTTGATCCAGCACGGGCAATGGCAGCTGCACACCGAGTCCCAGGCTCTGCCGTTGATTGCCCGCGGTCACGAAGGTGTCGTAGGTATATCCCATGCGCACAGTGACGTCCGGAATGACGCGGCGCTGAGCCAGCGTGGCGCGTTCGCCGGCGGCCTGCAGGGTCGCGTTCAGCGCCGCGATATCAGGACGGCGGCGCTCGAACTCGTCGGACCATGTCGTCGGCACGTCTTGTCTGGCGGTCTGCCGAAGGAAACGGCGCGCTGTCTTACCCGATTCGAAGGGCGGACACGCGGTGGCCGTGATTGCGGCGCAGGCTGCACGCGCTGCCTCCCGATCCGTCCGCGCGGCTTCCCGCGCCGCAACCAAACGTGCATGCTCGACTTCGGAGCGCAACACGTCGACGCCGGCGATGTCGCCCTTGGAAGCGCGGGCCCGATCGAGCTCCAACAGCCGTCTGCTTGCGTTGACCTGCCCGTTGATAACTGCGGCCCGCACCTGGTTGCGGGCGATGCGACCGATGGCGTCCATCAGATCGAAGAAGCGCGTCCCCAGCGTGGCGACCGCCTGCGCGTGCGCAGCTTCGAGCTCCGCGGTCGTCGCCGCCTGGCGCGGGCCACGTTTGGCGATCTCGAAGAGCTCTGAGATGCCGACGTTGTAGTTTGGCACGTTGCCGATCGGGTCATGCAGATCCCGTGGATTGCTCGGGCCGATCGGAATGGTGCCCCACGTGAAATCCAACGCCGGGTTGGGGTATTTGCGTGCCCGGGTCACCTCGCTCGCGGCGATACCCGCGGACCTGCGGGCCTCGACGACCTCGGGGGACTGCTCCCACAGCAAGCCCATCAGCTTTGCTTCGTCGAGGTAATCCGTCGGAGTGAGGGACACCGGGGCACCTTGCTGCTGGCCCTGGGCCGTGACGGCAAGGGTCAGTAAACCGATTGAGGCAATGCGACAGAGGAGCAGGCGACGTTCCGAGTTGGTGCGCTGCCTCACGCAGGCTAGACTTATTGAGCAGCTGGTCATGCGTAGCGGACGAGTGTACGTGAGGGATTGAATCAGAAGGACGGGACACCCATCCCGTGTGTGCTGGTAATGACGCTGGTGTAGACGACCATATTCAGTATGCACTGATAAGCGACGCACAATTCGGTTTGGATCGACTGATTTCACTCCGCAATTTGCCGATGACGGTAGCCAGGAGAATGCCAGCTGCGCCGGATCGAGGGGCGACCTCAGGGAGTACCGGCGCAGCTGGGCGGGGAAACGGATCATGAGGCGTTTTGCCACGGGGGCTGTGGCATCGGGCCTCAGCGCTGCATCAGAGGATGCGGAGGCTGGCAGCGCGGTCCGCTGTTCTCCTGTGGAACGGCATCAGCCAACTTGCCGCCATTCTTGTTGACCTGACTGCTCTGGGCGCGTCGGACAGGCGAGCGCGCAGCGGGCGCAGTGCGTTGCACCGTTGCTCATATCGGAGTAGCACACCGTACCGACAGCCTGTCCGCAGGCGGCACAAGTCGCCGCACGGTGGGCGGCGCCCGCTTGTACCATCCAACGGTGGTTGGCGACGAGCACCTGCACACGGCCCTCGGTGCGGACTCGCTGCGTGACGTGATCGATCAGTATCTGCCGATCGTAGGGGTCACGGGCGGGCAGAAAGACGCCGCCGCCGCGAAACGATATATGTGCGATGCCGCGTGCTAGTTCCATCATCTTGCCTCGTCGTTGCAGTTGCTGAAGTGTGAGAGAGCAAGCGCTGGGCCACGCGGACGGTGAGATGATCAGTGGGCCGCGGGTTGAATCGGCGGCTCCAGCTGGGACGCCGTGCCCCAGCTGGCGTGGCATCGGGTCTCGTTGGATCGGCTTCGCCCGAGAAATCCTTGCCCGTTCCGTCGCCCATGCCCAGAGAACGCGGATCTGGTTCGCGGAAGCCCGCAGAATTCGGGTACGGGCAGGGGGCGCTCACGCGCCTTCGGGCAAATCCCGTTGGATCGAAGGGGGGTGTGCGGCCGGCCAGCGGTGGCTGGGGGCTCAGCTTGGATCGACGATTAAGACGTAGGCGGAAACGAGCAAGACGATGATCACTCCCAGGAGTATGAGACGATCGCTCAGGTGCGTGTAGCGCTCAGGCTGTTGCCCGACCTGCTCGCGGAGCCAGCCCATTGCATTCCCGAGGAACCCGAATCGCCCAGCGCGTCCCGGCTCTTCCTCCCCCGTTCCTACGGGGCGCGCTCCGACGACCTTTAGGCGGCCAGGGGGCACCTCGGCGTTGTCGTTCATTTCCAATTGTCTAGCTAGCATCGCGGTCATACCCTCGGGGGTAGTGACGACAGCAAGTGCGGTGCCGCCCCGTGGTGCTGCAGCCCGCCAGCTCGACCATGGTTAACGGCGTGTGCGGCGAGGCAGATTGTCCAGACAGTGCTGTGACAAACGGTCCCGGTTGAGGCGGTTTTGCGGCGCGTCACGATGCATCCGGAGTTTGCGGGTTAGTTGTCGCCTTGGCCCCGGTGCGAGATTCCGTAGCGTTGCAGCATCCGATAGAGAGACCGCCGATCCACGCCAAGAATAGTTGCGGCGCGGCTCACATTGCCGCCGCTCTCCTCTACGACCCGCTGGATGTAGAGCTGCTTCAGTTCCTCCAGTGTGGGCCGGTTGGCAAGCAGGTCCGGCGCCGCGATGGGTAACGGCGAGCGCACCTCCTCCGGGAGGTCTGCGACGCCGATGATCTCGTGTTGTGCGAGGGCGACGCTCCGCTCCAGCACGTGCGCCATCTCGCGCACGTTGCCCGGCCAGTCATACGCTTGCAACACCGCGAGCGCTGCTTCGGACAGTCCACCAACGGGCTTGTCACATTGCCGTGCGGCGCGCTGGACGAGGTGATCCACCAACAGCGGGATGTCTTCGCGTCGCTCACGCAGCGGCGGCAAGCGGATGGTGACCACCTTGAGCCGGTAGTAGAGATCCTCGCGAAAGCGTCCCGCCGCCACCGCCGCGGTGAGGTCACGATTGGTGGCGGCCAGTACGCGGACATCCACCGCCTGCCACTGTGTGCCGCCCACCGGGCGAATCGTGTGCTCCTGCAGGACTCGCAGCAGCTTCGCTTGCAAGGGCGGTGAGACGTCGCCGATCTCGTCCAGGAACAGGGTGCCGCCATCGGCTTCCGCGAACAGGCCGGTGGCATCGCGCACGGCGCCGGTGAAGGAGCCGCGCACGTATCCGAAGAGCTCGCTTTCCAGTAACGTCTCCGTCAACGACGTGCAATCGACCGCGACGAAGGCGCGGTCGCGACGCGGGCTGTGATGGTGAATGGCGCGGGCGACCAGTTCTTTGCCGGTGCCGCTCTCGCCCAGGATCAGTACCGTGCTGGGGCCGGGGGCGACGCGGGCGATCGTCTTGTACACATCGACCATTGCGGGCGTGCGGCCGACCATGCCGGCGACCGCCTCATCGCCAAGCGGCACGGCCGCCTGCGCCTCCGCAAGACGTCCCAATGCGCGGCGGACGGTGGTGCGGATCTCGTCGACGTTCATCGGTTTGCTGACATAGTCGACCGCCCCGGCGCTAATCGCCTCCACGGCCGTGTCCACGGAGCCGAAGCCGGTCATGACGATCACAGGCAGCTCTGGTTGTTTGGCACGCAGCCGCCGCAGCAGCTCGATGCCGTTCATCTCTGGCATGCGTATGTCGAGGACGGCGAGGTCGATGGGCTCCTCGCCAATCCGCGTCAACGCTTGACGCGGATCGGTATCCCACACCACACTGACGCCATCCTGCGTGAGCACCTCGCTGAGCAGGCGGCAGGATACCGCGTCGTCGTCAACGATCAGGACCTTTGCCATTACACCTCCAGCGGTAAGTGGACCCGCATGACCGTACCCTGTCCCGGCGCGGTGTCGACGATCAGGTGGCCGCCGTGTGCGCGCACGATGTGGTCGACAATCACCAGCCCGAGACCCGTCCCCCGGCCCGGTGCTTTGGTCGTATAGAACGGCTCGAAGACGCGCCGTACTTCGTCCGGCGACATACCGTGACCGTTGTCGCGCACGGCGATTTCCAGATAGCGGCTGCGGTCCCCGTTGCCGGCCGCTACACAAGCACTGATGACGATTCGTCCGGGGGGCGCGGTGGCATCCAGCGCGTTGGTCAGCAGGTTCAACAAAACCTGCCGCAAGCCGATAGCATCGCCGGGCACCGCAGGCAGTCCGGGCGCGAGCTCAACGCTCGGCACGATGTTGCGGGCAGCAAGTTGCGTGGAGAGCAACGCCAGAGTTTCCGAGACGAGCGGACCGACCGGCACCGGCGCGCGCTGCAACGGGACGTCACGGGTGCGGTCCAGCACGCTGCGGATCGTCTCGTTCATCCGCTGCACTTGCGATTCGATCACCGCCAGCTTCTCGGCCGGTTCCGCTGCGCGCACCTCGCGCCGCAACAGCTGCACGTAGCCGAGGACTGAGTTGAGCGGGGTGCCGAGCTCGTGCGCCAGGGTTCCCGCCATCTGTCCCAACGCCGCTAGCCGCTCGCTGCGTCCGACGTCGAGTTGTGCTTGCCATAGTTTTTCATTGGCCACGCTCAGCTCGCGGTTCTTCTCAGCGAGATTCCGGGTGGCGATGCGGACGCGTTCCTCCAGACCCGCGGTGAGGTCCTCAATGCGGGATAGCATGCGGTTGAAGGTGCCCGTGACAAAGCCGAACTCGCCGTGTGTTCGTGTCTGCACACGCACGCCACGCTCGCCGCGCTCGGCGCGGCGCATCCCGTCCACCAACGCGGCGACCGGCCGGGCCACCTCGCGCTCGAGGAAGAGCGACAGGGCGACGGAGATCAGAACGACCGAAGCAAATAGCACGACGCCGTAGATCGTTTGCAGCCGGCGTTTCAAACGTACGACGGCGGCCGCCAGCAACTCCACCTGTGCGGCGCCGGCCATGCGGCCGTCCACATGCAACGGCACGGTGATGCGCAGTCGCTCGCTGCCGTTGGGTGCTTGAAACGTTTGCGTCACGACGCCGCGCGCGGCCAACTCGGCCACGTCTTGCTGGCTGAGGGTGCTACTGACATTCTCGTCCACCTCGCTGGCGCGCACGTCCGGCACGGGTACGCCGTCGGCGAGGCGAAAGGTGCTGATAGCGGTAATCTCGCGGTCCCCCTCGATGATGGCGACGAGCTCGGTTCGTAGCTCATCGGCGTTCGTGGCACCCCACAGCGACGCGACTTCGCGCAGCACCAACAGCGCACGCTCGCGCATGTCTTGTTCGAGGGCGCGCTCCGACAGGCGCGTGTCGACCCACTGCGAGAGGGTGAGCACGGCGGCCACGGTCAGCACGACGATGGCGATCAGCTGGACACGTAGGGTGCGGGTCGATCCGCGAAGATTCATGGCACGCTGCGGCGCTCGCTCGCTGTCAGATCTTGATGAAGATGCGCTTGCGGTAGAGGATGCTCAGCAACGCCAGCCACAGGGTGACGAACGCCAGCGCGTAGAGTATCGACGCCTGGCGACGCGTCGCCAGGGGCAGGAAGTACACCTCGAAGAGATACGTCTTCAGCATCACCCGCATCCCGTCGAAGCGGGTTACGGTCCACAACGCCAAGGCCTTGGTCATCAATGTCGACAGGGCGTAGGCGGCAATCGCATTCGTGCCGAAGATGCGGAAGGGCGTCGCCCAGCGCCTGTAGCCCGTGAGATCGACCAACCAGTAGCAGACGCCCAGACCGATCAGCGCCGCCCCGCCGGTGAACACGACATAGGAGCTGGTCCACAAGCTCTTGTTGATCGGGAACCAGATGTTCATCACGACGCCGAGCCCGATCCCGACGGCGCCGCCCAGCAACAGCCCAATGAGCCGCTGCTTGCCGTCGCGCTGCGAGCGCAGCCAATGGCCGGCGAGCACGCCGATCAACGTCGTCGACACCGCGGGAACACTGCTCAGGAGCCCTTCCGGATCCCAGTGGTGATGCCACAGATGACCGCCCATCAACGCGCGGTCGATGTACGCCACCAGGTTGGTGTCCGGGTGCAGGTCGCCGGCGCCGTAGCCCGGAACAGGCACCCACATCACGAGCGCCCAGTAGCCCACCAGTAGCAACGCTGCGGTGAGGGCCTGGCCCCTAACGCCGGTGTACACCACGACCAGCGATGCGATGCAGTAGCACAGTGCGATGCGTTGCAGCACGCCGGGGATGCGGGTGATCTCCCAATCGAAGTAGGGGAGGGCGTTCAACAACATCCCGATGCCAAAGATCGTGGCCGAACGGCGCGCAATCTTGATGATGATGGCGCGGCGGGGGACACCGCGGCTCTCCTGCTTCGCCAGCGAGTAGATGATCGCCACGCCGACGATGAACAAGAAGAAGGGGAAGATCAAATCGGGAGGCTGGCAGCCGTTCCATTCGGCATGCTGCAAGGCGCGATAGCCAAAACGAGCTGTTCCGGGGTTGTTGACCATGAGCATGGCGACGATTGTGATCCCGCGAAAGACATCGAGTGACAACAAGCGCTCGGCCGCCGGACGCGGTTGCAGCTGCAGCTGGGGTGGCGCGCTCGGCTCTGTTGCAACA
>Ga0209048_10002130_pt1 | contig 19841 bp, 16 predicted proteins | sample FrelakmetCRP12CR_FD_187146 | JGI IMG/M metagenome (GOLD analysis project Ga0209048, IMG submission 187146) | Freshwater lake sediment microbial communities from the University of Notre Dame, USA, for methane emissions studies - CRP12 CR (SPAdes)... | ecosystem: Environmental > Aquatic >... | reverse complement strand
GAGCCGCTGGCCGGTTGGCTGGCCACGCTGCTCTGCGGTGCCGCCTTCGTGGTGACCGCCGGGGTGTTCCTGGACCTGTTGTCGAAGCCCGCCTCGGACCGCCAGGTGGTCAAGACCCTCTTCCAGTGGGTGCCCGTCGGCGGCCTCCATGTCGACCTCGGCTTCCTCGCCGACCCGCTGTCGCTGACGATGGCGCTGTTCGTCACCGGGATCGGGACGCTGATCCACCTCTATGCCATCGGCTACATGCACGGCGACCCGAAGTTCTCCAAGTTCTTCCTGTACATGAACCTGTTCGCCTTCTCGATGCTCATGCTGGTGCTGGGCGACAACCTGCTCGTGACGTTCCTCGGCTGGGAAGGCGTCGGCGCGTGCTCGTACTTCCTGATCTCGTTCTGGTTCACCCGCGAGACCGCCGCGGTCGCCGGCAAGAAGGCCTTCGTCACGAACCGGATCGGCGACTGGGGCTTCATGCTGGGGACGTTCCTCACGTTCCAGGCCCTCGGCAGCCTGAGCTACACCGACGTGTTCTCGAAGGCCCACACCCTCGGGCACACGACGGCCACGGCGATCGCGCTGCTGTTCTTCCTGGGCGCCTGCGGCAAGTCGGCCCAGCTCCCGTTGTACGTGTGGCTCCCCGACGCGATGGAGGGCCCGACCCCGGTCTCGGCCCTGATCCACGCGGCCACGATGGTCACCGCGGGCGTCTATCTCATGTGCCGGCTGAACCCGATCCTGTCGTTGTCGAGCTCGGCCCTGAACGTGATCGCGATCGTCGGCGCCGCCACCGCCTTGTTCGCCGCCACCTGCGCGGTGGCTCAGAACGACATCAAGAAGGTGCTCGCGTACTCGACGGTCAGCCAGCTCGGCTACATGTTCCTCGCCGTCGGCTCCGGGGCCTACGTGGCCGCGGTGTTCCACATGATCACCCATGCCTTCTTCAAGGCGCTCCTCTTCCTCGGGGCCGGGTCGGTCATCCACGGGATGCACGACGAGCAGGACATGCGCCGGATGGGAGCGTTGCGAAAGCTGATGCCGGTCACGGCCGTGACCTTCATCGTCGGCTGGCTGGCCATCGCCGGGGTTCCCCCCTTCGCCGGCTTCTGGTCCAAGGACGAGATCCTGCTGAACGCCTACGACAAGAGCCCCGTGCTGTGGGCGGTCGGCCTGGTCACCGCGCTGCTCACCGCGTACTACATGAGCCGCCAGGTCTTCATGGTGTTCTTCGGTGACGCCCGCTGGACCGACGCCCGCCCGGAGTCGTCCCATCCGGTCGAGCCCCACGAGTCCCCCTGGATCATGCTCCTCCCGCTGGTCGTGCTGGCCGCCCTGGCCGTCGTCGGCGGGGTGTTGAACCTGCCCTTCACCGACCACCTGAAGTTCCTCGAGCGCTGGCTCGACCCCGTCGTGGGGGCGTCGCTGCGCCAGGTCACCGTGAGCACCGCCGGGCAGTGGACCCTGGCCGTCGTCGCCGTCGCCGCCGGGCTGGTCGGCATCGCCGCGGCGTTCCTCGTCTACCTGCGCCACCGGGTCAAGGCGGTGGAGCCGGCCATCCTGGCCGAGGCCTGGCGGGTCGACGAGGGCTACGCCGCCTTCGTCGACGGTCCCGGCCGGCGCTCGTTCGACTTCCTCGCCTTCGTCGTGGACCGCCGGGTCATCGACGGCGCCGTCAACGGCGTGGGCACGCTTGCTCGCGGGGCCGGGACCGGCCTGCGCCGGCTCCAGACCGGGTTCGTGCGCAACTACGCGCTCGGCATCACGGCCGGGGCCGTGCTGCTCCTGGCCTGGTTCACGGCCCGGGGGGTCTGGTGATGGACTTCCCGATCCTCACGACGATCGTCATGCTCCCGGCGGCGGGGGCGCTGGCCGTGTCGCTGCTGCCCCGCTCCCGCCCCGAGCTGGTCCGCCTGGCCGGCCTGCTCGTCGCGCTGGCCACGGGTGCCCTCACCGTGTGGCTCCTGGCCGCGTACGCCACCGGCGGCGACGGCGGCTTCCAGTTCCAGACCAGCCACAGCTGGATCTCGAGCCTCGGGATCGGCTGGCACCTCGGTGTCGACGGGATCTCGCTGTTCCTCGTCGTCCTGACGGGCGTGCTGTTCCCCATCGCGCTGCTCGGCGCCGATCCGCACCACGACCTGAAGCCCTACACCGCCTGGCTCCTGCTGCTCGAGGCCGGCGTGCTCGGGTCGTTCCTGTCCCTCGACCTGTTCGTGTTCTTCGTCTTCTTCGAGATCGTGCTGGTCCCGATGTACTTCCTCATCGGTGGGTGGGGCTACGACCAGCGGATCTACGCGGCCACGAAGTTCTTCCTCTACACGATGGCCGGGTCGGCGGTGATGCTCGTAGGCATCCTGACGACCGTCTTCTTGTACCGCAACCAGTCGGGTCACCTGACCTTCGACCTCGTCGAGATCGCCACCAAGGGCTCGTTCGCCACCAGCACCGCTCGATGGCTGTTCCTCTCCTTCGGTCTCGCCTTCGCCGTCAAGGTCCCCATCTTCCCGCTGCACACCTGGCTCCCCGACGCCCACACCCAGGCGCCGACGGCCGGATCGGTGATCCTGGCCGGCGTCATGTTGAAGCTCGGCACGTACGGCTTCCTGCGCTTCGGCCTCTACCTGTTCCCCGAGGCGGCCAAGTGGTTCGCTCCCACCTTGGTGACGCTCGGCGTGATCGGCATCGTCTACGGGGCGATCGTGGCCACGATGCAGCACGACCTCAAACGCCTCGTCGCCTACTCCTCGGTCGCCCACCTCGGCTTCATCGTGCTGGGGACCTTCGCGCTGACCACCCAGTCCGTCTCGGGCGGGGTGCTCCAGATGATCAACCACGGCGTCAGCACCGGCGCCCTGTTCCTCCTGGTCGGGATGATCTCCGAGCGGCGCCACACCCGCCAGATCGCCGACCTGCGCGGCATCCAGAAGCCGGCGCCGATCTTCGCCGCGGTCTTCATGCTGGTGATGCTCTCGTCGATCGGCCTGCCCGGCCTGAACGGCTTCGTCGGTGAGTTCCTGATCCTGATCGGCTCGTTCCTCACCTACCGCTGGTGGACCGTCGTGGCCGCCACCGGGGTGATCCTGGCCGCCCTGTACCTGCTGTGGGCCTACCAGCGCGTGTTCCACGGTGAGCCCGACGAGGCCAACGCCGGCTTCGCCGAGCTGCGCATCGGCGAGGGCCTCGTGATGGCCCCGCTGATCGGCATCATCGTGTTCTGCGGGGTGTTCCCGAAGCCGATGCTCGACCGGATCGAGCCGTCGGTGAAGAGCCTGATCAGCCACGTCGAGGCCCACAGCAACTACCACGAGCCCCAGGTCGCCGCCGGGACGGGCCACTGATGTTCGCCGCCACCGACTTCCAGGGCCCGGCCGTCCAGTGGTACGCCCTGTCGCCCATCCTCGTGCTGCTCGGCGGGGCGCTCGTGCTGCTCGTGGTCTCGGCCCTCGTGGAGCTGCCGAAGCGGAGCTACGCCGCCGTCACCTGCGCCGTGGCCGGAACCGCCGCGACGCTCGGGTTCTTCCTGTGGCACGACGTGAGCGTGCACGGGACGCGCTCGCTCGTCGGCGGTGCCCTCGGCCTCGACGGCTTCTCGGTGTTCCTCACCGTGGCCATCTGCTGCGCGGTGCTGCTCACGTCGCTGGTGGCCGACGACTACCTGCGCCGTGAGGACCTCGACGGCGCCGAGCTCTACGCGTTGTTGCTGCTGGCCGCCACCGGCGGGGTGGTCATGGCTTCGGCCAACGACCTGATCGTGCTCTTCCTCGGTCTCGAGACGCTCTCGATCGCTCTCTACGTCATGGCCGGGAGCCACCGCCGACGGCTGCAGTCGCAGGAGTCGGCCATCAAGTACTTCGTCCTCGGCGGGTTCGCGTCGGCGTTCTTCCTGTACGGCGTGGCGCTCACCTACGGCGCCACCGGCTCGACCAGCCTCGTCAAGATCAGCGACTTCCTGGCCAACAACATCCTGCTCGAGAACGGTCTGCTCCTCGCTGGCCTCGCGCTGATGCTCGTGGGTCTCGGGTTCAAGGTCGCCGCGGTGCCGTTCCACAGCTGGACCCCCGACGTCTACGAGGGCGCGCCGACGCCCGTGACCGGGTTCATGGCCTCGGCGGCCAAGACCGCCGGCTTCGCCGCGCTGCTGCGGGTGTTCGTCGTCGGTTTCGGGAGCTACCAGGCCGACTGGCGACCGGTCGTGTTCGTCCTGGCCGTGCTCACGTTGGTCGTCGGGGCGTTGCTGGCCGTGGTCCAGACGAACGTCAAGCGCATGCTCGCCTACTCCTCGATCAACCACGCCGGGTTCATCCTCGTGGGCGTCCAGGCCGGCACCCAGCGGGGCATCTCCGCCGCCCTCTTCTACCTGCTCGTGTACACCTTCCTCGTGACCGGCACGTTCGCCGTGGTGACGGTGGTGTCCGGACGGGGCGACGCCGCCACCTCCCTCGACGACTTCCGGGGCCTGGCCCGGCGGCGCCCACTGCTGGCCGCCGTGTTCGCGCTGTTGCTCCTGTCGCAGGCCGGCGTGCCGCTCACCGCCGGGTTCATGGCCAAGTTCGAGGTGATCAGCGCGGCAGCCGACCGGGGGAGCTACGCGCTCGCCGTCGTCGCCATGGGCTCGGCCGTCGTGGCCGCGTTCTTGTACCTGAGGATCATCGTCTCGATGTACCTGGCCGATGCCGGCGACGCCACCGGCGCCGTCCCCGTCCCGTTCTCGGCCGGCCTGGCCCTGGCCGCCGCCGTCGGGTTCACCGTCGTGGTCGGCGTGGCGCCCTCGCTGGTGCTCGACATCACCCGCGACGCCGTCCCGTCCCTGGCCGCCGTGCCGGCCACGGCCGTCACCACAACGGGGTAGGCAACGGGGTCGTCGACCGTCGCTCAGAGCGTGAAGGCGCCGGCGGCGATGGCCACCATGGGGGCCGAGAGCGGCAGTCCGCCGGTCGAGCCGAGGAAGGCAGCGTCGCCGAAGCTGAACACGCCGCCGTCGGCGGCGACGAGCCAGTAGCCCTGGCCGGTCGGGGTGGGGACGATGCCGACGATCGGCCTGGCGAGGTGAAGGTCCGCGGCCGAGCCGAAGAAGCGGGCATCGCCGGCGACCGTGAACACGCCGCCGTCCGCCCCCACGTACCACATGCCCTTGCCCCCCGGTGTCAACGCCGCGGCCACGATGGGCGCGTTGAAGATCGGGTACCCCGCAGGGCCCCAGAACGTGTTCGCGTCGCCGAACGGCCACACGCCCCCGTTGGCGGACACCAGCCAGTACCCGAGCCCGTCGCCGGTCGGCAGGAGGGCGACGAAGCGCGTGCGGGTCTCGGCGCCCCCCTCGGAGCCGAAGAACGCGGCGTCGCCGTAACAGAACACGCCGCCGTCGGCGGCGAGGAGCCAGTAGCCGTTCCCGGTCGGGGTGGAGGCCATGCCCACGACGGGGCTGTCGAGCCGTAGGCCGGCCGCGGAGCCGTGGAACCGGGCGTCACCACCGACTGCGAACACGCCGCCATCCGCTCCGACGAGCCACATGCCTCGGGCTCCCGGTGTGACCGCGGCCCCGACGATCGGCGCGTTGAGCCTCGGCGACCCGTTCGGTCCGAAGGAGGGGTTCGCGTCGCCGAACGGGGAGACGGCGCCGTTCGCCTCGACCAACCAGTAGCCCCAGGGGCCCGACGGGCTGGCCGCGCTTCGACTCGCAGCGATGGTCACGACCAGCACTACCGAGGACAAGGCAACCGCCACACGCTGCGCCGACGTCACCTCCCGGGCCAGTCTGTCGGGGCGATGCCCAAGGCGATAGGGCCGAGGGTCCCTTCCAGCACCGTCAGCGACGCTCGCGGCCCGCCGCCGGCGGTGCGGAGCGCCTTCACCTGTTCGCTCGGTGAAGGGCGCGCAGCACCGGCCGGGTCGCGCCGTGGAGCGCGGTGAAGGCCTCGAGGAGCTCGTCGTAGCGCTCCGTGTTGGCCGGATCGGGCTCGTGGACCCGCACCACCCGCACCAGGCCGGCGATATCGGCCAAGCGGATGCGCCCGAGGCGCTCCAGGGCCAGGTACGCCGCTCCCCGAGCGTTCGTCAGCCGTGGCTCGGCCAGCTGGCGGATCCGCAGGCCCAGGGCGTCGGCCATGATCGCCGACCAGAGGTCGGACGACGCGCCGCCTCCGCCGAAGCACATCTCGTCCCAGGACCGGCCCACGAACGCCGACACGGGGCCGAGGAGCCAACGCAAGTTCAGGGCCACGCCCTCGAGGACGGCGCGAGCGAGGTGCGAACGGGTCGTTGCCAGGGACAGGTTGGCGAAGGCGGCCCGCATCGTCGGATCGGGCGCAGGGGCCATCGATCCGACGAGCCAGGGCAGGAACAGCACCCCGCCGCTGCCCACCGGGGCCGCCGCGGCGGCTGCCTCGGCCCGCTCGTAGGCGTCGGGCGGCATCGGCGCCGTCGCGAAGGCGTCGTTGCCGTAGACCAGGTTGGCCAGGAGGAACTCGAGCGCCTTGCCTCCGACGCCGTTCTCGGCCAGGACGGCGTAGCGCCCGGGAAGGGGGCTCGGGACGCTGAGGATCCCGTGGTCGAGGTCGCTGGCCTTTCGAGTGACATGGGTGACCATCACCGACGTCGTGCCGACGATGATGGAGCAGGCCCGCTCGTCCAGGGCGCCACTGCCGACCGCCGACGTGACCGAGTCGATCGTGCCGGTCACGACAACCGCCGCCGTGGTCACCCCCAGGTGCCCCGCGGCGTCGGCCGTCACGGGGCCGATGATCTCGTCGAAGGCGACGATCGGTGGCAGCTTGTCGGGATCGACGCCGGCTGCGGCGACGAGCTCCGCCGAGTGCTCGAGGGTCCCGTGGACCCGGTTGTCGACGGTGAGCAGCGGGAACGCCGTCGTCTGGGTCGCGGTGATGCGCCCGGTCAGTCGGGCGTTGACGTAGTCGACCGGCTCGACGTACGCGGCCGCTGCCGCGTGGACGTCAGGTCGCTCGTCACGGATGAAGGCCATGTGGGCGAGGTCGTTCGTGCCCAGCGGGGTCAGGCCGTGCCGGTCGAGCCACAGGGCCACGGGGTCGGGGGAGCGCAGGTGGTCCCGGCGGCGGCGGCCGCGGGTGTCCATCCACATGACCGCGTTCATGAGGGGTCGACCCCGGCCGTCGATGGCGACGATCGACATGTACTGGCTGGTGACGGCGACGACCTCGACCCCCGAGGCGCCGCAACCGGCACGGGCCACCGCCTCGCGGCCGCACCGACCGATCGCGCTCCACCACCGCTCGGGGTCCTGCTCCGCTCCGCCGTCGGGGAGGAACATCGTCGTCAGCGCCTCGGTCGCGCTGGCCAGCACCCGCCCCTCGTCATCGACGACGGCGACCTTGACGCCGCTGGTGCCCAGGTCCACGGCCAGGACGTGGCCGCTCACGCCGCTCGGGAGCGGCACGCGACGCCGGCGGCCACCGGTCCCCGACCCTCCCCCACGACGGCAAGATAGAGGACCGCGCGGTGCTCAGATGCGCTCGAAGTTCCGGCGCAGCTCCCAGTCGGTGACGGTGGCGTTGAAGGCGGCCCACTCGTGGCGGGCCGTCGTCAGCAGGTGGTGGTGGACCTCCTCGCCGAACAGGGCGACGGCGACGTCGCTCGTCTCGAGCAGCTCGATCGCCTCGACGAGCGTCGAGGGGACGCGCTCGAGCCCGGCCGCGGCGTAGGCGTTGCCCTCGAAGGGGTCACCGGGCTCGATGCGGTGCTCGATCCCGTGGAGCCCGCCGGCGATCGTGGCCGCGAAGGCCAGGTAGGTGTTGACGTCGGCGCCTGGGATGCGGTCCTCGATGCGGGTGCCTGCGCCGTGGCCGACCTTGCGGAACCCGCAGGTCCGGTTGTCGACGCCCCAGGCGACGGCCGTCGGCGCCCACGACTCGGGCTGGTAGCGCTTGTAGCTGTTGACGTGGTGGGCGAACAGCCACGCCCACGGGCGGGCCGTCGCGATGAGGCCGCCCAGCCACCACCGGGCTACGTCGGACAGCTCGTGGGTCGCGCCGGGGTCGTGCATCAGGCTGTGCTCACCGGAGGGGTCCCAGACGCTCGAGTGGATGTGGCCGCTCGAACCGACCTTGGCCATGTCGTACTTGGCCATGAACGTGATCGCCCGTCCGTGGAGGTGGGCGATCTCCTTGGCGCCGTTCTTGTAGATCGCGTTGCGGTCGGCCATCTCGAGGGCGTCGGCGTAGCGCAGGTTGATCTCGTGCTGGCCCCACTCCGCCTCGCCCTTGGAGGATTCGACCGGGACCCCGGCGGCGTCCATCCCGTTGCGGATCGCCCGGATGACGTACTCGTCCTTGGACGTCTGCAGGATGTGGTAGTCCTCGATGTAGTTGGCGTGCGGGGTGAGGTCGCGGTACCCCTTGGCGAAGGCCTCCTCGAAGCTCTCCCTGAACAGGAAGAACTCGAGCTCGGATCCGCACATGACGCTGTAGCCGGCGGCGGCCGCCCGCTCGACCTGGCGCCGCAGGATCTGCCGCGGTGCGACCTCGATCGGCTCCGCCGTGTCGACGTCGACGACGTCGCACACCACGAGGGCGGTCTTGTCCAGCCAGGGCACGATCCGGATCGTGGTGAGATCGGGGACGGCCCGCAGGTCGCCGTAGCCGCGGTCCCAGTTGGCGTAGCGGTACCCGGCGACCATCGCCATGTCGACGTCGACGGCCAGGAGGTAGTTGCAGGCCTCGAACCCCTCGGGCCCGGCCACGTGCTCGAGCCAGTGGTGGCCCGTGACGCGCTTGCCCATCAGCCGGCCCTGGAGGTCGGGGAACGCGGCCAGCACGGTGTCGATCTCACCGGCGTCGATGCGCGTGGCCAGGTCCTCGGGCGTGATGATCCTGCGGCCGGCCATGGTCCCCCTCTCGGTCCTGACCGACGGTACCTCCCGCCTGAACAGGCCACGCCCGGTGCCCGGCGGTGCGGGTCGCCGCGCGCCACGCTCGTTTGGGGGCCGTCGAAGCTCGCCGGTATAGGCTCGCTGCCCGATGTCGGCGTTCCTGCGCAACTACCTCACGGTGGTCATCTTCCTGGTCTTCGCCGTCGCCTTGGTGTCGGTGCTGCTCGGGGTCGGGAGCGTGCTGCGCCCCCATCGGGCCGGCGAGGAGAAGTTCATCCCGTACGAATCCGGCGTCGACCCGGTGGGCGACGGCTGGTCCCAGAGCCAGGTGCGCTACTACGTGTTCGCCCTGCTGTTCGTGATGTTCGACGTCGAGGCGGTGTTCATCTTCCCGTGGGCGACCCGGCTGTCGGCCTACGCCGGCTTCGGGCTGACCGAGATGTTCGTGTTCATCGCCATCTTGCTGCTCGGCCTCGTCTACGCCTGGCGCAAGGGGGTCCTGCGGTGGGTGTGAGCTCCGCCGTCCGCCCGGGGGGGCGCTGACGTGGGTCTGGTCGAGAAGGGGCGGCTCCCCAAGCCCCTCACCACGCTGTTCAACCTGGGCCGTTCGTACTCCATGTGGGTCTACCAGTGGGGCCTGGCCTGCTGCGCCATCGAGATGGGGGCGGCGTTCGGCTCGCCCCGCTACGACGTGATGCGCCTCGGGGTGATCCCCCTGCCGGCCAGCCCTCGCCAGGCCGACCTGGTCGTCATCTCGGGCACGGTCACGGACAAGATGGCCCCGGCCGTGAAGCGCCTCTACGAGCAGATGCCCGACCCGAAGTACGTGATCTCGATGGGCTCGTGCGCCAACTGCGGGGGCCCGTACTGGGACAGCTACTCGGTCACCAAGGGCGTGGACCAGATCATCCCGGTCGACATCTACGTCCCCGGGTGCCCGCCCCGGCCCGAGGCCCTGCTCGAAGGCATCGTGTTGCTCCAGGAGCGGATCAAGCACGAGGACATGGCCCGCAAGTGGAAGGGCGAGGACGGGTTCGAGCCGGCGAGGGGTGAGGCGCTTGTCGTCGACTGAAGCGCCCGCACCGCCGACCGACGAGCTGCGCGAGGGCCTCGTGGCCCGCCTGCGGGCCGAGCTCGGCGACGGCGTCGTCGACACCCACCTCGTGCCCGGTGACGACCTGTGGGTGCGGATCCGCACCGACGCCTGGCAGGCGGCGGGGACCGCAGCGCGCGACGTGCTGGGTTGTGAGTACTTCTGCTTCCTGTCGGCCATCGACTGGCTCCCCTCGCCGTACGGCAAGGGCGAGGACGACCCGACCGAGCCGCCCCCGGAGCGCTCCAGCGCCATCGTGCAGGGCTACGCCGGCGGGGGGAGCCGTCTGCAGGTGCTGGCCCGTGTCGGCTCCGTGCGGGCCAAGGTGGCCTTGACGCTGAAGGCCGACGTGGCCGACGACGAGCCCCGCATCGCGACGTGGTCGGGCATCTACGCCGGCGCCAACTGGCACGAGCGCGAGACGTGGGAGATGTTCGGGATCGTCTTCGACGGTCACCCCGACCTCCGCCACATCTACCTGCCGACCGAGTTCGAGGGGCATCCCTTGCGCAAGGACTTCCCCCTGCTGGCCCGGATGGTGAAGCCGTGGCCGGGCATCGTCGACGTGGAGCCCCTGCCCGGTGGGGACGACGCCGGGGAGGCCGAGTGACCGCCGTCTCGGACCGCCGCCAGCTCGCCTACATCGCGTCCCAGGCCGCCGACGCCCGGGTCAACGTCGAGCTCGAGACCGAGGGGATGACCCTGAACATCGGTCCACAGCACCCTGCCACCCACGGCACCTTGCGCATCGTGGCCCGCCTCGACGGCGAGCAGGTGGTGTCGGCCGACCCGATCTGCGGCTACATGCACCGCGGCTACGAGAAGCTGACCGAGGTCCGCAGCTTCCCGCAGGTCACGACGCTGGTGAACCGCATCGACTGGCTGGGCAGCTTCGCGAACGAGGTGCCCTTCATCCTGGCCGCCGAGAAGCTGATGGGCATCGAGGCCCCGCCCCGGGCCCAGTACATCCGCACGATCCTGTTCGAGCTGTCGCGCATCGCCAACGTCTCGCTGTTCCTCGGCGACATGGGCGTCCAGCTCGGCGCGCTGACCGCGGTGTTCTACGCGTTCCGCGACCGCGAGTACGTCCTGAACCAGATCGAGGCGGCGACCGGTGGGCGGTTCCACCCGAACTTCGACCGCATCGGCGGGCTGAAGGACGACCTGCCCAAGGGGTGGATCGCCGAGACGAGGGCCTGCATGGACAAGATGCGGACCTTCTGCGACCTCATGGAGGACCTGCTCGTCGGCAACGAGATCTTCGCCGAGCGCACCCGTGGCATCGGGGTGATCCCCCGCGACGTGGCCCTGTCCTACGGGCTGTCGGGGGCGAACCTGCGGGCGTCGGGCGTCGACTTCGACCTCCGGCGCGACCAGCGCCTGCCCATGGCCTGGGACAAGGCCGAGTGGAAGGTCTGGACCCATCCCGACGGCGACTCCTTCGCCCGCTACTGGGTCCGGCTCCAGGAGGTCCGCGAGTCGACCCGGATCGTCGACCAGCTCCTCGACTCGCTCCCGTCCGGACCGGTGATGGCCAAGGTGCCCCGCATCATCAAGGTGCCCGAGGGCGAGGCCTGGGTCAGCACGGAGAACCCGCTCGGCGAGATGGGCTACTACGTCGTGAGCAAAGGCGACACCGGCCCGTTCCGGGTCAAGATCCGCTCGGCGTCGTTCAACAACATCGCGGTCGCGTCGTGGGTGCTGAAGGGGACCTTCGTCCCCGACGTCATCACGATCCTCGCTTCGTTGTACTTCATCCTGGGTGACATCGACCGATGACCACGCTCGCCGTCGTCATCCCCTACTGGGGACAGTCGATCCTGCGCTCGCTCGGGGTCGCCGCCGCCGTGCTGCTCCCGGCCGGCACCGCGGTCTACGTCTACCTGTTCAAGATGGTGAGCTTCATGCAGAGCCGGCTCGGCCCCATGGAGGCCGGCCCCTACGGCTCGATGCAGCTCTTCGCCGAGGTGGGCAAGTTCCTGCAGAAGGAGGACCTCATCCCCCGCGGCGCCGACCGGCGCATCTTCAAGCTCGCCCCGATCGTCGTCGTCGCCACCGTGTTCCTCGTGTACGTCCCCATCCCGTTCGGACCGTTCGCCGTGTTCGGCAGCTACGACACCGGCATCTTCCTGGCCCTCGCGGTGTCGTCGATCTCGGTGCTGGGCATCTTGATGGCCGGTTGGTCGAGCGCCAACAAGTACTCGCTCATGGGCGGGCTCCGGGCCGCCGGTCAGCTGCTCGCCTACGAGCTGCCGATGGTCCTCGCGGTCGTCGGCGTCGTGATCCAGGCCGGCACGCTGAACCTCCAGGGCATCGTCGCCGCCCAGCACAGCGAGAAGATCTTCGGCTGGGGCGGGATCGGCTACCCCTACGTCGTCACCCAGTTCGTCGGTCTGGCCGTGTTCCTGATCGCCGCCCAGGCCGAGCTGACCCAGACGCCCTTCGACATGCCGATCGCCGAGTCCGAGCTCGTCGCCGGGTACATGACCGAGTACTCGGGCTTCCGGTTCCTGCTGTTCTTCATCGGCGAGTTCGCGGCCGCCGGGGCCTTCGCCGCCCTGGCCTCCACGCTCTTCCTCGGCGGCTGGGCGCTGCCGTGGGTCAGCTTGTCGAACCACTGGATGAACGTGGTCGGGCCCCTCGTGCTGTTCACGAAGATGATGCTCGTCATGTTCGTGATCTTCTGGGTCCGCTTCACCTACCCGCGCCTGCGCGAGGACCAGCTCCAGCGCTTCGCCTGGAAGGTCCTGATCCCGATCACGCTGGCCAACATCGTGGTCACGGCCGTCGTGAAGGTGGTGTTCTAGCCATGCCCAAGGTCCCCGGCTTGTTGAAGGGCCTCGGCGTCACCTTCGCCGCCATCGTCCAGACGACCAAGCCGAAGAGGCTCGGCGGGGGCGCCGCCACCGTGCAGTACCCGCACGTCAAGGAGGCGCCGCCCACGCGGGCGCGTGGCGTCATCGCCCTGCGGGAGGAGAACTGCACGGTCTGCATGCTGTGCGCCCGCAGCTGCCCGGACTGGTGCATCTACATCGAGGGCCACAAGGAGAAGGCCCCGCCCCGTCGTGCCGGGGGCAAGCCCCGCACGGTTTCGGCCCTCGACCGCTTCGACATCGACTACGCCTTGTGCATGTACTGCGGGATCTGCGTCGAGGTCTGCCCGTTCGACGCCTTGTTCTGGAGCCCCGAGTACGAGTACTCCGAGCCCCACATCGCCGATCTCCTCCACGACAAGTCCAAGCTCGGTCTCTGGATGGAGACCGTGCCCGAGGCGCCCGAGCTCGAAGTCGGCGCTGACAAGAAGAAGAAGTAGCCGGTGGTCGCGCAGAACATCGCGTTCGGGGTCATCGCCGCCGTCATGGCCGTCGGTGCCGTCCGGGTGGTCACCACCCGCAACGTCTTCCACGCCGCGCTCTGGCTGGTCCTCGTGCTGGCCGGGGCGGCCGCCCAGTACATCTTGTTGGCCGCGGAGTTCGTGGCCGTCACCCAGATCCTCGTCTACGTCGGCGCCGTCGTGGTGCTGTTCCTGTTCGGCACGATGCTCACCCGGGCCCGCATCGGCGGGGAGTCCGAGCTCAGCTCGCGCCACTGGAGCATGGGCCTGCTCACCGCACTCCTGCTCGCCGGCACGCTCGCCGGGGTGCTGATCGGCACCTTCCACGCCGAGAAGCTGCCCACGCCGGCCGGCTCGACGCCGACCCAGGTCGTGAGCGACTCGATCTTTTCGACCTACCTCATCCCGTTCTGGCTGCTGTCGATCGTCCTGCTCGCCGCGCTCGTGGGGGCCATCGTGCTGGCCCGGCGGGACTGAGGGGGCGACGATGCTCGTCAACGAGTTCCTGCTGCTCGGGGCCTTCCTGTTCAGCACCGGCGTGTACGGGGTGCTGGTGCGTCGCAACGCCGTCCTCGTGCTGATGTCGGTCGAGCTGATCCTGAACGCCGTGAACATCAACCTGGTGGCGTTCGCCCTGCGCGACGGTGGGGTCGAGGGTCAGGTCTTCGCCCTGTTCGTGATCGCCGTGGCGGCCGCCGAGGTCGGAGTCGGCCTCGCCCTCGTGCTGCTCATCTACCGGAACCGTCGCTCGATCGCCCTCGACGAGCTCTCGCAGATGAAGGGCTGACCCGGACATGTGGTTCCTCGAGAACGCCTGGCTCATCCCGGTCATCCCGAGCGTGGGCTTCGCCGTCATCCTGCTCTTCGGGCGCCGCCTGCCCCTGAAGGGTTCCGAGGTCGGCCTCGCCTCGATGCTGGCCTCCCTGGTGCTCTCCGTCGGTGCCGCGGCCCAGTGGATCCACCGGGTTCCCTCCGGCGAGGCCTACGTCGGACCGGTCATCCGCCAGTGGACGTGGTGGCAGATCGGCGGTGAGAAGTTCACGATCGGGACCCACATCGACGGCCTCGCCGTGACGCTGCTCTTCGTCGTGGCGTTGATCTCGACCCTGGTGCAGCTCTACTCGATCGAGTACCTGCGCGGTGACCGGCGCTACACCCACTTCTTCGCCGCCCTGACCTTGTTCTCGGCGGGCATGCTCTGCATGGTCGCCGCCGAGAGCACGATCGAGTTCATCCTCGGCTGGGAGATCATGGGGCTGTGCTCGTTCATGCTGATCGGGCACTGGTGGGAGGACGGGGCCAACTCCCGCGCCGCGCTCAAGGCCTTCCTCACGGTGCGCTGCGGCGACGTCGGACTCCTCGTCGGCATCTCCATGATGTTCTGGGGTGCCCACAGCTTCTCGATCCAGAAGATCAACGAGTGGGCCATGTCCGGGACCGGGTCCAAGACGTTGCTGCTGTGGGGGGCGGTCGCGCTCTTCATCGCCTGCATCGGCAAGTCGGGCCAGTTCCCGCTCCACACCTGGCTGCCCGACGCGATGGCCGGCCCGACCCCGGTCTCGTCGCTGCTGCACTCCAGCACGATGGTCGTGGCCGGGGTGTACCTCGTGGCCCGCTTCTACCCCGTCTTCTACCAGGGCTTCCACATCGCCGACGGCGGGATCAACCTGGTCTGCCTGATCGGCGGGATCACCGTCGTCATCGCCGCCGCGGTGGCGTTCGTGCAGAACGACATCAAGAAGGTCCTGGCGTACTCGACGGTCAGCCAGCTCGGCTACATGGTGATGGGCCTGGGCGTCGGCGCCTGGACCCCGGCCGTCTTCCACATCTTCACCCACGCCTTCTTCAAGGCCTGCCTCTTCCTCGGCGCCGGCTCGGTCAGCCACTCGGGCTCGCACCACAGCTTCGACATGAAGAAGGACATGGGTGGCCTGGCCCGCAAGATGCCCGTCACGGCGGCCACCTTCATCGTGTCCACGCTGGCCCTCGCCGGCATCTTCCCCCTCGCCGGCTTCTGGTCGAAGGACGCGATCCTGGCCGCGGCCGGCGACCACGGCTACCGGCTGTTCATGGTCGTCGGCCTGGTCGGCGCCTTCCTGACGGCCGCCTACATGGCCCGCTGCGTCTACCTCACGTTCTTCGGCCAGGCCCGTGGCGCGGCGGCCGGCCTCCACGCCCATGACCAGGCCGAGGTCGGTGCCGGCGGCTCCGAGCACGAAGAGGAGCCCGTCGTCGTCCACGTCGGGGCCGGGAGCCACGCCGTCGCCGACGCCCATGACGCCCAGGCGGGCCACGACGACCATGGGGCCGCCGGCCCGCACGAGTCGAACTGGCTGCTGACCCTGCCCCTCGTCGTGCTCTCGTTCGGCGCCGCCTTCGCCGGCCTGCTCAACGCCGAGGGGTTCCACATCGACAACTTCACCCGGTGGGTCCAGCCCCGCATCGCCGAGGGCGTCGCCGCCTTCCCGAAGATCGAACCGACCACCTTCAAGTGGGGCGACGCCATGCTGTCGGTCGCCATCGCCGCGGTCGGCCTGGTCGTGGGCTTCCTGGTCTGCCGGGCGGTCTACGAGCGCGACCTGGCCAAGGACCTCACCAAGCGCAACCGGCTGGCCGGGATCGGTTACGGCTTCCTCTGGAACAAGTACTACCTCGACGTCCTCTACGAAAAGGTCGTCGTCGCCGCCGTCTCCGGCCCGATCTCGAACGCCGCCTACTGGGTCAACCAGCACGTCATCGACGGGTTCGTCAACGCGGTGGGCGTCGGGGGACGCGAGGCCGGCGACTGGGTCTACCGCAACGTCGACCAGCGGGCCATCGACGGCACCGTCAGCGGCGTCGCCCTCGGCGTCGAGGGGTCCGGCAGCCTCCTGCGCCGGCTGCAGACCGGCAAGGTCCAGCAGTACGGCGCCCTCCTGTTCGCCGCGGCCGCCATCGGCGCCCTCGTCCTCGTCATCGTCGTCTAGGAGCCGTCAGCATGCACCTCACCGACAACAACTGGCTGCTGAGCGCCGCGGTCTTCGTGCCGCTCCTCGGCGCGCTGGTGGTCATGGCCGTGCCGAAGGCCTACGAGCGCGAGATCAAGGTCGTGGCCCTGCTCACGGCCCTGGCGACCGCGGGGATCGGCGTGGCCCTGCTGTCGCTGTTCGACTACGGCAACGCCCAGAAGCTGCAGTTCTTCACCGACCGGTCCTGGATCCCGGTGATCCACGCCCGCTACATCATGGGCCTCGACGGGCTCGGCCTGCCGCTGCTGATCCTGTCGATGGTGATCGTGGTGCTGGTCATCGTCTACAGCTGGGACCACATCCCCGAGCCGGGGAACCCGAAGGCGTTCCTGGCCCTGATCCTGATCCTCGAGGTCGGGATGAACGGCACGTTCGTGGCCCAGGACCTGATCCTGTTCTTCGTGTTCTTCGAGGTCGTGCTCCTGCCGATGTACTTCATGATCGGCGTGTGGGGCGGCGAGCAGCGCCAGTACGCGGCCATCAAGTTCTTCCTCTACACCCTGTTCGGCTCGGCGCTCATGCTCCTGGGCTTCCTGGCCCTGTTCTTCAAGACCGGCGCCGAGAGCTTCTCGATCGAGTACCTCGCCGCGCACTCGAGCTCCATCGTCCACTCGACCCAGCTGTGGATCTTCGGCGGTCTCTTCATGGGCTTCGCCATCAAGGTCCCGATGTTCCCGTTCCACACCTGGCTGCCCGACGCCCACACCCAGGCCCCCACCCAGGGCTCGGTCATCCTGGCCGCGATCCTGCTGAAGCTCGGCACGTTCGGCTTCGTGCGCATCGCCATCCCGGTCCTGCCCGGGGCGGCCACGACGTGGGCGCCGTGGATCGCGCTCCTGGCCGTCATCGGCATCATCTACGGCGCGCTCGCCTGCCTGGCCCAGACGGACATGAAGCGGTTGATCGCCTTCTCGTCGGTCGCCCACATGGGCTTCGTGATGCTCGGCATCTCGACGCTCACGTCGTTCGGCATCAACGCCGCCATGTTCGGGATGGTCGCCCACGGGCTGATCACGGGCATGCTCTTCTTCATCGCCGGCTCGGTGAAGGAGCGCTACCACACCTTGGAGATCCGCCGGCTGGGCGGTCTGCTCAAACAGGCACCTCACCTCGGCTGGATCCTGGGCTTCTGCGCGATGGCCTCGCTCGGCCTGCCGGGCCTGGCCGGCTTCTGGGGCGAGTTCCCGGCGATCCTGTCGAGCTACCAGCCGGCCAAGGGGCTGCCCGTCGAGACGTTCCGCACGTTCATGGTCGTGGCGGCGATCGGCACCGTGCTGGCCGCCTCCTACCTGCTGTGGCTGTTCCAGCGGACGGCGTTCGGCGAGCCGAGCGAGGAGTTCTCCCACCACCACATCTCGGACATGCACGCCCCCGAGTGGATCGCGTGGACGCCGCTGCTGGCCGCCATCGTGGTCCTCGGCCTGCTGCCGAACCTGCTGTTCAAGGTGCTCGACCCGGCCATCGTCCACACCACCCTCTCGGCGTTCAAGGGCTGATCGGCGTGTTCCTGTTCGCGGTCGCCGGGTGGGTCAGACCGGTCGTCGACTACCACGCCCTCGCGCCCGAGATCGTGCTGACCGCCGTGATCGTGGGCCTGCTCCTGGCCGACCTGTTCCTGCCCGAGCGCACGAAGTGGGCCACGTCCACCATCGCCGGCCTCGGGCTCCTCGGCGCGGCGCTCCCCGTGCTGACCCTCGCCGTCGACGGCACCGAACGGGCGATGTTCGGCGGGGCCTACGTCGTGGACGACTTCGCGCTGGTGCTGAAGGCGCTGTTCCTGATCGCGGGCTACGTGGTGGTGCTGCTCTCGGCGAACTACGTCGAGGAGGGCGACTACTACCAGGGCGAGTACTACTTCCTGCTGCTGTCGTCGGTGCTCGGCATGATGGTCATGGCCTCGGCCCGCGACTTCATCTCGATGTTCGTCGCCCTCGAGGCGCTGTCGATCCCCGCCTACATGCTGGCTGCGTGGCGCAAGCGCGACACCCGCAGCAACGAGGCGGGCATGAAGTACTTCCTGCTCGGCGTGTTCGCCTCCGCGGTGATGCTCTACGGGATGTCGCTGATCTACGGCGTCACCGGCTCGACGCTGTTCACCGCGGTGGCCGCGTCGCTCCACAAGGGGTCGCTCCTCAACGGGACGCTCCACACCGCTAACCCCGCGATCGTGACCCTGGGCATCGTGTTCGTCGTTGTGGGCTTCGCCTTCAAGGTCTCCGCCGTGCCGTTCCACTCGTGGGCGCCCGACACCTACGAGGGTGCTCCGACCCCGGTCACGGCCTTCTTGTCGGTGGCGTCGAAAGCCGCCGGCTTCGTCGCCCTGCTGACGCTGGTGTTCATCGCCTTCCCGTTCTCCAAGGACGTGTGGGAGCCGCTGTTCTGGGTGCTGGCCGCGATGACCATGACGTTGGGCAACGTCGTGGCCCTGCGCCAGACGAACATCGTGCGCATGCTGGCCTACTCCTCGATCGCCCAGGGCGGGTTCATCCTGATGCCCCTGGCCGTGATCGGCCACGGCCGGACGGCGGCCGGCGATGCTCTCACGGCGGTCGTGACGTACCTGATCGTCTACGCGGCGATGAACCTCGGGGCCTTCGCCGTGGTGCTCGCCGTCACCCGCAAGACCCGCTCGGGCGAGATCGCTTCGTTCGGAGGGCTGTTCGCCTACGCCCCGGGCCTCACGCTGGCGATGACGGTGTTCCTGTTCTCCCTCGCCGGGATCCCCCCGCTCGGCGGCTGGATCGCGAAGTTCACGGTGTTCCGGGCCCTGATCAGCGCCGGCGGGGGCTGGGCCGCCGCGCTGGCCGTCATCGGCGGCGTCAACTCGGTGATCGCTCTCTACTACTACGCGAACGTGGCCCGGGCGATGTGGATGGACCCGGTGGCCGACGACGACACGACCCCGATCCGGGTGCCGGCCTCGCTCGGCCTCGCCCTGGTCCTGACCGGAGGTGCCACCGTGCTGATCGGCGTGCTGCCCGGCCTGGTCCTGCGCTTCGGGAACCTCACCACCTCGACGTTCACCGCCGCCTTCGGGAGCTGACCACGTCCGGCGACCTGGCCGAGCGCCTGGCCACCCGGATCGCCACCTCGGGTCCGCTGGCCTTCTCGGAGTTCGTGGAGGCGGCCCTCTACGACCCGGCGGACGGCTTCTACGAGCGCGGCGGCGCCGGCCGGCGGGAGGGGGACTTCGTGACCAGTCCCGAGGTCGGTCCCTTGTTCGGCGCGGTGCTCGCTCAGGCGCTCGACCGCTGGTGGGACGAGGCCGGCCGCCCGGGGACCTGGGTCGTGGTCGATGCCGGGGCCGGCCCGGGCACGCTCGCCCGCTCGCTGCTCGCCGCGTCCCCCCGCTGCGCTGGCGCGTTGCACCTGGTCCTGGTGGAGCGATCGGCCGCCCAGCGGGCCCGCCAGCCCGACGGGGTCGAGCGGCGCTCGGACCTGCCGGAGCGGGCCGACGTCGTGGTGGCCAACGAGCTGCTCGACAACCTGGCCTTCGACGTCGTGGAGTGGCGCGACGGGGCGTGGTGCCAGGTGCTCGTGGGCCACGACGGTCGCGGCTTCGTCGAG
>Ga0209048_10002129_pt1 | contig 19860 bp, 13 predicted proteins | sample FrelakmetCRP12CR_FD_187146 | JGI IMG/M metagenome (GOLD analysis project Ga0209048, IMG submission 187146) | Freshwater lake sediment microbial communities from the University of Notre Dame, USA, for methane emissions studies - CRP12 CR (SPAdes)... | ecosystem: Environmental > Aquatic >... | reverse complement strand
AATGCGATCTGACATCGTCAGCGCCTCCGCCTGGTCGTGCGTCACGTAGACCATCGTCACGCCGAGCCGCTGGTGCAGGCGCCGGATCTCGAGCTGCATTTGCTCGCGCAGCTGCTTGTCGAGCGCGCCGAGCGGCTCGTCCATCAGCACGAGCTTGGGCTCGAATACGAGCGCCCGCGCGACGGCGATCCGCTGCTGCTGCCCCCCGGAAAGCTGCGCCGGCCGCCGGCCGCCGAAATCGGCGAGCTGCACCATGTCGAGCGCGCGCTCGACGCGGCGCGCCATCTCGTCGCGCGTGACGCCGCGCACCGAGAGCGGAAAGCCGATGTTCTCCGCGACCGTCATGTGCGGGAACAGCGCATAGTTCTGGAAGACCATGCCGATCTGACGCTTGTGCGGCGGCAGCCGCGACAGCGGCTTGCCGTCGAGCAGGATCTCGCCCGACGTCGGCGCCTCGAAGCCGGCGAGCATCATCAGCGTCGTCGTCTTGCCGGAGCCCGACGGCCCGAGCAGCGTCAGGAACTCCCCCCGCCGGATGTCGAGGTGGAGGTCGTCGACGACGCGCGCGACGCCGTCGTACGTCTTGCCGATGCCGACGAAACGGACGATCGGGTCGCTGGCGTTCGCGGCGTCCTTCGGGCCCGTCGCGCCGTCCTTGCGATCCGCCGCCGCTCTCATACGTGCTGCCCGCCGTTGATCGGGATCTCCGTCCCGGTGATGTAGGCCGCCTGCGGCGAACACAGGAACCAGATCAGGTCGGCGACCTCGTCGATGGTGCCCAGCCGGTGCATCGGGATGTCGCGATCGACGATCATCGGCGTTCCCGGCGACAGTATCGCGGTGTCGATCTCGCCGGGCGCGACCGCGTTGACCCGCACGCCGGCCGGGGCAAGATCGAATGCGAGCTCCCGGGTCAGCGCCGCGAGCGCAGCTTTCGACGTTGCGTAGGCGGACCCGGCGAACGGGTGCACGCGGGAGCCGGCGATGGAGGTCAGATTGACCACGGCGCCGCGTGCCTTCGAGAGCTCGGGCGCGAATCCGCGCGTGAGGAGCAGCGGCGCGTAGAAATTGGTGTTGAACATCGACTGCCAGGTGTCGATGTCCGTCTCCAGCGAATTGAGCCGCGCGCCGCCGGGCCCCTTGGGCGACGTCCCCGCGTTGTTGACGAGCGCGTGCAGCTCGCCGCCATCGAGCATGCCGCGCATGGCCTCGACGCAGCGGACGATGTTGTCGAGCCCGGACAGGTCGAGCAGAATGTGCGAGCGCCCGCGGCTCCACGGGCACTGCCCCGGCGGCGGTTCGCGGGAGACCGTGATGACGCGCCAGCCGTTCGCGTGGAAGCGCAGCGCCGTCGCGTGCCCGATGCCGCGGCTCGCGCCGGTGACGATGATCGTTTTCCGTCCCGCCATGGCTCTAGCGGCTGCACGGGCCCCGTCGACGGGTCACGCGAGGCCCTTTTCCCTCACCATCGCCCAGGTGTCGTCCAGCGCCTTGCCAAAGCATCCCAGCATCTCGTCGATCTCGGTTTCGGTAATGACGAGAGGCGGGCTGAACGCGACGATGTCGCCCGGCATGTTGCGCAGGATCGCGCCGTGGTGCTGCGCGCGCCGCACCAGGTAGGCCGCCACGCCGGCCTTCGGGTCGAAGCTCTGCTTCGTTGCCTTGTCGCGTACGATCTCGATCGCGCCGATAAGCCCTATTCCGCGTGCCTCGCCGACCAGCGGATGGTCGGCGTAGCTGCGGATCCCCCCCTGCATCCGCGGGCCGACGCGCCGCACCTGGCCGACGATGTCGCGTTCGTCGTAGATCTTCAGCGTCTCCAGCGCGACGGCCGCGGGCACGGGGTGCGACGAGTACGTGTAGCCGTGGCCGAAGATTCCGAGCTTGTCGCTTTGCGCCACGAGGACATCGTAGAGCTGGCGGGACACGAGGCTGGCCGAAATGGGCAGGTACCCCGCCGACAGCGCCTTCGCAAGCGTCATGATGTCGGGCGTGAGGTTGAACGTCTGCGCGCCGAACATGTTGCCGGTGCGGCCGAACCCGCAGATCACCTCGTCCGCGACGAACAGGATGTCGTATTTCCTCAGGATCGGCTGAACACGGTCGAAGTACGTCGCCGGGGGCACGATCACGCCTCCCGCCCCCATGACGGGCTCGGCGAAGAAGGCGGCGACGGTGTCGGGATCCTCGCGCAGGATCAGTTGCTCGAGGTTGTCCGCGAGCCGCTTGGCGAACGCCTCCTCGCTCTCGCCGGGCTGCGCGCCGCGGTAGTGATACGGGCAGTCGGTGTGCAGGATGCGCGCGATCGGCAGGTCGAAGTCGGTGTGGGCGAACGCGAGGCCGGTGAGGCTCGCGCTGGCGACCGTGACGCCATGGTAAGCGCGTTGCCGCGAGATGATCTTCTTCTTGCGCGGTCGCCCGAGCGCATTGTTGACGTACCAGGCGAGCTTGACCGCCGTGTCGTTCGCCTCGGAGCCCGAGTTCGCGAACAGCACCCGCGCCATGCCGGCGGGCGCCATGCGGATGAGGCGCTCGGCGAGCTCGGTGCTGATCGCCGGAACCTTGCCGGCGAAGCTGTGATAGAACGGCAGCTCGCACATCTGCCGGTAGGCGGCCTCCGCCAGCCGGCGCTCCGAGAAGCCGAGCGACGCGCACCATAGCCCGGCCATCCCCTCGAGGTAGCGCCTGCCCTCGTCGTCGTAGACGTAGACGCCTTCGCCGCGCGTGATGACGAGCGGCCCTTCGGTCTGGACCGAGCGCAGGTTGGTCGCCGGATGCAGGTGGAAGGAGAGGTCGCGGCGCGCGGCCGGGGTCGTCAATGACATGGGAGCTTCCTCGGGAGGAGCGCGGAGGGCGCCGCGGTACGCCGATTGTTTGCGCCGCCGGGCGATGCGTCAAGGGGAAGGCGCCGGGGAGGACGGCGGCGCAGGCAGCTGCCATAATTGTCAGCCTGATCGAAACGGGGCGGCCGTCGGCCGCGTCATGGAGGGCAACGAGCAATGAAGTGCGCGCTGGTGGGATCCCGCTTTTTCGGGGCCAAGGTGTTCGAGACATTGCGCAAGAACGGGATCGAGATCGCGCGCGTCGTCGCGCCGGCAGCCGACGACCGGCTGGCGCTGGCGGCGAAGGAAGTCGGGGTGCCCGTCTTCGTGCTCGAGAATCCGAAGCACGTGCCGGGAGAGGCGATACCCGAGGGGACCGACCTCATCGTGGCGGCGCACACGCATGCGCGGGTGAGCAACGAGGCACTCGCCCGGTCGCGCCTGGGCGGCATCGGCTACCATCCGTCGCTGCTGCCAAGGCATCGGGGCATCGCCGCGGTGGAATGGACCATCCTCGAAGGCGATCCGATCGCGGGCGGGTCGGTCTATCATCTGGCCGACGGCTGGGACGCCGGCGCGGTCGCCGCCCAGGACTGGTGTTTCGTCGCCAAGGGCGAAACCGCGCGCGAGCTGTGGGAACGCGCGCTGGCGCCGATGGGCTTCGAGCTCCTGACCCGCGTCGTCCGCCATGCGGCGCAGCACGGCGAGCTGCCCGCCTACCCCCAGGACGAGCGGTTCGCGACCAAGGCGCCGATGATCCGTCGGACCGTTTCGCTGACCGAGGAACAGAAACCCATGAAGACATCGCTCGTGTTGACCTTGATCGGCGCGGACCGGCCCGGCATCGTCAGCCTCGTGTCCGACCGTGCACAGGGATTCGGCGCCAACTGGGCCGAAAGCCGCCTGGCGAGCCTCGCCGGGCAGTTCGCCGGCATGGTGCACTTCGAGGTGCCGGCGGAGAACGCGGAGGCGCTGACGAATGCGCTCCGCGGACTGGAATCCGCCGGGCTCTCCGTCGTGATCGCCAGGAGCGATGCGCCGTCCGCGCCCACCGGACGCCGCTTCGTGCGATTGGAGCTCGTGGGGCACGATCGGCCGGGGATCGTCCGCGACCTGTCCGGCAGCCTCGCGCAACGGGGAGTGAGCATCGAGGAGCTCCATACGGAGATCGTCAGCGCCGCCATGTCCGCCGAGCACCTGTTCAAGGTCAAGGCCCTGCTGGCCGTGCCCGAGGCGCTGCCCAACGAGGAGCTGCGGCGCGGGCTGGAGGCGCTGGCGAACGAGATGATGGTGGACCTCGCGCTGGGGGAAGGCCCGGCCGGCAAGCTGTCGCTCTGAATCCGCGCCGTCCGGTCGCGGGGCCCGTGTTTCAGAGGCGCAGATCGGCGGTGATGCGCCTCTCGCGCAGCGTCCGGGCGAACAGGTGCCGGGCGCGCAGCCGCGGCTCGTTGACGATGCCGCCGACGGTGCCGGCGACGACCATGACGACGCCGGCCAAGGGCAGGGCCAGGATCAGGCCCGGGACTCCCGCGACCGTGCCCCCGATGAAGATGAGGAGCACCGTGGGCAACGGGTGCATGTGCAGGCTGCGGCCGACGGTCAGCGGCATGAACACGAAATCGTCGAGCAGCCGAACGAAGAGGAACAGCGCCACGGCCGCGTAGACAACCCACGGATCCGCCGGAAATTCGGTGGCGGCGACGAGCACGACGATGACGCAGCCGATGATCGAGCCGATGAACGGGACCCAGGCGAGCACCGCCGCCATCAGCCCGAGGCCGAGCGCGTTGGGAACGCCGATCACCGCCAGGCCTAGGGCAAGACAGACCGTGTCGATGAGCGTGAGCTTGAGCAGGCCCTGGAAATAGGCACGGGCCGTCGCGTCGACGCGATCGATCATGTACAGCGTCCGCTCGAAGTACGCGTTGGGCACTGCGTCGCCCATGAACTTCAGAAACCGACGTCCGTCGCGGAGGAAGAAGAACGCCAGGAACGGCGCTAGCAGCATCGCCGGCAGCCAGGCGGCGGCGCCGAGCAGGGTGCCGGCCAGCTGCTTCTGCGCGTACGTCCCGCTGAATTCCGCGATCTTCCCGCCCACTTCGGCATGCAGCTCGAGCCGCTTGAGGAATCCGAATCTCGTCTCCAAGGCGGTCAGCGTCCGGTCGATCAGCGCCTGCCCGCCCTCGATGTACCGGAGCAGCGCCTCCTCGCCCGTGACGGCCTGCCCCGCGAGCCAGGACAGCGTGGGGACCATCAAGGCGAGCGCTGCGACGAGGAAGATGCCCGCAACGATCGCCGCGGCGGTCTCGCGTTCGACGCCCGCGAGCGTCAGCCGGCGGACCGGCGGGAAGAGCGCGTAGTACAGGATGATCGCGAGCAGGAAGGGCACGACCAGCCACAGCGCCTGACGCAGCAGCACGAGCAGCACCGTCGTGCACACCATCGTCGCCGCCCAGACCACGGGCCCGGTCGACAGGTACCGGCTTGGTCCGGCGCTGCCTGCGCGCCGCGGTCTCACAGCGGCCTGCGCTCGGCTGCGGACGAGCGCTCGCGCAGCTGCCTGCCGAGCTGCCGCGCGAGCTGCAGCGAGATCTTCGACCCGATCACGGCGTGGGTGTCGAGCAGGCTCTCGAAGTCGCCGCGGGAGAGCGCAGCCAGCACGCAGTCCTCGGCTGCCCGCGCCTGCGCGGCGCGGGGCGAGTCGTCGAGCAGCGCCAGCTCCCCGAACACGACGCCGGAGTCGAGCTCGGTGATCCGCCCCGCCTCGGGCTCGCCCTGCCGGCATATCAGCACGCGGCCGGCGATCACGAGGTAGACCGCCTGGCCTTCCTCGCCTTCGTCAAAGATGATTTCCCCTTTCAGGTAACGGCGCTCCTGGAGCAGACCGTCGACGACGCGCAGCTCGAGCGGCGACAGCGTCGCGAACAGCGAAAGCTGCCGCAGCGTGCCCAGGCGCGGCGTTTCCCTGTTTCCCTGAAAGATCTGCAGCATCAACGGCGCTCCCGGCGGCCCCGCGGACAGGGGGCTATGCCGTGCATTTCACCCCACAACGGGTCGATCCGGCAAGCGCGACCGACGCGGTCGGTATTCGGCCGACATTCCGAACGCGGGCGACCCGTCGGCGACGGGCCGCGCTCGGGGCTGGCCGCCATCGCCGCTACGCGGCCGCACGCTTTAGCCGCGGCACCGCCTCGAGCAGCGCACGGGTGTACTCGTGCTTCGGCCGCCCGAGGATCTGTTCGGCCGTACCGGATTCGACCAGCCGTCCGTCCTTCATCACGGCGATCTCGTGTGCCAGGTACTCGACGACGCCGAAGTTGTGCGTGATGAAAAGGTAGGCGACGCCGAGCTCCTGCTGCAGCTCCTTCAGAAGGTTGAGGATCTGCGCCTGCACCGAGACGTCGAGCGCGGAGGTCGGCTCGTCGGCGACGATCAGCTTCGGCTCGACCGCCAGCGCGCGGGCGATCGCGAGCCGCTGGCGCTGGCCGCCCGAGAACTCGTGCGGGTAGCGCGTCAGAACGTCGCGCCGCAGGCCGACTCGCTCGAGCAGCGCGGCGACGCGCTCGGTGCGTTGCGCCGCCGTGATGTCGGGGCACAGCGACGCGACCCCCTCCTCGAGGATCTCGTTGACCCGCATCCGCGGATTGAGCGACGCGAAGGGATCCTGAAAGACGATCTGCGCGGCGCGCCGCGCGGTTCGCAGCGCCTCGCCGCGCAGCTGGTCGAGCGGCCGACCCTCGAGCAGCGCGGACCCGTCGATCCGCGCCGCGTTGCGCAGGAGCTGCAGCACCGCCTTGCCGACGGTGGTCTTGCCGCTGCCGGACTCGCCGACGAGGGCCAGCGTGCGTGCGGCCGGAATCGCGAACGACACGCCGTCGACCGCCTTCACGTAACCGACGGTGCGCTTGAGCAGACCCTTGCGGATCGGGAACCACACGCGGTAGTCGCGGACGTCGAGGATCGTCTCGCCGGCGGGCGGGTCGGCCGCCAGCGCCGCCTCGACCTCGGCGACGCGCCGCACCGTATCGCTGGGGCTCACGCCCTCGTACAGGACGCATCGCACCAGATGCTTCGGCCGGAACGCGACGAGCTGCGGAGGCGCGGCGCGGCAGCGCTCCATCGCGTTGCCGCAGCGGTCGGCGAAGCGGCAGCCCGCGAACTGCTGGTTGAGCGCCGGCACCGTGCCGGGAATCGACGCCAGCCGGCGGCCCCGCTTGCTGGTGTCGGGCAGCGCCTCGAAGAGGTTGGCGGCATAGGGGTGCAGCGGCCGGTCGAAGAATTCCTTCGCCTCGGCCACTTCGATCACCTGGCCGGCGTACATCAGGGCGACTCGGTGCGCCATCTGCGCGACGATCGCGAGGTCGTGCGTGATCAGCAGCAGCGCCATCTTCTGCGAGGCCTGCAGCTCCGCCAGCAGGTCGAGGATCTGCGCCTGGATCGTCACGTCGAGCGCGGTGGTCGGCTCGTCGGCGATCACGATCTCGGGGTCGGCCGCGAGCGCGATCGCGATCATCACGCGCTGTTTCTGCCCGCCGGACATCTGGAACGGATAGTCGGCGACCCGACGCTCGGGCTCCGGAATGCCGACGCGCTTCAGCCAGTCGACCGCCTTCGCCAGCGCCGCTTCGCCGCGCAGCGGCGTGTGCCGCTCGATCACTTCGGTAATCTGGCGGCCGACGGTCATGACCGGATTGAGGCTGGTCGAAGGCTCCTGGAAGATGATGCTGATCCGGCGACCCCGGACGTCGCGCATCCGGGCCTCCGGCAGCTGCGTCACGTCGATGCCGTCGACGTTGACGCGGCCCATGCTGACACGGCCGCTGTCGGGGAGCAGCCGCAGGATCGAAAGCGCGGTCATCGACTTGCCGCAGCCGGATTCGCCGACCAGTGCGAACGTCTCGCCGCGCTCGATCGTGAGGTCGAGCGCATCGACCGCCCGCACGAGCCCGCCGTCGGAGTCGAGGTCCGTTGTGAGGTTCTCGATCTGCAGCATCGTCTCGTTCTACTCGGCGGGGGCGAGGGCCATGGCCGGCGTGGCGCTTCCGCCGGGCACGGCGCCGGGCGAGGCGGCCTTGGTGCGCCGGACGCGGAACGCCCGCGCGCGCGGATCGAAGGCCTCGCGCACGGCGCTCGCGAAGAGCTGCATCGACAGCACGAACGTCACCATCAGCGTGAACGCCGCCAGCAGGTTCCACCACACGACCGGGTCGCGCGACAGCTCGGTCCGCGCGCTGTTGATCATCGTGCCGAAGCTGTTGGTCGTCGGGTCGACGCCGACGCCGACATACGACAGCACAGCCTCCAGCAGCACGAGGCCCGAGAAGTCGAGTACCGCGACGATCAGAACGACGTGCATCACGTTGGGCAGGATGTGCCGGCGCATGATGCCGGCGTCCGACACGCCGAACGCGCGCGCCGCCTGCACGTAGTCGAGCTCGGTGAGCTTCAGGGTCTCCGCCCGCAGCAGGCGCGCGAGGGTCGCCCAGCCGGTGACGCCCAGGATGACCGACAGCAGGAACAGCCGGACGTCGGCACGCTGGAGGCCCGTCTCGAACATCTGCGGGTTCTTGTCGATGAAGACCTGGATCATCAGCACGAACGCCGCGATGAGCAGCACCGACGGGATCGATGACAGCACCGTGTACAGGTACTGGATCGCGTCGTCGACGCGGCCCTTGTAATAGCCGGCGAGGATGCCGAAGACGATCGCGAACGGCAGCGTGGCGAGCGTGGCCAGCGAGCCGATCACGATGGCAGTGCGTATCGACTTGATCCCCTGGAACAGGACGTCGTTGCCCGTCTGGTCGGTGCCGAACACGTGGTAGTACGGCCACAGCGCGGCGACCCAGCCGACGAATACCGCGAGCACCGACGCCGTCAGCAGCATCGGTCGCAGTGGAATGACGGTCGCCCGTCGCCAGATCGCCCGCAGCGACGCACCGATGCCGCCGCGCTCGGAGCGGGCGCGGAGGGCCGCGACTGCCGCCCAGAGCACGGCCGCGGCGAGCGCTCCGGCGCCCAGTCCGAGGGCCGAGCGCATGGCGACGTCGGTCGCCCACTCGCGCCCGGTATCCTTGAGGTGCGCGCCGCCGAACTGCAGGCGGGGATAGTCGCGGACGGACTTGCCGTCGACCAGCATCGTCTCCTTCGAGTACTGGTGCGTGCCGAGAGGCACCGAGAAGGTCTTCTCGCGCGACTCGCGCGGGCCGGCCAGCAGCGCGTCGAGCAGCGACAGCGTGCGCGTCGAAAAGGCGGGCGCGGCATCGGCGGCGGCGCCGGGCGCGGGCGGAAGAAGCGTCCGGAAATGGAATGAATCGAGAACGGCGACCAGCAGAAAGACGCCGAGGACGATCGCCGCCGACATCGCCGCCGGGTCCCGCACCACGGTGCGCCAGGTCTGGCGCAATGTCGGCGTGCGCCGCGCGTGCCACGCGTAAAGCGCCACCGCCGCCAGCAGCAGGTAGAGGACGATGTCGGTCCACAGGAAGACGAGCTTCGGCATAGTCAGCGCCCGCGCGGCCGCCCGAAGGGCGCTGAGCGCCCCCTCGGGCGGCCGCGAACGGAGTGAGCGTGGGGGGCCATCGTGTCAGGAAAGGCGGATCCGCGGATCGGCGACGGTGTAGGAGATGTCCGTCAGGATGAGGCCGACGATGTAGAGCGTCGACCCGACGAACACCATCGAGCGCACGATGGCGAAGTCCTGCGCGTTGATCGCGTCGATCGTGTAGCTGCCGAGGCCGGGTATCCCGAAGAACGACTCCATGATCAGCGCGCCGAGGAAGAGGAGCGGCAGCACGGCCACGGTGCTCGTGAGAATCGGCAGCAGGGCGTTGGGCAGCACGTGGCGGAACAGCACAACGGTTTCCGACAGGCCCTTGGAGCGCGCCGTGCGCACGTAGTCCCTGCCGATCTCCTCGAGGAACATGGTACGGTAGAACAGCGCCTCGCCGCCCAGCCGCGACACGATGCCGATCACCACCGGCAGCGCGAGAAAGACGACGATGTCCCAGCCGCCGGCGAAGCCCGAGATCGGCACCAGCCGCAGGATCTTGCTGAAGAGGAACTGGCCCATGAGGATGTAGAACAGCGCCGAGATCGACATCAGGAAGACCGCCGCCGTGAAGCCCCAGAACTCGAGATAGGTGTTGCGGAAGAACACCATCAGCAGCGAGAACACGATCACGGAGAAGACTCCGAGGATGAAGGTCGGGATCGCGATCGCGATCGAAGGCCCCACCCGCTTCTTGAGCTCGTAGCCGATGTCGCGCCCGCTGTCCGACGGGCCGAAGTCGAGCGCGAAGAGCTGGACCGAGCGCTCGTAGAAGATGGTGTCGGTCACCTTCCCGGCGCCCGGCGACGCGTCGTTCCAGAAGAGCGGCTTGTTGTAGCCGCGCTCGACCTTCCACTTCTCGATCGCGTCCTGCGACACGCGCTTGCCGCCGATGTTCATCCGCGCCATGTCGTCGGGCGTGTTCACCGTGAAGAACAGCATGAACGTGAACAGGTTGACGCCGATCAGGATCAGCACCCCGTAGCCGATGCGCCGGATGATGTAGTTGATCACGGCGCGCCGCCTTCGTGCGCCAGCGTGCGGCCGGCCGTCTCGCGCTCGCGCCGGCGCCAGGCGAACCATGCCGGCACGATCCCGGCGAGAAGGGCCAGCAAGATCAGCGGAACGGGCCACCAGATCGGCCTGTTCCATTCGGCGATCTTGCGCGCGCGCAGCTCGGGATCGAGCCGCAGGTAGCCGATATGGTTGCGGATGATCTGCGTCGGCTTGCCGTTGGTGATCCACTGGTGGTAGGCGGCGGCGGAGGTCGGGAAGTAGCCGAAGCTCCATACCGCATCCTTCTGCGCGATCTCGATCATCTGGTCGATGAGCCTCTGCTTCTCCGGGCCGTCCTCGAGGAACTTCATCTGCTCGAAGAGCCGGTCGAACTCCGGGTTCTGGTAGTTCGTGTTGTTCTCGCCATTGCCGCCGGTGAGCGCCTTCGAGTTCGGGCCGTACAGCATGAACAGGAAGTTCTCGGCATCCGGGTAGTCGGCGAGCCAGCCCCAGAAGAAGATCTGGACCGAGCCCTTGCTGATCTTGTCCTGGAATCGGTTGTAGTCGGTCGCCCGGACCTCGAGCTGCACGCCGATCTTCGCGAACTGCTTCACGTACCAGTCGAGCAGCGACTTGTTCCCGGGCGAGGGCGAGCTCTGGTAGTCGAAATTGACGACCAGCGGCTTTCCGCTCTTCGCGTCGCGCCCGTCCGGGTAGCCGGCTTCGGCCAGCAGCCTCTTCGCGTCCTCGATCGGCCGCCGGACCGGCTTGCCGTCCGGTCCCCTTCGATAGACGACCGGGTTGAACGCGGCCGGTCCGTCCTCGCGATAGCCGAACAGCGACGGCGGCAGCGGTCCCTGCGCCGCCATGCCCTGCCCGCGCTCGAAGATCGCGATGTGCTCCTCCCAGTCGAGCGCGATCGACAGCGCCTGCCGCAGTTTGCGGTTGCGTTCGGCCTGCTCCGGCGTGTCGCCCTTGCCGACGACCGGGTCGAGCCAGTTGAAGCCGATGTACCAGTTGTTCGCCTCGATGGTGGTCGGCAGCCGGATGCCCTTCTCGCGGTACTCCTTCTCCTTCTCCTTGGAATCGCCCATCGCGACGATCATCGTGGTGCCCTGGTCGAGCCGTTCGATCGCCGGCGAATCGTAATAGCCCTGCAGGAACTTCGCCTGCAGTGGCACGCCTTCCTTCTCGAGGTCGAACACGACGCGGTCGACGAACGGGATCGTCTTCCCGCAATCGGCGAGATAGCCCTTCTCCCGGTCGCCCGCCTCTCCTTCGCACGGATAGGCCTCGCCGCGGAAGTTCGGGTTGCGCTCGAGCACGTGCCGTCGGTTCTCGACGTACTCGGTCAGCATGTACGGCCCGGTACCGACCGGCCAGTAGTTGAGCGTCAGGTTCTTCTCGGCCATCCCGGGCTGCGCGTAGAACTTCTCGGCCTCCCACGGGATCGGCGCGAAGAAGGTCATCGCCAGCCAGTACTTGAACTGCGGGTACTTGCCCTTCACGCGGATGCGCAGCGTGTGCCGGTCGAGCGCCTCGACGCCGGCGAACGAGTGCTCGCGGAAGTCGAGGAAGGGCAGGTCGCGGTTGGTCGGCGCCAGATCCTTGCGCAGTGCACGGTCGACCTCGACGATCCGGTCGCCGTACTCCTTCAGCCCGACGATGTAGTCGGCCATCGTCGAGTACGACGGCGACTTGACGCGCGGCGTCGCCAGCCGCCGGATCGCGTAGACGTAGTCGTCGGCGACGAGCTCGCGCGTGCCGGTTTCCCCGAAGTCGGTGATCCTGTGCTTGTCGGCGACGTCACCGCGCTTCATCGCGTGATAGACGTAGTCGCCGTTGGCGTTGCGGGCGAAAGCCGGGTGCGGCGCGTACTTGATGCCGGGCTTGATCCGGATGTCGAACACGGTCTCGGCGACGGCGTCGCCCGGCGCGTCGTCGGGCAGCTGCCGCCCGTCCTTGCCCAGGTAGCGCGGGCGGGCGACCTCCTCCGCGGTGCGGCCCGCGAGCTCGTACGGCCGCTTCAGATAGTGGTAGCCGTACAGCGGCTCGTACACCTGGTAGGTGAAGGGTGTCTCGTCGTTGGAGTACGAGCTCGTCGGGTCGAGGTATTTCGGCGAGCGCTCGCGGAACGGCACGAACATCGTGTTCGTCTTCTCCGAGCCGAACGGGTGCGGGTTGTTCGACACCTCGCTGCAGCCGGTCAGCAGCGGGGCGGCCCCCAGCGCCAGCACGCAGCCGAGCGCGGCCAGCGCCGCGCAGCCGCTCCTCGCCAACCTGCCAGCCTCGTTCATAGGAGGTTCTCCCGTCGCCTCGGATGTGCGGCCTCGCCCCCGCGGGGCGTCCGGCACGCGCAACCGTCCGCGAAAGGCGCAATTCTATAGGCAGAAGGGGTTCCGGCGGGCATTTGCCGACGGCCGTCGGTGGGGCAAGGGGCGGGGTGGCGCTGGCCTGACGGGCGTCGCGGCGTAGAATGCGGGAGGTCACGCCCGTCTTCCGCGGCACGAAGGCGGGCGCCGCGCATTCCTGCCCGTCTCAGTGATGACGAACGACGCTTCGAACCTCGCGGTCCTGTTCGCCGACGTCTGCGGCAGCACCCGGCTCTACGAAACGGTCGGCGATGCCGAGGCGCTGGCGACCATCGGCCGCTGCCTTGCGCTCCTCAAGGTCGCGTGCGACGGGCACGGCGGCCGGGTGGTCAAGACCATCGGCGACGAGATCATGGCGGTCTTTCCGACGGCGGATCAGGCCACGGAGGCGGCTGCCGAGATGCAGGCGCGGATCTCCGAACTGCCGCCCATGGGGCGCACCCGCCTGGCCATTCGCGTCGGGTTCCACGTCGGTCCGGCGCTCGAGGTGGAGGGCGACGTCTTCGGCGATTCGGTCAACGTCGCGGCACGGATGGCCGCACTCGCCAAGGCCGAGCAGGTGATCCTGTCGGCGCAGGCGGTCGATGCGCTGGCGCCACTCCTGCGGGCCCGTGTCCGGGAAATCGATTCGCTGACGGTCAAGGGCAAGCAGAGCGACATCGGCATCTTCGAACTGATCTGGCAGGCCTCCGACGAGGACCTCACTGCGCTCGCGACGCGGCCGGTGCGGCCCGCCGCGCACATCCTCCTGCGCCACGGCGTGCGCGAGATCGTGCTGGGCGAGGACGATCCCGCGCTGCGGCTCGGCCGCGACGCGCATAACGACGTGGTGATCGCCGACCGCATGGCTTCACGGGCGCACGCGAGGATCGAGCGCCGCCGGGACAAGTTCGTGCTCGTCGACCAGAGCTCCAACGGCACCTATGTCACCGTCGAGGGCGAGCCGGAGATCCAGCTGCGGCGCGAGGAGATGATCCTGCGCGGGCGCGGGCGGATCAGCTTCGGCCACGCGTGGAGCGGCGAATCGGGCGAGACCCTGGCGTTTTCCTGCCTGGACTAACTGGGGCGGGGCAGGGCGCCGGGTTTGTCGTCGGCAGCGCGTGGCCACCGCGCCGCGGCCGGGAGTCCGTTTGGGTTACGCCGCGACGGCGCGCTGCGCGACGACGTGCAGACGGCGGAGCTGGCCGAATGTCTCCGGCCGGGCGATGGCGAACCCCTGGGCGTAGTCCACGCCGATCGCGCCCAGCGCGTCGAGAATCTCCGCGCTCTCGACGGACTCGGCAATGGTCTTCTTGCCCAGGATGTGGCCGATCCTGTGGATCGCCTCGACCATCGCGCGATTGACCGGATTCTGCAGCATGTCGACCACGAAACTGCCGTCGATCTTCACGAAGTCCACGGGCAGATGCTTCAGGTACGTGAACGACGAGACGCCGACGCCGAAGTCGTCGAGGGCGAAGCTGCAGCCCTGCTCCCGCAGCGCCATCATGAAATCCGTGGCTCTCGAAAGGCTCGTCACGGCCGTGGTCTCGGTGATCTCGAAGCAGATGGACGAATGCGGGATCTTGAAGCGCGCGAACTGTCCGCGCACGAAATCGAGGAATTCGCCGTCGCCGATCGACGCGCCGGAGAGATTGATCGCGATCGTGCCGGGGCCCCAGCCTTCGCTGCCGGCTTCGCGATTCTGCGCGAGAATCGCGAAGGCGGTCGTGATCACCCAGCGGTCGATGGCCGGCATCAGGTTGTAGCGCTCGGCAGCCGGGATGAACTCGATGGGCAGGATCAATTCGTTCTGCTCGTCGCGCAGCCGCAGCAGCAGCTCGATGTAGGGTCGCGTGCTGCGATCGCCGCGGGTGGGAGAGACGGGCTGGGCGAACAGGCAGAAGCGGTTTTCCGCGAGCGCCCGCTGAATCCGGTTCACCCATTCCATCTCGCCGTGGCGCGCGGTCACCTCGTTGCTGTTCGGGCTGTAGACCTCGATGCGGTTGCGGCCCTTGTCTTTCGCCATGTAGCAGGCCGCGTCCGCCGCGGACAGCACGCCGGCAAGCGTCTGGGGACCCTCGGATATGTTCACGAGGCCCACGCTGACGCTGCCGTTGAACGAGCGGTTCTTCCATACGAAGGGAAAATTGGCCACCGCGGCACGCAGCGCCTCGGCGATGCGGATGGCGGGTTCCCTCGAGCAGTGTTCGAGCAGTATGCCGAATTCGTCGCCGCCCAGACGCGCCAGCGTGTCTCCCTCGCGAAGCAGCGGTCGGAGCAGTCCCGTTATCTGGCGCAGGAGCTCGTCCCCGGCGGCGTGCCCGCACGTGTCGTTGACGAGCTTGAACTGGTCGAGGTCGAGATAGAGCACGGCATGATTGAACGGCTCCCGCTGGTCATCGGCGAGCGTCATGCTGAGCCTGCGCTCGAATTCGCGACGGTTGAGGAGACCGGTCAGCGGGTCGTGGCTGGCGAGGTGGGCAAGCCGCGCGGCGTATTGGCGCTCCCGGCTCATGTCGTGGAATACGAGCACCGCGCCAACGATGTCGCCCAGACGATTGCGGATGGGAGCGACGCTGTGATCGATTGCGACGGGAGCGTCGTTGCGCCGACGCAGGACCACGTTCCCTTCCGACTTCACGACGCATCGCTCGCGCAGGGCGCGCGCGACGGGGTCGGGGATCTCCATGCCCGTGCTTTCGTCCATCACGGGAAACACCGCCGACAGCTCGCTGCCACGCGCCCGCGACTCCTCCCAGCCGGTCAGCCGCTGCGCAACGGGGTTGATGAATTCGATCCTGCCCGACATGTCGACGGTGATCACGGCATCCGCGATCGACGCAAGCGTCACCTGCGCACGTTCCTTTTCCTCGTAGATCTGCGCTTCGGCGTGCTTGCGGTCGGTGATGTCGGTCAGGGAGCCCGCCATCCTCTGCGGCTTGCCTTCCGGCCCGAGCACCGCTCGTCCACGCGTGCGGAACCAGCGAAAGGCGCCGTCCTTCACACGGATCCGGAATTCCAGATCGAAGGGATCGCCCCGGCGCAAATGCTGGCGCAGGCGCGTCGCCGCGGTCCGGCGGTCGCGTGGATGGATGCGCCGCGGAAACGAGACTGCCGTCTCGTGCATCGCGCCGGCCTCGAATCCCATCAACTCCTCGAAGCGGGGCGAGAAGTAGAGCTCGTCGCTGCGCAGGGACCAGTCCCAGATCCCGTCGTTGCTGGCGATGATCGCGTACTCGAAGCGCTCCTCGCTGGTGCGCAGCTGGCTCTCGAGATCTTCCCGCTCCCACATCAGGCCGCGCGTGCGCAGAATGGCGATCAGCACGAGCGCCACGGCCACCGCCAGGTTGGTCAGTGCGAGCAGCGCGCCGGTCTGGCGCGACGCCTCCATCAACGTCGCCGAGAAGGCCTCCTCCAGCGGCGTCAGTTGCCGATCGATCGCCCGCACACGATTCGAAAGCGCCGGGAGGTCGGAGGCGCGCGGCCTGCCGGCCACGATCGTCGAGTGCAATTCCCGGGCGGCCGCATCCAGTTCGGCGATCTGCGCATCCGCCTGTGCCCAGATGGAGATGGCCGTGGCCATGAAACCCACGTTCCGGAACCGCCGGAACAGGTCGATCATGCCTTCGATGTCGTCCGGATCGTTGCGGGCGTCGCGAAGACCGCGGCGTGCAACGGCGAAGTCGGGGTTAGGTTTGTCGAGCTCGATGCGCGCGGTGCGGAAACCGGCGGCCACCGACATCTCGTCGACGTACCGTCGAAACGATTCTTCGTTCCGGGTCTGCGCATACTGCTCGAGGTGACCCACCGCGACCTTCTGCGCCTTCGACCAATGGCTCTCGGCGCTGACAAAGGCGCGGAGACCGGCCATCACGTTCAGACTTGCATGGCCGAGGAGAGCAAGCAGCGCGACGGTCGCCAGGAACGGCCAGACGACGAGCACGAGGCTCCAGCGATCACGCGGGGTCGTTGCGGTCGGCCGCTGGTTTGTCATGTACAGGGAGGACGGGTTGCCCCGCAGAAGCGCCGAATTGAAGATTCGTTGCGGCTTCCAAGGGGCATTGCAGGGGCAGAAGCAATTGGCGCGCCAAGCCAATTTGGCGTGGCGAAACTCGACCAGGCGCGCCGCGAGAGGGAGATTTGGGTCTGTGCCGTTTTGCGGCAGCCGAACGCCCGAACGGCCCAGGCGATGAAGCAGCGACGGGGCCGCGATCCGTGCAAGAATCCCGCAGGAACCCATTCCCGGTTCACCCAACCTCAGACCGCGGCCGTTGGACATTTGAGCACACGCTGGCGCCGGGCCTTCCGGGGTGGGAATTCCGCTCCTTCCGCGCGTCAATGGGCGCGGGTTCCGGCCCGGGTGGCTCCCGATTTACGGCGGCCGGGGTCCCATGGAAGCCTTCCTCGTAAGGGGCCGGGCCTGAATCTTGCATCTGCCCCGCTGGGCCGGGCGTTCCCCGAGGAACACCCGACCGCGTTCCATTCATAGGCCAGCCAACCGCGTGTTCGCACGATGGCCAAGCCGATGCGTGCGGCACCTGCCGAGGACATGCGATGAACTGTCGACTTTGCGGCCAACCCAAGAAGGGTCCAGGCAAGTTGTGTGTCGACTGCGAAGCTTCGCTCAGGCGCGCGCGCAAGGGTGCCATCGCCGCGGCCAGTCCGCCGGCGCCTCCGGCCGACGGAGACGTGGCAACGATCGAACAGCAAGTCCTCCCGCCCCGGCCTGTGCCGCCAGCATCGCGCGTAGCCTCGCGGCGAGTCGCTGCGTGGGTGGCCTGCGGCGTTGGCGTGGCCGCGAGCATCTATCTTGGCTCGAACCTGCTGGACTCGCGGCCGACCGGGGTTGCGGATGATGCCCCGACGCGGCCCGTGGCGGGGCGACCCGATGTCGAAACCGTGTCGGTGCCGCCGTCGGCGGCAAGCGTCCAGCTGGATACCCCTTGGAGTACCGCAGGACCCACACCCCCCTATTCCGCGCCGCGGGTGTCGGGTTCCCCGGCGAATGCGCACGGTTCCGGAAAGAAACCGGACACGCGGGCGGCAACCTTGAACACGGGCCCGGCCGCAGCCCCGTCTCCGCGCAAAGCCGCGGACGCCGTCGCGCCCGTGATTCCGGACCCGCTACCGCCGCCGCAGGAGCAACCGCCGGTGATGCTCGCGCATGCGGGCGCCCTGCAACCCATCGAGTCCTCGGAACGCTGGAAGGCATTGGCCGCCGCCGTCGCCAAATGCGCCGAAGAAGGATTCCTCGGGGGAGTGATCTGCGAGCAGAAGGTGCGGCTGCGCTACTGCGACGGAGCCTGGGAGAAGGTTCCCCAATGTTCGCGGCCGCAACCGGAACAGCACTAGCGAAGGTTCAAACCTGCCGCGGGTCCAGCGCGTCGCGCAGGCCGTCGCCGACCAGGTTGAACGACAGCACGAGAACGAAGATCGACAGTCCCGGCCAGACGGCCATCCAAGGTGCGTTGTCGATGTAGTTTTTGGCGGTGTTCAGCATGCTGCCCCAGCTCGGCGCGGGCGGCTGCTGGCCCAGACCCAGGAACGAGAGGCTCGCCTCCGCGATGACCGCGGCGGCGATCGCGAGCGTGGCCTGGACGATGAGCGCCGGCACGACGTTCGGCAGCACGTGGGAGAGCGCCACGCGCCACGGCGGATTGCCGATCGCGCGCGCGGCGAGGATGAATTCCTCCGCCTTGATCGCCATCGTCTGGCCCCGCGTGAGCCGCACGAAGACGGGGGTCGCGGACACGCCGATCGCGATCATCGCGTTGGTGAGGCTCGGACCGAGGAACGCGGCCAGTGCGATCGCAAGGATCAGGAACGGGCACGCGAGCACGGCGTCGGTCAGCCGCGATATCAGCATGTCGATCTTGCCGCCTGCGTAGCCCGCCAGCAGGCCGACCGGCACGCCGATCGACAGCGAGATCAGCACCGAGACCACGCCCGCCAGCAGCGATGCCCGCGCACCCCAGATGACGCGTGCGAGCACGTCGCGGCCGATCTCGTCGGTCCCGAACCAGTGCGCGGAGCTCGGCGCCTTGCGGATCGCGGTCCAGCTGGTCGCGAGCGGGTCGTAGGGGGAGACGACGGACGCGAGCACCGCCAGCGCGACGAAGAACGCGATGACGACGAGGCCAATCGCCGCTCCGCGGCGGCGCAGCAGCCGGCGGAACGGGTGCGCGCGCGGCGTCGCGCGGCTGACGTCGGCCCGGGAGCGCGGAGTCTCGGCCCGGCCGTCCATCACTGCGCCCGGATCTGCGGGTTGACGACCACGTAGGCGATGTCGGCGAGCAGGTTCAGCAGGATGTACGCCGTGGCGGTGAACAGCACGACACCCTGCACGACCGCGTAGTCGCGGTTGAAGACGGCGTCGACGATCAGCTTGCCGAAGCCGGGGATCGTGAAAACCTGCTCCGTGAGGACCGCACCGGAGAGCAGCGTGCCGAGCTCGAGCGCCCCCAGCGTGATCACGGGGATGAGCGCATTGCGCAGCGCGTGCTTGAGGAGAACGCTGCGCTCCGGAAGCCCCTTGGCGCGCGCGGTCCGCACGTAGTCGGACGACAGCACCTGCAGCATTGCGCTTCGCGTGTGCCGCATCAGCACCGCGGCGATCGCGTTGCCGAGCACGAATGCCGGCATGATCAGCGCGACAAGATTGCCTTTCCAGTCCTCGAACGGGCTGACGAAGCCGGACGCCGGCAGCCAGCCGAGCGTCACCGAAAACAGCAGGATCAGCATGATCCCGAGCCAGAAATTCGGGGTGGACAGGCCCCAGAGCGCGATGCCGTTCGCGGCGTAGTCCCAGGCGGTGTTGCGCCGTACGGCCGAGACGATCCCCGCCGGGACCCCGATCGCGAGCGCGATCACGATGGCGATGCACGCGAGCTCGGCCGTCACCGGAAGCTTCTCCAGGATCAGCGCCAGCACGGGCTTCTGCATGCGCAGCGATTCGCCGAGGTCGCCGTGCAGCACGCCGTTGATCCAGTACAGGTAGCGCATCGGCAGCGGCTCGTCGAGGTGCAGCTTCTCGCGCAGATACGCGACGACGTTCGGATCGCGGTCCTCGCCGGCCAGCACGACCGCCGGGTCGCCGGGCAGCAGCTGCTGCAGCCCGAAGATCAGCATCGACACGAAG
>Ga0209048_10002128_pt1 | contig 19861 bp, 15 predicted proteins | sample FrelakmetCRP12CR_FD_187146 | JGI IMG/M metagenome (GOLD analysis project Ga0209048, IMG submission 187146) | Freshwater lake sediment microbial communities from the University of Notre Dame, USA, for methane emissions studies - CRP12 CR (SPAdes)... | ecosystem: Environmental > Aquatic >... | reverse complement strand
GAGCTGGGGTGGGAGCCGTCTGTTACATTCGAGCAGGGACTTGCGGAGACGGTGGAATGGTATCTGAAGAACGAGCCGTGGTGGCGAAGGATAACAAGCGGCGAGTATCAGAACTATTACCGCAAGATGTACGACGGACGATAAAATCAATAACAAAATAATCGAAATCGAAAAACAGCGGCCATGGATGATAAAACAGATGTCATGCAAGATGATGTTACAGCACACCATCGAAAAATGAACATTTTAGATCATCTCGCAATACTGGTTCAATGGCGTAGATTTATCATCGTCAACTTCCTGGTAGTAACGGTGCTTGCCGTCGTTATCAGTTTCCTGTTGCCCAAGTGGTATAAGGCGACTGCCTCTATTTTACCTCCGAAGGACCAGGTTTTATTCAACCAGCTGGGTCTGGCTACTTCATCTTTGAAGGGATTGCCGCTGGGCTCCAGGCTTGGTGGTATGGGCCAGAATAACGGCGCTTATAATTATCTGGCGATTTTAAAAAGCCGCACCGTGACAGAGTCGGTGATTAATAAAAACGATCTCATAAAATGGTACGAGATCAATGACACCTCGATGGAGAAGGCGGTCAAGCAGCTGCGCGGTAATGTCTATTTCGAGGTGCAGGATGATAATTATATCACGGTTGAGGTTTATGATAAAGACCCGCGCGTGGCAGCCAATATTGCCAACACTTTCATAGCCGAGCTGAATTCGGTGAGTATCCAGCTGGGTACACAGGAAGCCAGGAGCAACCGCGAATTTATCGAGAAGAGACTGGAATATGCAAATAAAGACCTGAAGAACACGGAAGATGCACTGCAGAAGTTTCAGGAACACAGCGGTGTGATGGTTTTGCCCGATCAGAATGTCTCAAGTATTTCAGCCATCGCGGAATTGTACGGGATGAAGTCTAAGAAGGAAGTTGAGCTGGGGATAATGGAGAGGTCCGTCACGAAAGATAACGAGATGCTGCAGCAGCTGAAAATTGACCTGCAGGAGATAAATAAAAAACTCTCCTCCATTCCTCAATCGAGCATCGAATCGTTCCGCTTATACCGAGACGTCGCCATCATGCAGAAAATTGTCGAGTATCTGGTTCCGCTCTATGAACAGGCGAAAATCGATGAGCAGAAAGATGTTCCGGTGATCTTAGTCCTGGATAAAGCTGTCCCGCCCGAAAGAAAGGACAGGCCCAAAAGGATGATTTTTGTACTGATCTGGGCCACACTCAGCGTCGCACTCAGCGTTCTTTGGATATACTTGCGCCAGGGACTCATACGATTTACCAGAAAGCGCCAGGAAACGCCCCTCTTTCAGGAACTGCAGCATATCGCATTGTTCAGGAAAGTAATTCGCAACCTCCAATAGGCCGATCTTCAGTGCAGAGTCTTAAGGAATTTTGGGAATCGCGGTACCGGAAAATGGATATCCGGGAGTCAGGAAATATCGGATATTCAGTCAGATATAATTATTGGTACTACCGCGCAAAAGAAAGGGCATTGCTAAAAGCTATCAAGCGCCACGGCATCGTCATCAAGGGTAAAAAAATTGCCGATATCGGCTCCGGGACCGGGTTCATCGTAGATTTTTTGTTGAGACGTGAGCCCGCCTCGATACTTGGCGTTGACATCTCTCAAAAGAGCGTAGACTACCTGAAGGGTAAATATTCAGGCCACAAGAACGTAAATTTCCAGTGTCTGGACATTACCCGCTCTAAGCCGCAGGGCGGATCGGTTTATGACCTTGTAGATGTTTATGACGTCATGTGCCTGATTGTCCAGGATGAGGATTTTCTGCAGGCCATGAAACATATTTGCTCAATGGTGGCAAAACCAGGTTTAATCTTGCTTGTGGATATGTTTCCAGAAAAAACCGTAAGGCTCGGTGACTACATTGTATCGCGCCCTAGAGAAGATTACCTGCAAATTTTGACTTCCAACGCCTTCGAGATATTGGAGATAGTACCGCAGTTCTATTTATTTAACAGAAACATATCCAACAGGATCATACGGCGGATGGTGAATTTGTTTCCGGTTGTCATTTATGTTATCGACGGTATAGCCCTCTCCCTGAATATTTTTGGTGACGGCAACAAGAGCGGGGCTTCGTTCAAACTCCTCGTCGCAAAACGGAAATAGGCAGCACTTTTTTCGGCAATTCTTTTAGGAGAACCGGATATTCAGGTTATAATATATTCTATCGTCGCTGATTTGCCCCTGAAAATGCGATCGCGCATCCGTCTCTGAGTAGAAATGGGTCTTCAGCGCGTCACATTTCGCGGTATCGTGTGGACAGGAGGGGGTAACGTCGTTGCCTCGCTTCTCAACCTGGTAATTGTCGCCGTTCTGGCCCATGTACTCTCACCGGGTGATTTTGGATTGATGGGCATGGTGCTGACGGTGATCAATTTCGGATCAATGGTGGCAGATATCGGCCTGGGTTCGGCCATCATCCAGGATCAGAACACCACCAAGTCACAAATATCCACATTTTTTTACCTTAATCTTCTCCAGGGGCTTGCATTAAGTATTCTGACGTATCTGTGCGCTTCACCGATCGCCCAATTTTTTCAGCATCCGGAATTGAAAGCACTCATGCAGACGGGTGCTTTTGTTTTCGCGGTTATGGGATTCGGCTTGACGTTCCGGACTCTGCTGCAGAAAGAAATGAGATTCAAACATCTTGCGATTATCGATAATATCGGAACCGTGTCTTACGGTATGATCTCCATAATCCTGGCTCTCAAAGGGTTCGGGATCCTGAGCCTGCTGATCGGCTTTTTACTCCGCCAGGCGATTGAGGGCGCAGTCTTATGGGTTGTAGCTGGTTTCAGGCCGCTGCTAGTTTTCCGGATCGGCGAAATAAAGCACATGCTAAAATTCGGATCATATATTCTGGGTGAACGGACTGTGAATTATTTCAGCCGCAATTTGGACAATATCCTCATCGGAAAATATTTAGGCCCCGAATCTTTGGGATATTATACTCTTGCATACCAGTTAATGTTTGTTCCGATTTCAAAAGTATCTCAAGTAGTGGGGAAGGTAACTTATCCGGCCTTTGCAAAAATCCAGCATGACAACGAAAAGATGCGCAAGGGGTTTCTCTCGATTTTACAGTATATTTCCCTTTTAATTTTCCCGTTGATGGCCGTCGTATGTTTGCTGGCACAGGAGTTCATCCTTTCGGTGTACGGAGCCATCTGGTATCCGGCGGTATTGGTTCTCCAGATTTTCTGCCTCCGCGGGATTGTGGAATCGATCGGGACAACTGTCGGAGGATTTCTGTACGCAAAAGGCAGGGCGGATATTTCGTTCAGGTTCAACATCTTCTATCTGGCGGTTGTAGCTGCCGCTATTTTCACTGGACTTCCCCATGGCATTGTCGGTGTCGCCCTTTCCATGACCGCCGCATCCCTGCCTGTGGCCTATATCTGGCACAGAAGAACGAACGCGTTGATTGATTTATCCTGGAAACCTTTTCTGAAATCGATGCAGTTCCCCACAACCATGATCCTGGTGCTTGTGCCTGTCATCCTGGGGGCGAAGGTTTTGCTGAGACAGGTCCTCACCGTCAAGAGCGATGTTGCCGTAATAGTGTGCATGGCGATCCTGGCCGCAGCCATTTGCGTGCCAATGGTGTTCTTTTTTAAGAGATCCCTGATATCGGAAGTCTGGCAGATGTTTGTGCGCGCCGAGGGATAGGAAACGATGGAACCGATAGTCAAAGGAGAGGATTCAGTATTCAGTCAAGCCATGCCGCGATTTTCTGTTGGCGTTCTGATCTTCATTGCATTGGAAGCGGTCCTGCTCTTCTTGAGTTTTATAGTTCCGAACGCGTACATTTTCGTGCTCGCTGCATTTTTTCTGGGCGGCCTTCTCACCTATGTCCTCAGGAGCGGAAACAGTATCACAGCGGCTCTGGGTGCCGGAGTTCTAATCTTCTCGTTGGTTTTTGAGGAATTTGGAGTCCATCTGGGGTTTTCACCCCAAGATATCTGCGTCGCTGCAGCCGTCATATTTTTCATAATCCAGCTGCTGAACGGAGAACGCTTCAACTTCAGGTGGTCCTGGCTGAGCGTGATGATGGCGTTGTTTTCCGTAATGATTCTGATCTCAATCGCGATCGGCTTTTTTCAAGGCAATGACCGCCGGACGCTGATCATGGAAGCGCATACCCTGCTCTATTATCCTTTCTTCTTCCTTGTGCTTGCTTCATTGAAAGATGAAAAAGAGGTAAAAGAGCTGATATGGGTCATTTTGATCGCGGCCGTTATGGTCTGTATTCAGTATTTTCTTGTAACAGTCCTCCACGGCGGGTTTCGGCGTGTTGCCACCTATCATGCTGATATGTTCCATTTTGCGCTGATAATCCTGGTCGCGATGTTCTTTTTCACAAAGGATACTTTGCTGCGTTTTGCATGCTTCGTCATGAGCCTGGCGATTGTGGGCGGGCTCTTGATATCCTTCACCCGTGCCGAATGGGTGGCCTCGGTTATAGGGCTGGCGGTGCTTTATTTATTTCTGGTGAGCGGGAAGAAGGGAGTCTGGCGTTACTGGATAATATTTGTCGTCGGCGTGGTCATGGTCGTGGCCGGTTTATTCTTTTTACAGGAGGACAGCAGCGCAAAGATGTTCCAGTCGCCGCTGGCTGCGTTATTTTCACAGCGCGCCGAAACCGTCGTTAATCCATTCCAGGATTTGTCGCTACTGATGCGCGTGGAATTAAACAACACCGCTTTTCAAAAGTTCCTGGAATTCCCGGTCCTAGGGACTGGATTGGGGAGCATTGTTAAGTACAGATATCTCAATATCGGCGATACCTGGAGTCTGGATACGTCCCATCTCCAGATTCTCTGGAAGATGGGAATCGCAGGGGGCGTGATTTATTTCGCCCTGCTGATCGTAATTTTCCGCAGGCTGCTGTTTGTATTCCGCCGGACAGGGAGTGTTTTTTTTAAATGCCTGTCATGTGCGGCTTTTGCCGGTTTTTCCGGCCTTATATTTTTGTCTTTCTTCAGCGCCTCGCTCACAAAATACAATTTAAATCTGGTTTGGGCTATGATCCTCGCCTCAGTGGAGTACGAAGCTGTACGGTTAGGCGATAATCCGAGGGGAGACCGATGAAACCGGTAGTTGTCCATCTCATTACTCCCTATCTTTTCCATACAGGTTCGTGGATTTATTCACAGCTTACGGGCATCAAGTCCTTCCGGAACGTAGTGTACACCCAGAAGAAGGAAAATCTCGATTTATTCCCATTCGAAGATCTATATTCTGCAGAAGACTTCAATTTCCTGAAAAAAAACATTAACAGGATATACAAGCGTTTTTCCGGGAATTTCGGCCTTTTTTTCACTGAAAAATCAGCTGAATTGAAGCCGCGGTTTTTTCACGCGCATATGGGATACGAAGCCGTACGGTGGCTTTCCTTCGTTAAAAAAAAACGTCTGCCGCTTTTAACCACATTTTACGGCCTGGACGTTTCAAAGCTGGGAAGAATTCCTAAATGGCGGAAGCAATATTGCAGATTATTTGATTACGGGACGATATTTCTGGCGGAGGGGTCGTACCTGAAAAAGCAGCTTGTAGAACTGGGATGCCCCGCCGAAAAGGTCAAAATACAGCATCTCGGTGTACCGGCAAACATAACTGCAAAAAATTACAGGATGGGAAGCGGCAGTCCGAAGATCGTCATTCTGCAGGTATCAACATTCCGTGAGAAAAAAGGTATTGAGTATTCGCTTAAGGCAATAAGCAAGGTCGTTTCGGAATATCAGGACATTGAGTTCCGCTTAATAGGGAGCGGTGACACGCCTGATGCCGACCGGGCCATTGTTTCCATCATAGACAGCCTGGGCATAAAGGGGTGCGTAACGTTATTGGGTATAAAGTCGCACTCCGAAACAATTGAGGAGATGCTCAATGCGGACGTATTCTTGCACCCGAGCGTGACTGCCAGCGACGGAGACAATGAGGGGGGCGCCCCCGTTAGTGTCATTGAAGCTTCGGCGGTCGGTTTGCCGGTCGTTTCGACATTTCATGCCGACATCCCGGAAGTGGTTTTAAACAATAAAACGGGATACCTGGTCGGAGAAAGAGACAGCGACGAACTTGCCCGTAAATTGCTGGCACTGATTAAAAGCCCCGCGGATCGCGTGGCACTGGGCACCGAGGGACGGAAGCATATTCTAAGTGAGTACAATCTCGCCGCCCAGATCGAGAAACTGGAAGAAACATACAGGCACTTGATGAATGAATGATGTGTTGTTCATATCCGATGACAGTCTGAGCAACCCGATCCTGCACTCTCAGGGGCTTCCCCTCCTGAAGTACCTATCGGCAAAAGGTTTTGCCTGTCACTGCATGTCTTTCGAGGACGAACGCATGCATCCCGGGAGGAAAGATGGCGTCCGGCGGATCGTGGAGGAACTTTCACCTTTTATCCATATCCAAGCGGTCAGATTCCGGCCTTCGTTGCTATGGCCGGGATGGCTGCTGATATATGTGAAGGGAGTCTTGGCTGCGTTCAAAATGGTGAACGATTTTGACATTAAAATCATACATGCGCGAAGTTTTAACCCCGCGATGATAGCATTGACAATGAGATTCATGTTCGGCCAAAGACTGAAGGTCATTTATGACTACAGGGGTGTTTTCGTGGACGAACAAATTTATATCGGCCACTGGAAAAGCAGCGGGCTGAGGGTGAAGTTTTCGCGGTATCTCGAATCCCGCGCGCTGGCAGGATCCGATGTGATTATCGCCGTCTCGAATGCTTTAAAACGGCATCTCTCCCGCCGCCTCTCCCTGAGGGCTGGCGATATTGACAAACGGATATTCGTAATACCGAATAAGACGAAATTATCGGCTGAAACCATAAAGTCCGCGAAAAATGAACACACTGGGGGTTCGGCAGTAACCGGCGTTTATTCGGGATCAGCCACTCGCTGGCAGTCCGTACCTGATATGGTTAAGCTGTTTAAGGTTGCCTCGGAATATCATCCAAACATTTCATTCAAAATACTGACTTATGACGACAGAAAATCGTTTGCCGATTACTTTGAAGACGATAAAGCCCTGCTTGAAAAGGTTCAGATAATAAATTTAAACTCAAAGGACGTGGCGGAGCATTTATCGGCGGCCGATTTCGGGATCCTCATACGCGAGGATCATTTGGTGAACCGGGTCGCTTCCCCCCTCAAATTTGCGGAGTATCTTGCCTGCGGCTTGCCTGTATTGCTGAGCGAAGGTATAGGTGACACCGAGGAAACGGTCGAAAAGCACAAAGTCGGCGTCATCATACGCAAAGGATCTTATAAAGAGGCCCTTGACCAGATGATCGATCTGCTCCGGGACGGTTCACTGAAGGAGCGGTGCATGTCTGCGGTCACGAAAGAGTTTAACATCGAGGATGCGATCCGCGAGTATCATTCAATTTATAATGAATTGCTGAGAGATGAAATACGATAAATCCTCGGTCGCAGGCGTGGTTGTGCTGTATGATCCGGATGACAAGGTAATAGCGAACATCAAATCTTATATTGACCAGTTGGGATCCCTGTATGCAGTTGATAATTCCGAAGAGGTGAATTCCGATGTCGTTGAAAAGATAAAGAGCCTGGAGAGAATAAGTTACTTGTGGAATGAAAAGAATCTGGGTGTCGCAGCGGCGCTAAATATAGGTGCGGGCCTCGCAATTGAGCAAGGTTATAAATTTCTCTTCACGGTAGACCAGGACAGCAATGCATCCCCCGGGATGTTCGGCGAATTTTTTAAGTTTCTGGAGGCAAACGGCCCAGAGCAGATCGGCATTATTGCACCGTACCATTTTTACGAGAATTTCCGGAGGCCGCGCGCAAAAGGCGATTTTCAGGAGATAATTTCAACTGTGACCTCGGGGAATATGCTTAATCTTGCGGCATATGAACAGGCGGGGCCCTTTCTGGATGCCCTTTTCATCGATTATGTCGATTTTGAATACTGTTTGAGGCTAAGGGCAAGGGGATTCAAGATAGTTCAGATCAACAGGGCGGTTTTAAACCACGTTTTGGGAAATGTCGTCTCGCGCAGGTTTATTTTCCGGAAGGTGGCGGTCACAAATCACCCACCAGTGCGAATTTACTACAGAACAAGGAACAGGCTCTTTGTCTCAATGAAATATTTTCGCCGCTTTCCTGTGTGGGTTTGCAGAGACTCTGTCATATTCGCCAACGAAATCATAAAAATTCTGTGCTTTGAAAAGGAGAAGATTGACAAATTCGAAATGGCGCTACTGGGTGTGAAAGACTTCCTGTCCGGCCGATTTGGAAAATATTCTGAATAATGTTAATCTTAATGTCCAAGGATTTTGGGTAATCCTCATAAACGTTCAAATTTGACGAAAGCAACTGATCACACATTAATTCTTTGAAATATGCGGGAATTGCAAATTTTATGAAGAACATATGCGTCATAGGTTTGGGATACATTGGCCTCCCTACGGCATCTTTATTCGCCAACAACGGCTTCCATGTTTTGGGGGTTGACACGAATCCCGAAATAGTGGAGGTGATAAACAAAGGCAAAATTCACATTGAAGAGGTCGGGCTGCGGACTCTTGTCGAAGCTGCCGTGAGTTCCGGTCAGCTCAAAGCTGCGTCAGAGCCCGCCAATGCAGATGTTTTTATTATATGTGTCCCGACTCCGTTTAAGGAGGATAAAAAACCGGACGTTAGTTATGTGTTTGAAGCAGCCGGATCCATACTGCCATACCTCCGGCCTGGCAACCTGGTTGTAGTCGAATCCACTGTGCCGCCGGGGATCACCGAAAAGGTGGCGGATTTTGTGGCAAAAAAAAGGGCCGATCTTATCGAGGCCAAACGGAAAGGGGCTGGCTCGCTCAATGTGTTCTTTGCCCACTGTCCCGAGCGGGTTCTTCCCGGCAAAATATTGAAAGAGCTCGTCGAGAATGACCGGGTAATCGGGGGTCTTGGTGTCGAGGCGACAAGGCTTGCATGTGAAATTTACGGCAGGATCGTATCGGGCAGGATATATCAAACCGATGCCACGACCGCGGAAATGGTAAAGCTGGCCGAAAACACATTCCGGGACGTTAATATTTCTCTCTCTAATGAGCTGGCTCTAATATGCCAGAAACTCGGCATCAACGGTTGGGAAGTCATCAATCTGGCAAACAAACATCCGCGGGTCAGGATATTGAATCCGGGTCCCGGCGTCGGCGGACACTGTATTGCCGTCGATCCCTGGTTCATAGTTTCAGAATTCCCGGAAGAGTCTCAGGTGATAAAAGCGGCAAGGCTGAGAAACGATGCAATACCCGAGCTTGTTGTAAAAATGATAATGGGACTAATCAAAAAGGAAACGAAACCCAAGATCGCATGCCTCGGTGCGGCATACAAGGGGAACGTGGGGGACGCGCGGAACAGCCCAGCGGTCGATATCTACAGAATGCTTGCCGCCCGCCTCAAGGGCAAGGCTGAGGTTGTGATCAGCGATATGCATGTGGAGGATTCAAAATTGCCCCTCCAGCCGGTTGATGATGCGATAAACAAAGCGAGCATGATAGTTCTGCTGGCCGATCACGAAGAATATAAAGAACTTGATCCGGTCGAAGTTGCCAAGAAAATGAAGGGGAAAATACTTTTGGACACGCGTAATCAACTCGATCATTCCAGGTGGCGCTCTGCCGGATTTGATGTGCACCTGTTGGGGGACGGATCGGCAAGGCGGTCATAAATCACAGACCATCTTTTCAGAAGCGGGATGGATATATCTATCATAATAGTCAGCTATAACCATCCGGAAGTTCTCAGCAAGAACCTGCAGGCGCTTTATCAACATGTCAGCGGGCTCGAATATGAGGTGATTGTCGTTGATAATGCCTCGCGGGAAGGCAACGTTCAGATGGTGAAGGATGGATTTCCTCAGGTTCATCTGGTGGTTAATGCCAGCAACGAGGGGTTCGCGCGGGGATGCAACCGGGGAGCCGGGGATGCCTCCGGCCGGTTGCTGCTCTTTGTGAACAGCGACGTTATTCTTGGTGAAAATCCAGTCCCCGCTATGATGAAAATCCTGCAGGAGAGGGAAGACGTCGGAATTGTCGGATGCCAGCTAAGGAATCCCGACGGCAGCCTCCAGCCGTCGTACTACCGTTTTCCGGGGATTGCGATGAGGTTTATCCAGTTAAGCGGGCTGAAGAGCATTCTCCTTAAGCTGTTCCCATCGATACGCTACAAGAGCGACCCTTTAATTCAGGCCGATTTTGCCTCAGGGGCGTTTCTTCTGATAAAACGCGACCTCTTTTTTCAGCTGGGTCGCTTTGATGAGCGGTATTTCATGTATCTTGAGGATGCCGATCTTTGTTTTCAGGCGCGCCACTTGGGAAAAAAGACCGTTATTTGCAACACCCCCGGGGTGGTACACCTGGGCCGGCATTATGAGTCAATTTCTGCCCCCTTCGTGCTCTATCACCTGAATAAGGGGCAAATGCTGTTTTATCGTAAGAATTTTAGACTGTGGAAATATTACATTTTTCTGTTGATGAATATTTTTATATTTTCACTGAGGTATTTATGCCTGAGTTTTTCCCTGCGCGCGAGGCGGGAGGAGAAGGAGGGTGTCCGGAGTGTCATCGGTCTTTATATTGAAGGCCTGTACAAATACAACTGACAGGCAATATATCATTTAGGGGTGGTTGGAATATTTCATAAAATGAATTTTCTGCTGAGTTCAATCGGTATACGGATATACGGCGGATCATCGGGTGTTTTTAGGATTGAATTTATGTTTAATCGGATTGTGCTATCAGACAGGGCAGCCAAGTGAACCCCGCGGGAATTGTTTTTTGGTCATGTCTTTTGATGGTCGGCTATACGTATCTATTTTATCCCGTGGTTTTGATATTATTAAAAACTTTATTGAAAACGAAATCACCGGAGCAAATGCCTGGAAAGGGATTTGTGCAAAGGATCAGCGTGCTGGTCGCCGCCTACAATGAAGACGGAGTTCTCAAGGATAAAATAACGAATCTGTCCGGCGTCGATTATCAGAAAGATAAGATTGAATTTATTTTCGGGTCGGATGGTTCGACAGACAAAACGAATGATATTCTCAACGAATGCCGCGTCCCGAATCTGCGTCCGGTCATATTTTCAAATCGGAGGGGTAAGGCCGCTGTTCTTAACGAACTCGTTTCTATGGCCAAGGGGGACATAATTGTTCTTTCAGACGCCAATACTTTCTATGCTCCAAATACGATATCAGAATTGGTGAAACACTTTAAGGATCCTGCTGTCGGTGCAGTCTGCGGAGAATTAATTCTGGAGTCAAAGGATCAAAATCGTGGGGGGATGCAGGAGATCTCCTACTGGAACTATGAGAACACGATCAAGCGCCTTGAGAGCGATATTAAAACAACCCTGGGGGCAACCGGTGCGGTATATGCCATAAGGAAGGTTTTATTTAAACCGCTACCCGCGGGAAAAACCATCATGGATGATTTCCTAATCTCTCTAAGCATCATCGAACAGGGATATAGCATAAAATATGAGCCGGAAGCTCGAGCTTATGAAAAAGTGTCAGGTTCCGTGGCAGGAGAATTTAGAAGAAAGGTCCGGATCGGTGCGGCCAATTTCCACGGGATTTCCGAATTCGCTCGTCTGCTCCATCCCAGATACGGTTTTGCTTCGTTTGCCCTCTGGTCTCACAAGATCGTGCGTTGGTTTGTACCGTTCCTGTTGATCGCCCTGTTTGCTTCAAATGCGCTTCTCTCTGCTAACAGCGGATTCTACGGTGTTGCCTTTGTTTTGCAGCTGATTTTCCTGGCTCTAGGCATAATCGGTTTGATGGCGGAGTGTTTTAGCGTTAACCTGTGGTTTTTGGGTCTGCCGTATTATTTCATCGCCATGAATGCCGCTCTGTTTGTGGGTTTCGGCAGGTTTCTGTTCAACCGCCAGCGGCCGACATGGGATGTCGTGCGTTAGGAAAATAAACAATGTTCGAAAAGTTGCGCACAATATTCATCGATCTTATCGCTTTAAACCTGGCCTGGTCGGTCTATTTCTGGTTCAGGATAAGAAGCAATTGGATCTCGTACAGCGCGGAGCCAGATTACTGGTCTCCCATGCTTGCGGTATGCATATTCTGGCTCATACTCTTTTTTATCTCGGGACTTTACCGCTCATGGTATGCAAAATCCCGGTTTGATGAGTTTGCGACAATTTTTAAGGCTGTTACGTTCGGTGTCCTTGTCCTGTTCTTTGCCATTTTCGTGGATGACCGCATGGTCGGATCCCGCTTACATGCGCGCCTTTTGATCCTGATCTACTGGGCTCTGATCCTGTTTTTCGTCGGCAGCGGAAGATTTTTACAGCACACCTTCCAGAGGCGCCTCCTTCAGGCGGGTGTAGGGTTGCACAATACGATTATAGCGGGCTGGTCGGAGAGGGCAAGAGAACTCTACGATAATGTCAGGCAGTACCCTGCTCTGGGATATAAAATCGTGGGGTTTGTCCAGGTTACTCCCGAAGATTACCCAGACTCTTACAACGGCGTTCCCCTCTTGGGCCATGTCCAGGAACTCCCCGAAATCATCAAAATGTACGGCATCAGGGATGTACTGATTGCTCTGGATTCCACGGAGCACGACCGGCTTCTTTCCGTGATCTCTGTATGTAATTTCAATGAAGTGAGTCTTAAAATAATACCAGATCTCTATGATATAATCAGCGGCCAGGCACGCACGAACCAGATTTACGGATTTCCGCTTATCGAGATTATGCCCGAAATAATGCAACCATGGGAGCGTGCCGTAAAGAGGGGGATCGATATCGTGGTTTCTTTCATTATATTATTTTTAGGACTGCCCGTTTGGATGATCGTTGCAATTGCAATCAAGCTTGATTCAAAAGGTCCCATATTTTATACACAGGAACGGGTCGGCAAAGACGAAAAGCACTTCCGAATATTTAAATTCCGCTCGATGTACGAGGATGCTGAGCATGCATCCGGTCCTGTCTGGGCAGACAAGGAAGATCCCCGGGTGACAAAGGTCGGAAAAATCCTCAGAAGATTAAGGCTGGACGAGGTACCCCAGTTGATAAATGTGCTTGACGGAAACATGAGCCTGGTTGGCCCCCGCCCGGAACGCCCGTTCTTTGTCGAGCAGCTCTCCAAGGATATACCGCTATATAAAAGGCGCCTTAAAGTGCGTCCGGGTATAACAGGATGGGCTCAGGTTAAGCATAAATACGACGAGAATATCGAGGATGTTAAGAAAAAAGTCCAGTATGACTTGTCCTATATCGAAAACATGTCTCTCAGGATGGATTTCAAAATCATGCTTAATACAATCATGGTTGTCTTGTCAGGGAGGGGGCATTAAAATCCCGTATCTCATATACCTCTGGCCACCTCGGGATTTTTTACAACCATGATTACCGGTAAAGCTGGGTTTATAATGAATTGCGCAGTCAAGATAAGGCGGATCACTAAATTTAACCTCTGGTTATGTTTGAGATGCCTGTGCGTCGCGATCTTCACTTTATTCTGGATCCATTCCTCGCGATGCCAGATAGAAAATGTTCCGGTGGGCAACCAGGTCTATGAGTTTCTTGACCGCATGGGCGTAAGGGGAATACTCCCCCTGTACAGTAACACGATGGTGCCGCTCTCCCGAATCAAAGTGGCCGAACTTCTCCTTCAGATAAAATCCCGGAAGGAAAACCTTACATCTGCTGAAAACCAGTTCCTGGAGAAGTTCATGCGTGAATTTATGCAGGAAATTGATCCGTCTAAGGAGGATGTCGCAGTTTTATTAAAAGGCAGTTCGATAGAGGACATCCTCTCCGACAAGGAAAAATACGTGTATGCATATCATGATTCTTCGGCATCCATGTATGCCGAGTTCCTGGGGGTGTTTGAACACCGGGCCATCACGGGCGATCTGCACAATTCGACGAATGCTTCCTTCGAGCAACACGGTGGTCGCATCAGGGGGACCGTAAAAAACCGTCTGGGTTATTATTTGCAGGCCACAAACGGTTCCTTTTTCGGGGACAAGGCTTTTGCGGTATCCGATCCCAGGCTGCGCGGCAACATTAAATTCAACAACCTGAATTCCCCCTATTTCGATTTCACGGAAGGGTATCTGCGAGCGGACCTGAGCTGGTTCAACGTCCAGTTCGGGAGGGAATATACGCTCCTCGGTACGGGCTATTCGGGCAGACTGCTTCTTTCCGACAATGCGCCTGTGCTCGATTTTCTCAAGGTAGACGCGCAGTATAAATCGTTCAAATTCGAGTTCATTCATGCTTCCCTTGTGGGGGACTCCGCTTATTTCGGGGGCGTTAAAATCGCTGAACCGATAGAGAGCAACAAATATCTTGCGCTTCACAGGGTGCAGTTCTCGGCTTTCGATATGCTAAACCTGGGGGTTTCGGAGATGATCATTTACCAGAGGTTCAGCCCGGAGTTCGCATACCTGAACCCCGTAAATTTTTACAAATCGGCAGAGCATTCTCTCGGGGACCGCGACAACGCGTTCCTGAATTTCGACGCGGAATTTTTCCCCGGTCGCGGCTTTAAAATATATGGAACCTGGCTTATAGACGACATAGATTTTTCCAAGATCGGGACCGGGTGGTGGGGAAACGAATTCGCCTGGCAGGGGGGGCTGTATGCGGCCGAAGTCGCAGGCCTCCCCGACCTGGATGCGGTGGTTGAGTACACACGCATTGAGCCTTATGTCTACAGCAACAGAATATACGGGAACGATTATTCCCACAATAATATCGGACTGGGACACCATCTCGAACCGAACTCTGACGAGTGGTTCCTTCAGCTCGCTTATCGTCCGCTGGAAAAGCTGAGGACCTGGATTACTTATACGCGAATGAGACACGGAGATAACATAATTGAAAACGGCCATGTCGTAAAAAACGTCGGAGGAAATCTACTCCAGGGGCACAGGGATACTGATGCCGATATTGTGAGATTTCTGGAGGGAAACCTCCTGATAAAACATTACATCCAGCTGCGTGCGGCATACGAGTTTGTAAATAATTTTTTCCTTACCGGGGTGTACGAGTACAGGAGAGAAAGGCTGGAATCTCCTGGCATTACATCCACCGATCACTATTTTTCCATTCAGGCAAGGTTGGAATATTGACATGGGAGATATTAACCGGCCCTCAGCTGCAGGCAATAACCCGAGTAGCGGAATCAGAATATTTTTGATCGCGCTGGCGCTGAGGTTCGCGGCGGTCTTCATATTTGGAGAAACTGCAAATCCACAGCTCTGGGAATTCGGGGCGATTGCGAAAAACCTTGTTGCCGGATCCGGATACAGCCTGCATTACACCGTTCCGTTGTCGGGTTACGGCTCTCTGAGTGCATGTGCCATAACTCTCCCGAGTGCCTATATGCCGCCCGGGTACGTAATGTTGTTGGCGGCATTTTTTTATCTATTCGGACAAAGCCAAGCTACATTCCTGGCTTTGCTGCTCACCCAGGCTGTCGTGGGGGCGATTGCTGCGGTAATTTTATATTTCGTTGCCTGTAACATCCTACCCGTTAAAGTAGCGCCTGTCGCGGGATACGTTTGTGCTGTGTATCCGCCCTTTCTCTATGCGGGCCTCGATTTCGGACCGACGATTCTATACACCGCGCTGGTGGGAGGTCTCTGGCTTCTAATTCTTAGGGCTGTGAACCTCTCTTCGGACGCTTATTCGGCGGCTGCGGGGCTTTGCGCCGCCCTCTTAGCGATGATAAGGTCGGAGGGGATATTCATCTTTCTCGGGCTTGTAATTTGGCAGACGGCGCGCGGCTTCTCGCGGCCTGCCGCCGTCTTTGTTATTTTTATGGTTCTGGGTATCTCACCCTGGCTTGTAAGGAACTGCGTGGCGTTTGATGCATTTGTACCGATGACGACATCTTTCGGATTCAATTTCTGGAGGGGACATAATCCGATCGCCTCAGGGACTGGCAGAGAATTCTCGGGAGCAGGCATCTGGGGAACAGAACAAGTCGATATCAAGCTTGTAGAGCTGCCGCCGTCTTCGCACTATGAGTTGCAGCGGGACAGAATATTTCTCATGGATGCCCTTTCGTTTATTAAAAATAATAAGCTCAGGGAGCTGAAACTCATTGCTAATAAAATAATTTTCTTTTGGGGGCTTGACATTACCAATCCCAAAGCCCGGACGCTCCCGTACATGCTTTCCTGGGGGGGGATGTTATTTTTCTTTGCAGCCGGATTGTTTTATTGCTTTGCGGAAAGATGCCACATCACTCTCTTATTGGCATATTATTTCTCTATGACGTTTGTCGCTGTCCTGTTTTTTGTTCTTCCGAGATATCAGATTATATTGACTTATGGAATAATCCCTGTTTCAGCACTCGGGGCGACAAGATTGTATGAAAAAATAAATTTGTTCAAAAAATACACTCTTAAGTGACCGTTATGGAAAAAACACTGGTTGTAACACCCACTTATAACGAAGCCGACAACATTGAAAAATTTATTGCCCAGGTTCTCTCGCAAACGCCGGAAATTGACGTGCTTGTCGTGGACGACAATTCACCTGACGGGACGGGGGATATCGTGGAAAGGCTCCGCTCCCAGAATCCAAGGGTTAATCTGATCCGGCGCCCCGGAAAAATGGGCCTCGGCACCGCCTATGTGGAGGGCTTCAGGTTCGCCCTAGGAAAAGCGTACGAATATGTTCTGGAAATGGACGCCGATTTTTCCCACAACCCCGACGAAATTCCCCGGTTCCTGGAGAAAATCGCAAGCTGCGACATGGTTCTGGGATCCCGGTATACAAACGGTGTCCGGGTGATCAACTGGCCCATAAGGAGGCTGATCCTGAGCTATGCGGCCAATGTCTATACGCGGGTGATTACGGGCATGCCGATCAAGGACGCAACCGGCGGCTTCAAGTGTTTCAGGAGGAAGGTCCTGGAGGCCATAGACCTCGAGAAAGTGAAGTCCAACGGGTATGCTTTTCAGATAGAAATGAATTTCAAGGCATGGTCGAAGGGTTTCAGGTTCTGCGAACATCCGATCATTTTCATGGAGAGGGCATCCGGCTCTTCCAAGATGTCGCACAGTATAATATACGAGGCCGCGTTTCTCGTGTGGAAACTGAAGTTTCAGAAGATATTCAATATGCTTTGATGCAGCTTTCCGTCATCATAGTGAACTACAACGTGAGGGCATTTTTGGAAAATTCCCTTATATCTGTCAAGAAGGCCATGAGCTCCGTTACGGGGGAGATCATTGTCGTGGACAATGCCTCCGATGACGGAAGCGTCGAAATGGTAAGGCAGAAATTTCCTGACGTCATGCTCATAGAAAGCGGGAAAAACGTGGGATTTGCGGCCGGCAACAACATGGCCCTCCGGACTTCCCGCGGCAAGTACATACTGCTTCTCAACCCTGACACGATCGTGCAGGAAGACACTTTCCGGGTCATGATCGATTTTCTGGAGGGGCATCCGGATGCAGGCATCGCGGGGTGTAAAATTTTAAATCCGGACGGAAGTCTGGAGCCCGCCTGCCGCAGAAGCTTTCCCACCCCCTGGGCGGCCTTCACCAAAATCATGGGCCTGAGCGCCCTCTTCCCCCGTTCACCTTTTTTCGGCAGGTACAATCTTGCCTACCTCGATCCGGAAGTGACATACGAGGTGGACGCCGTGAGCGGCTCATTCATGTTCGCGAGGCGCAGCATCCTGGATGAGGTGGGAGGACTCGACGAACAGTTCTTCATGTACGGGGAGGACCTGGACTGGTGCTACCGCGTAAAGCAGGCAGGCTGGAAAGTATACTATGTCCATACAACTCAGATCATACATTACAAGGGGGAAAGCACCCGCCGCAGCAACGTCGACGAGGTCAAATTGTTTCACGAGGCCATGCGGGTTTTTGTGGGGAAACATTTCAGGCACGGCTTCATGACCGATGCACTCCTGCGCTTCGGAATAGCCCTCCGCCAGTGGGTAATGTTTCTGATAAAGATTGCCAAGCCTCTGCGCGCTGCTCTCTTTGACTTCATGCTCGTGGACATCTCGCTTCTTTTGGGAGAATACATCTGGGTGGGTTCGATCCTGCGTTTTCCCAGTTATGCCATCCCGGTTATACTGACGGTCCCGGCGATTGCGGTGGTGGGTGCGATGTACTTTATGGGGGTGTACACGAAAAGGAGACTTTCGTTCACACATGCCACCACTTCCGTTCTGATCGGATACATAATAATATCGGCTTTGACGTTTTTCTTCAAGCAGTACGGCTTCAGCCGCATGATAGTTGTCATATCCGGGATCATAAATGTCATAGCGCTCCCCGGATGGCGGGTGGCCGAGCGCTTCATGCTCCGTTCTCCGGAGCACAGGCGCCGGAGCCTTTTCGGGCGCCGGACCATAATCGTGGGAACCCAGAAATCCGGCCAGGAAGTTCTTCGCAAGCTGCGGGCAAGGGTGGACGACGGTTATGAAGTCGTGGGTTTTGTGGACACCAGCCACAGGAGGGTAGGTGAAAAGATCGCGGGAGTTGAAATTCTCGGAAGTATTGACAATATTGGAAAAGTGATTCAGGAGCATAAGGCATCAGAGGTGATTTTTTCCACGGATATACTTTCCTACGGGGACATCCTCTCGGTGATCGGAAGGAGCCGGAACAGGGCCGTCAATTTCAGACTTGTGCCCAGCAGCCTGGAAGTCATAATCGGCAAGACGCACATAGACGAACTGGACGACATACCGCTCGTCGAGATAGATTACAACATTGACCGCCCCTTAAACCGGCTTCTCAAGCGTATGTTCGATGTTGTATGCGCGCTTGTTTTGCTCCTGACAGTCTATCCGCTTGTGGTTTTGAAAAGAAGAAAGGGGGGCGATCCCGGAGGTGGAAAGATATTGCTTTTACCCAAGGTATTAAAGGGGGAGCTCAGCATTGTGGGTCCTCCGGAATTACCTGCGGCTCAGGTGCCGGGGGGCACCGGATCGCGGGGGGCCTACTGGGGAAGGAGGGGATTGACGGGGATTGTCCAGATCAACGATCACGAAGATCTTTCCCCCGAAGAGGTGGAAAAATACAACCTTTATTATGCGAAGAATCAGTCCCTGATACTGGACATTCAGATTCTCCTGAAGTCGCTGGCCATGCTGTTGAATAAATAAATTGCCTATGCCAAGAGCGGTACTGGATTTTGAAAAACCGATAATAGAGCTTGAGAATAAAATCGAGGAGATGAGGAAATACTCGGAGTCCCTCGATATTGCCCACGAGATAAAGACCCTCGAGGACAAAGTCTACCAGCTTAAAAAGACCATATATACCGGCCTCACCCGCTGGCAAAAAGTACAGCTCGCCCGCCATCCCGACCGCCCTTACACACTTGATTACATTTCTATGATCATGAAAGATTTCATCGAACTGCACGGCGACCGCTGCTTCAAAGACGACAAGGCCATCGTGGGGGGATTAGCCTCAATTGAAGGCAATCCTGTCATGGTCATCGGGCATCAGAAGGGGCGCGACACCAAAACCAACCTTTTCCGGAATTTCGGAATGCCTAACCCCGAAGGATACAGAAAAGCGCTGCGGCTGATGAAGCTCGCGGCGAAATTCAACAGGCCGGTGATCTCGATGCTTGACACTCCCGGCGCATTCCCCGGGATTGAAGCGGAGGAAAGGGGGCAGGCGGAGGCGATAGCCAGGAACCTCTTCGAGATGTCTCATCTGCATGTCCCGATAATAGTTGTTGTGATAGGGGAAGGAGCATCCGGGGGCGCCCTGGGCATAGGGATAGGCGACCGCGTGCTCATGATGGAAAACACCTGGTACTCGGTCATTT
>Ga0209048_10002127_pt1 | contig 19873 bp, 12 predicted proteins | sample FrelakmetCRP12CR_FD_187146 | JGI IMG/M metagenome (GOLD analysis project Ga0209048, IMG submission 187146) | Freshwater lake sediment microbial communities from the University of Notre Dame, USA, for methane emissions studies - CRP12 CR (SPAdes)... | ecosystem: Environmental > Aquatic >... | reverse complement strand
TTTCCTCCACATAGACAACGGGTGCTGCAGGGTCTTTTACCTGCACAAAATCTACCCATTTCTGAAGAAATACATAATACTATTTTGTCTCTTCCATGTGCATTCTTTCATACGGAAGAAGATATAATGAAGGTTATAGAAACTATGAATAAATTTCCGTCATACGGATTTTAGGCAAGTTAACCAGTATTTACAGCCCAAATGAATACAAAGCAATATAAGCCGCTTGTCAGTATTCTCACCCTTGTTTACAATCACAGTGCTTTTATAGGACAGACTATCGATAGTGTTCTAAACCAGACATTTCAGGATTGGGAATGGATGATTCTCGATGACGGTTCGGTGGACGGCACAGGTGCAATAATAGAACAAATCGAGGACAGCAGGATACACTACTCCCTTCAAGAACACGCAGGCGTTGATCGTCTCACGAGAACATACAATAAAGCACTCGCGATGTGCAGGGGTGATTTCATCGCATTGCTGGACGGCGACGATTACTGGCCGGAATATAAGCTCGAGATTCAGTTGAAGAGCTTCGAGGATCCTGATGTCGTCCTAAGTTACGGTGAATGTTTTGTAACATATCAAGAAGGGAAGAAAAAATATTATGTCCGACTGCCAGAAAACCCTGCTGTAGCCGGTAATGATCCGAAAGGGTCTGCCCTAAAATATTTATTGGTTGATAAATGTTGTTTTCTAACGCATCCGACGGTTATGCTGAGGAAGAGCACTTTGCTCAATATCGGAGGTTTCATAGAGGCAGCGGGGATAGCTGAAGATTTCCCCACATGGGTAAGGCTTTCCTTGGAAGGTAGATTTGCGGCTATCCCCCGATGTCTCGGGTACTACCGAAAATACGCATCCTCCGTCAGTGCTACTCAAAATCCGGTAACTTATTTCGACAATGAACTTAATTTTCTCAGAGACTTTACTCTTAAAAATGATCAGAAACTGAAGGAGGTCAGCTTGTGTTACGACATGAATGAACTTGAGAGACGCTGGGGAAAGTTGCGTATAAGGGCTAAAATCATTTATTTGCTTAGAAACTTTTCATCGTTTTTAAAGATAGACCTGGTTAATTTAATAGTAGCCATTAAACTGAAATTCCTTGAGTTACTTAACTATAATGGATATGCAGACACTTAAGTATGGACTACGGGAGATTGGGCTTTCTTTACCGCACGGGAGGCTTATTTCTTTTCCGGGGCCGGATATCCAACCCTCGGTTTCCCCTTGGGATATTATTTCACGCAGCCTCGTGGATCCTCTTGCTTCGAGACCCCTAAGAGAAATTGCGATAGGTAAACAGTCGGCCGCAATCCTTATCCCCGGGAAGGCCCGTGTCGCAGGTACCCGGGAATATGTACCAATGCTTCTAAGCGAGTTAAATAGAGCTGGTATACCTGACAGCAGGATAGAAGTCTTTCTGGCGGATGGGACACATGAACAACACCTTAAAAGTGATATCGAACACCTGCTTGGAAGAGATATTGCGGCGAGAATACGTTGTGTCGGGCACGATTGCCGACAGGAAGATCAACTCACAGAGGTGGGCACGACGAGCTTTGGAACTCCTGTATTTATTAACCGCAGGGTTTTAGAGGCTGAGGTTAAGATACTGACCGGCCGCATCGTGCCCCATTATTTTGCCGGCTTCAGTGGCGGCAGAAAAGCGCTGATACCCGGGGTTGCGGGATACAGGACTATTCTTGCCAATCACCGTTTGACCCTTGCTGAGCATCGCGGCATTCATTCTTTGGTAGGCCCTTGTTCTCTCGATGGGAATCCGATTCACTTAGATATGCTCGAAGGCAGCCGCATGGTCAAACCGGAATTCTGTCTTAATACTTTGTTGAATGCCGACCATCAGATAGTCGGCGCAGTAGCCGGAGACTTTGAAGCTGCCCATGAGGAAGGATGCCGGCTTGCGGAACAAATGCTTTGTTTAACCGTAGATAAACCTGTCGATGTCGTTATTACGAGCGCAGGCGGTCATCCATATGACTCGAACTTCATGCAGTCTCTTAAGGCGGTATTCAATATCCGGAACATAGTGCGGCCGGGCGGATTAATCTTGTGGGTTGCGGAGTGCACTTCGGGCATTCATCCGGGATTCATGAGGTGGGCAGCCATAGCATCTGATGAACAGATGGAAGAGACCGTTCGCGCCGATTACGATCTTACCGGTCACAATTCGGTGATGCTACGTAACTTAATCAGAAAAGCTGATGTGTCACTTTTTAGTGCTCTCCCGCGTGAGGTTATTTGTACACTTGGTTTGCATCCTGTCTCCTCCCTCGAAGAAGGGCTGCGATGGATTATTGAACGCCTCGGCCGGGAGTTCACATATGTTGTGGTGCCTTATGCTAATGTGATGTGTGCCATGACGAAGCAGACGAATTCCGACCGCGCCGAATGATGAGGATGAAGTTAAAGACAGTGCCAGGCAAGAAAATACAGGTGAGACATAAATGTGTGAAATGTCATAAGCTTTTTCCTCACACATTTACCGTATTCTGCGATACGTGTAATGAGATGATCGACATAGAGTATGATCTGGAGAAGGTGGTACTTTACAATTCTGCAAATCCACTGGAGCGATTCTTCGATCTGCTGCCTATTGAAGCCGCCGATATCCTTCTGCCGCAGCAGATGAGTTATACGCCATGCTTGCATGCGAAAAGGCTCGGAAATCTCTTAGGAATGCCCCGGCTCTATCTTAAAGACGAGACGGTCCTACCTACGGGAACTACTAAAGACCGAATGGCTGCAATCTCGCTTGCTTTCCTGTACGAGTGCGGAGTAAGAGCATTTTGCACCTCATCTACCGGTAATAGCTCTTCAGCCTATGCTCACGCAATCCGGCGGTATCCGGATTTGAAGATGTATCTTTTTACCGCTGAGGATTTCCTGGATCGGGTGCAGTTTGAAGCTAACAACCAGGTAGTATCGTTCGCATTGAGAGATGCCAGTTTTGTGGAGGCCTTCAATTACGCAGGCATATTTGCGAGACGTCATGGATTTGTATCTGAACGTGGCTTTTTCAATCCGGGACGCCGCGAAGGCCTGAAGCTGGTTTTTCTGGAAGCTGTGGAGCAGGTGCCCAGGCAGATTGATTGGTATATTCAGGGAGTTTCAAGCGCGATGGGTGTATACGGAGTTTTTAAAGGAGCCCGCGAACTCCTTCGTTTGGGCCGCATTCGTTATCTCCCCCATCTCCTTTGCGTCCAGCAGGAAACCTGCGCACCAATGGTGCAAGCCTATAATAACGGATCCCCGGTGATTCGTGCAAAGGACATCGTTGAGCGGCCGTCGGGCATCGCTAAGGCAATCCTTCGCGGAGACCCCTCTAAGGTTTATCCTTATATACTGAAGATTGTTGTCGAAAGCAAGGGAACTTTTGTGGCTGTCAGTGAACAGGAAATACGGGACGCGCGGCTGATGCTGGAAGAGCATGAAGGGCTGTCTCCTTGTTTCTCGGCTTCTGCTGCCCTTGCAGGCCTGGTTCAAATGGTCAGAAAAGGAAAATTTCCTCTCCGCGATACCGTGGTTGTCAATCTCACCGGCAGGGATCGCCAGCCCTCAGGTTCGACACAGGGTATGCACTGGTTGTACCGGACCGAGAGTGGCTGGAAGCCCGAGGATCCTCAGGACGTTATTGCACGGCAACTGTGGGAAGAGAAATAAATGAGAAGTGGCCGATATGACTTCAGATAACTTTCAAGTTCAAGAGCCACAGCAGCTGGAGGATTGGCGTGTCCGTTCTGCAATCGCACGGGCATCATTCCCTGAGGAGGAGACAGAACAATCCATCTCGTCACGCTTTGAAAAGATGGCTTACAAGCATGCCGATCAAATCGCATTCCATTACAGAGGCTATAGTATGACTTACGATGCCCTCAATGTATTGGCCAACCGTATTGCTTGGTCTGTGGCTTCGGAGTGTTATGGACAGAATAACCGGGTCGCCTTGCTCTTTAAGAACATTGGACCGGCTCTTGCCGCGATGATCGGCGTACTGAAGTCAGGGAATATATATGTTCCGACAGATCCTTCCTACCCTCTGAAAATGATACAGTTTATCCTTGAGGATTCTGAAGCGGCAGTGATTATTACTGATGATTCTAATCTTGCTGAAAGTCTGGGGAAAGGCAGATGCAAAATCCTGAATGTCAATGCACTGCGCCCGGTCGTATCTGAGAGGAATATTGACCGGTCCGTTTTACCTGACGCGATTGCATATATCATGTATACGTCCGGTTCAACAGGGCGACCCAAAGGAGTAATCCAGACTCACCGCAACTTGCTTCACTTTATCTGCAGTTATAGCAACAGTCTCGGCATTACCAACTCCGACCGCCTCTCGCTTTTGCCTTCATTGAGCTTCAGTGCTTCCCTTATGGATATTTATGGAGCTTTGCTCAATGGAGGGAGCATCCATCCTTACAACGTCAGGGAGGAGGGAACAGGTGGGCTCGCCGACTGGCTCACAGAAGAGCTGATTACAGTATACCATTCCATTCCGACTCTCTTTCGACATTTCACGGAAAGTCTTAATGAAAGAAGATCATTTCCATATCTCCGCCTGATCGATTTGGGCGGAGAGCCTGTTAATGCGAGAGATATAGACCTGTTCAAGAAACATTTCTCCCGGCATTGCGTGCTCGTCAACCATATGGCATTTACTGAAGCGAGTGTCGCAGCCCAGTATTTTATTGACTATGATTCCGAGATATCCGATAACACAGTGCCCGCGGGGTATGCAGCAAGAGGTGTGGAGATATTCCTGGTTAATGAAGAAGGCGGCGGAGTCGGAACCGGCGAAGCCGGCGAGATAACGCTTAAAAGTAAATACCTGAGTCCCGGTTACTGGCGAAATCCTGAATTGACCTCGACCTGTTTTCGTATGGGCATAGACGATCTGAACACGCGTATTTACCTGACAGGGGACATTGGACGGAAGAAAGAAAATGGCGTGCTTGAGTACATTGGACGGAAAGATCATCGTCTTAAAGTGAGAGGATATACCATAGAACCGGCCGCAATTGAGACGGCCTTGTTCGAAATAAACGGAGTTCGAGAAGCTGTTGTTGTGAGCAAGGAGGATCATCGGGGCGATCATCTCCTGGTCGCATATGTCGTCCAATCTGAAGGAAAGACAACCGCAATCGCTGAACTTAGAAAACGTCTCAAAGAGAAACTTCCCGGGTATATGGTTCCCTCAAGGTATGTTTTCCTCGATACCCTGCCACGAACCCAGAGCGGCAAAATAGACAGAAATGCCCTGCCTTTACCCGGTGATGAATTGTCCGGGTCAGGAGCGGTCTCGGTGTTGCCCGGTAGCCGGTTTGAGAAAAGGCTCGCGGAAATCTGGGCCGAAATCCTCGGCCTGAAAAGTGTGGGCATCAAGGACAATTTCTTTGATCTTGGCGGAGATTCACTGATAGCGGCTTCCCTCTTCGCGATAATCGAAGGAGAAACCGGACGGAGGATCTCTCCTTCTGTCCTTTATCAGGCGCCTACCATAGAAAAGCTTGCCGATGTTATTAAAAAGAGGGAGGAAACTGTTCCGGAGACCGATACCTGTCTGGTCCCTATCAGGAGATGCGGCTCGCGGCCTCCACTGTTTCTCTTCGCGTGGATTTCCGAAGGCTGTCTTATGTACGCGCACCTTGTGAAATACATTGACCCGCAACAACCCGTTTACGGAATTAACAGTTCCTCAGATGTTTTTAATAAAACGATGGATGAAGTTGTCTCGCAATATGTAGACGAAATCTGCAAAGCCTTTTCTGCCGGCCCTTTTCTGCTTAGCGGTTTTTCTGCCGGCGGGATTATCGCCTTTGAAACAGCCCGGCAGTTGCGTGCCAGAGGCTATAAGATAGCCTTTCTGTCCATGATAGATACAGTCTGTCCTGACTATTTCAAAAGGAAAAGACTTTTATGTAATCCCGTTGCAGTAGGTAACTTTCTGGCAAATCTGCCGTCCTGGTTCTATTATGGCTGGCTTACTGCCGGCAATAAGAGTGTGGGAGTCAGAAGACTCTTGAGGGACGTTCTCGGACTTAAAGCAAAGGGGAACTGGGAGGCCACAAATGAATCATCTGATATTATTCAAAGAACTATCAACTGGCTTCAAAAGTATACCGTCAAACCCTATGATGGCCGCATAGTGTTTTATCGAGCTAGGGCACGATTATTGTCTGTATTTTTTGATCTTGATGAAGATTGGCAAAAATATTCTCAGAGGGTAGATGTCTATACTATTCCTGGAGTCCATTCTGATCTATTAATGGAACCATATGTCAGGGTACTGGCAAAAAGAATCAACACCGAGATTCATAGACTTTCCGAATAACTTGTACTACAACATAGGTCTAACTATTGGTACTGACAAAAGAAGAGTGATTATAGCTTACCCAGAATAGCTATTGATAGTCTCTCTTTCTAATGGTAATTTTCAAATTACGAAAATTTCTGTTTTGAAGAATATCAAATGTACTTCGCATCTGACGAAGGCTGTCCGAGATGCACATTAGGATGAAGGATTGGATAAATTTTCAGAACCTCTGAAAACGTTTATGTGTAGGTGCAGGGAACAAAATGGCTATACTTAGTATGGGGTGAAGGTCGCAAAAAGGAATATGAGGGTTAAAAAATAAAAGATATCTTCCTGAAGCATTTATTTGTCTTGTTTGCTAAAATGGTGAACAGTACAAGCAGACATCGTCAGGATCTTATCACAAGACATCCCCGATCAATGGTTACTTGAGACAACCTTCATCTTCCTCAGCTTGTCTGTCCTCTCGGGTTGAATGACTAACGGCCTCTGCGGCTGTAGCGCAGCGGGTCCGGGTCAACCAGAAGACAAGCCCTGGTAGGGCGTTCTGCGGATCCCCGCCCTGATACCGATCAAGGTAGGTCTCCGAAACCCTTTCAACGGTAAAAACCCCGGCAAAGGCCTTGCTGACCCACGCTGTTTGGCGCTGCCTTTCGGCCGGGTCGCCGAATGGCAGGCCATCCCGAAAAGCTTTGACGAACAGTAGCAGTCGTGCATCTGGTGCAGCAACGTTCGTGATGTTCCTCACATAATTTGGAATTTCCTCCCGGGGAATCTGATGCAGGCAGCCACGATCGATAAGAATGTTGTATTGCCTGTTAGGCGGTCGTCCGGCGCAAATGTCCAACGCAAGGTACTCAGGTGGAGAAGGTAAGTGCACGTGCATCGTACGACCTTTGCGAACAGCAGCCTCGGCAATGTCGATGGCTACGGTCGCGTAGGCGCGTTCCGAGAACCAAGCTGCAACTTCGCCCAGGCCACATCCAATGTCCAGAACCGTACCATGTGCCGGTAGCCAGCCTGTTTCGAGAGCTTCCACAATCTCCGGAGACACACCGCGATCACTCCAGTCTGGTGCAAAATTATCGCGACGCCAAGTGGCTTCCCAGTGAAGCCGCCTCAGTCTCTGAAGGCAGGACGGAAACAAACGTCGCAAAATTCTGCGACATAAATCTCTGAAATGAATCATGAGTTAATGTATCCTTCAGAAAGCATTCCCATCGCACATAATTCATGTAACTCCAGGTACAAATTTCAGTCGAACTCGCCGGATGCCGTTATACCCATAGCAAACCCCTATTTTCTCGTTTCATCAGGCGGACACAACAGCCTACCTCACTCCAGCGGAGTATGCATGTCTTAGTTCATTATTCTATAAAGCCATCCACATTTTTTCAAGAATTAGTTATGACAAAAAGGTATTAAGTCTGCTGTAACAATAGGGCTTCTGAAAAAGAATCTTAAACAATAGCTCACCGATGAGACATATATGACAAGGAAGTTGCAGTGCAATACTACTTACACGATAGGGCCGATCACTGCTAACTGTACGGTGACGGCGTCCTTCGCAATTCCAAAAGGTTCTGCCCTTAATGATTTCAGCTTCAAATCAGCATCTCCAATCAGTTACGACTACACATCAATTCTAAAATTTGTTCTGGCAGCATTTCCATTACAGGAGGAGATAACGAAAGAAATCCCTTCTGAATTTGCCGGCACTGATCTTTGCGACAATACGAAGAATGGATTATCTTTATCAGGATCCTCAACTGAAAACTTAAGTATGATTTATAGCGAATCAAAGGAGGTTCGTAGGAGCGAGATTATTAGGCAATTTCAATAAGGGTACTTAAGTTCTTGAAAAAGCATGTGGCTTCCAATAGATGCAGAATGAATCATATTAAGAATTATCTGGAACATGATTGAAGGGCAAAATGGCTCGCAAAGAGAAACTTATTGGAAGTATACATGGGTAAGTCATCAACCAATTCACTAAAGTGTAAAATGTTTCGACAAGATTTGTCGATAAAATTTACAGTTCTTACAAGATAATGATCTCTCTGAAAAATAGCATCTTTTCTTCAACAAACAAAAAAGGGCGCAGGAATAAGTACTTGTGAGACTTATGCACAAGTGATTTTTTGAAAATGGCTAATGGCATATATCTTGCTAATTTCTTAGTTGGAGAAGTCTAAAGGGAAAGGTGGTGACAGGAATCGTAATCTGCTTGACATCCTTGGGACTAAGGTTCCGGGGCGGAGGGGGAGGGGCATCTTCAGTTTTGCTCAAACCAGCAGAAAACGGCTATAGAAAAAATCAGGCCGGCAACAATAAAATTTATTTTGCCCTTTAAAATTACTTGTAATATGATTGATTAAAAAAGGGGAGGGGAAATTAATGAAACAGATTCGAAAAGTATTATCAATAGCAGCGGTGCTGGTAATCATGCAAATGATTCACTTTGGCAATCTGAGAGATGCATCGGCATTAGATATTGTTTTTGACCCCATTTTCGACTTCGCTCCATATTTTAATAAAGTACAAACATTTAATGACCCTGTCATAATGAACACTCCCAATGTTCTTCAAGCGAATCAACTTACTTTCAATGCCGCCTTTTCTGGCGGTGCCTTAGGTAGTGCAATTAACACGACAAGTGGTGTAAATTTTTCTAACGTATCTCTCGCTGGTCCGCTTGCGGTCGCGGGTAACATGAGCTTTAATCCGAGTAGCCTGGTTTCATTGGGATATGTTACGCCAACGCCACACCCACCAAAAGATGAGATGTTAACAATGTTAACAAGCATAGGTATTACCGACTTCGCATCATTGGTTTCATTAGGATATGTTACGCCGACACCACACCCACCAAAAGATGAGATGATTGGCTGGGACGGCTGGGCTCCCAATCCTATTTTTGTTAATGGGAAATTGGATCTTACCGGTGTGATTATTAATGTTGATAGTCTTGTTGATGTTAATAATATGCCGTATTTTGATAATTTTATTTCGCTATTTGGGGCAACACAGGGGATTACAGGTACTCCAACCTTAACTGGTGCTTTAGCGGATAGATTTGTATATTTTGATCCGACTTTTTATAATGTTGATGGAACTGTCCGCTTTGAAACGGGAGGCCTCAGGGCCGTTCCGGAGCCTTCAACGGTGCTGCTCCTCGGAACCGGTCTTTTCGGACTGGCATTTGTAGCGATCAGGAGGCAGAAGAAAACAACAGCAAAGTAGAGACATAATTATTTTAAGAAAAAGGGCAGGGTCACCGGTGACCCTGCCTATATCAACTCCGGACAAGAAAGAATGAAATGACGACACAAAGAGTTATTTTTCGCGTTAATTTTTTCCCCATAGCAGCTTTGATCGCAATTCTTATTTTGTTCTTAAACGCCTTACCTGTGGGTGCAGTCGTGACAATGGATGGAAGCCTTGGTGTCCCTGGCGCCCTGACTGGACCGAATTACCAGGTCACATCTGACCTTGGGCAGACACGAGGGACTAACCTGTTCCAAAGTTTTGGCACATTCAGTTTGGTTTCAGGAGAAAGCGCTACCTTCAGCGGTCCAGCGAATATCGCAAATATTATCGGACGGGTGACGGGCGGGAGCCCATCTTACATCGATGGGCTAATCAGGTCAACTATTGACGGAGCCAACCTTTTCCTCCTCAACCCCGCCGGGCTCATGTTTGGCCCCAATGCGAGCCTCGATTTAAAGGGAAGTTTTCATGCGAGCACTGCCGATTATCTCAAGTTCAGTGATGGAAGTGTGTTTTATGTCAATCCCGCTTCGAACAGTGTGCTCTCGACCGCAGCTCCGGAGGCCTTTGGCTTTCTTTCCCCTTCGCCTGCCGGGATATCGGGGGACAAAGCTTTTTTGCAGGTGCCTGAGGGCAGAACGATTTCAATTATCGGAGGCGACATCACTTATCAGGCGTATCCTGTATCAACTGATGCATCTTCGCCCGATTTTGTATTTAATGTGCCCGGGGTGCTTACAGCTCCGGGCGGAAAGATAAACCTTGTGAGTCTTGCTTCTCCAGGCGAAGTCAACCTGGCAACTCTGGACACAGGGAGTGCGAAGCTGGGGAAAATCACATTTTCTGATGGCGCCAAATTGAGTGTTTTAGACTTTGACAGTGACGGAAACATGCTTCCTGCCGGAAGCATTGTTATCAGAGGCGGACAAATGATATTCAGGGATGGCGGCATCGATGCGTATGGAGATCCTGGGGGCGTTATCGATATCAAAGGCGGATCTCTGAACCTGGACAGCTATTATTTCTATCCTGCGACCTTTGCAAATACCTCCCATCCGGGAACGGCCTGTCAGATAGATATCACCGGGGACTTTCTTATGACACATTCCTCGCTGATTGATTCATCAAACTTCGCCGCTGGGCGTGGCGGAGATATCCGCATAACTGCGGGGAATGTCAAGCTGGGTGATGACATTCTCGACGCACGTTCCTATACAGGATCTTCTTTAGGGTATTATGGCTACATTTCCGCAACGACTTCGGGGTCGGGACGCGGCGGAGATATCTATATTTCTTCAGCGGGCAATTTGACCATCCAGAATGGATTTTTCGTCAACACGGCAACGCTTGCAGATGGAGATGCCGGCAACATCACAACCCAAGCTACTTTGGCTATACAGTTCAGGGACAAGGGCAACATCGCAACCGATGCGTTCGGCCTTGGGGGGGGGGGAAATATTGATGTTACAGCCCGCGATATCCTGATTTCTGCTGCGAATGAGAAGTCCGTAGAGAATATCGATACTATAACTGGTATTGCAGCGCACACAGGTGCTTCCTCGAACGGAGGAAGAATAAAGCTGTCAGCGGAGAACGTCCAGATACTCGACGGAGGAACGATAAGCACGGTCCTTTTCGGTGAGGGGCGTGGAGCAGACGTTGAGATTAATGCAAAGGACATTACGGTTTCGGGGTACGTTGCCTACAGCAGCGGAGCTGCCCCATATTATTTATCTTCGATCGATGGACGTGTTTATGGCTCCGCAGCGACCGGAACCGGCGGGAACATCACTATTAACACTGACAGTCTCAAGCTGTCAAATGGGGGGGTCATCCGCACCGGCCTTTATCCTGATGATAATGGTGGGCCTTCCGGCAATGCCGGCAATATAACTATTAAAGCCGGGGATATAGATATTAAGGACAGGGGACAGATTTATGCCGACTCTTACAGGGGTGCGGGCAATTCCGGAGACATTAGCATCAGTGCAAACAATCTGAACATCACAGGTGCAGCGGGAACACCGCGACCGGAACCGCTCGACTTCGACTTCACCGGCCTTTCCACAACTACTAAGTCGGGCCGCGGCGGTACAATAAACGTTTCCCTGACCGGCGATCTCACGCTCACTGCCCAAGGCGCAATCAGCGCCGATACACAGGGTACCGGTGCAGGTGGCGCCGTCAATATTGCGGCACAGAGCATTCTGCTTACTGAGCAGAGTAAAATCAGCAGTTCCAGCATTGGCGCCGGGAATGCAGGGAATATAGATATCGCGGTTACGACGTCTTCCCTCAGGATGAGAGATAGCTCGATTACTACCGAAGCAATGCAGGCTGACGGAGGAGATATTAAGATTACTGCCCCGTACATGATCAATCTCACTAACAGCAGGATCACGGCAAGTGTGGGTGGCGGGCCTGAGACAGTTGGAGGGAACATAAGCATCGACCCTCAGTACATCATTCTAAAGAATAGCCGGATCATTGCAAACGCTTATGAGGGCAAGGGAGGCAATATACAGATCGTAGCCGATACTTTTCTCGCCGATCCAAAAAGCGCGGTGGATGCTTCATCCGCCCTTGGCATCAGTGGCACAGTGAATATTAATGCTCCGATTAATAATGTCAGCGGGATATTGAATCCGTTATCTACTGATTTTATAAGTGCTACGGCATTGCTTCGGGAGCGTTGCATCGCAAGACTCCGGGGAGGTAAATACAGCAGTTTCATTATAGGCGGGCGAGACGGTCTCCCCATTGAACCGGGCAGCATCCTTCCGAGTCTTCCGCACTAAGTGCAAGTTCGTGAAGAGGTCTGTGACTGTCATCAGCACGACACCAGCAGGGAGATTGCATGAAGAAAGGTGAGTTTTGTCTTCAGCCGAACGAATTGTGTTAAGCATCCGGAGAGTTAAAGTCTGTTGGTTGAAGACGGATAATGGCCTTTTTTTCGCTCTTTGTGCAGTATTGAGCCTGGTTGCGTTATCCCTTGTCCCCTATGCCTTTTGCCAGACACTTCCTAATCTCGACCCCACCGGACGGTCCGGGGACAGACTTCCCGATCTGCTCGAGCAAAAGACTCCGACCCAAATACCAGTAAAGATTCTTCCTCCTGCACCTGCTCCTTCTGAGGAATCGGGAGGGTCGTTTATAAAGGGTGTTTTTGTACGCAAAATAGTCGTGACAGGAAGCACTGTCTTCACCAAGGAGGAAATAGCCACGGTCACCGCTCCATACGAAAACCGCAATGTGAATATGGAGGATCTTGAATTGCTGCGCCGGGCTTTAACGCTCCTCTATGTTAATAAGGGGTATATCAATTCCGGCGCTGTAATCCCGGATCAGACAGTGGTTAATGGTTTGATCACCCTGCAGGTTATAGAAGGTAAGCTCACCAATATTGATGTGGAGGGAAACAAGTGGTTCAGAGACTCTTTTCTGCGTGACCGTATTATGCTTGGCGCGCGGACGCCGGTCGATGTCCATGCCTTACAGGACAGATTGCAACTACTACAGCAGGACCAGAGGATACAGCGTATCCAAGCCGAATTAAGGCCCGGCGGCAATCCGGGTGAGAGTGAACTGACAGTGAGGGTGGAGGAAAAGTCTCCATACTATATATGGCTCGCCTTCAACAACTACCAGTCCCCGGCAGTTGGCGCCGAACGGGGGCTCCTTACGCTTGCGCATCAGAACCTCAGTGGTCGTGGGGATATTCTCAGCTTAACCTATGGAGGTTCGAGTGGCCTGAATCCCCTGATAGACGTCTGGTATGCGGTCCCTATTAATGTTCATGATACGTCATTGTTGTTCCGATACAGAAAAAACGACTTCGGTGTGGTAGACAAAGTATTCGGTCCCCTGGACATCGTCAGTAAATCGGAAAGTTTTGAAATTACCCTTCGCCAGCCTGTATACCGGACACTTGATCAGGAATTCGCTCTCGCCCTCACGCTGGAACACGAGACCAACAGAACCTCTCTTTTGGGCGAGCCTTTTTCGTTCTCCCCAGGTGAGGTCAACGGAAGGTCGATCGTGATTCCGCTGCGTTTTTTGCAGGAATGGACGTACAGGACGCAGCGACAGGTCTTTGCTTTACGGTCGCGCTTCTCATTCGGGATGGACGCCATGGATGCAACAATTAACGATGACAAAAGAATTCCAGACGGGAAATTCTTTTCCTGGCTGGGCCAGTTCCAGTGGGCGCGCCTCATAGACCTGCTGGACTCTCAACTCCTGTTTCGTGCCGATTTACAGCTTTCCAATCAGCCTCTCCTCCCCATAGAGCAGATTGGCGTAGGGGGCAGATACAGTGTGCGTGGCTACAGAGAGAATTTACTGGTAAGAGACCAGGCGTTTATCACTTCCCTGGAAGCTCGTATTCCCATTGTCCAGAATAAGCGCTGGGCCGACTATCTGCAAGTATGTCCTTTCTTTGATTACGGTCGAGCTACTAATAAAGACCTTCCGACCCCCAGCCCGAAGGACATTTCCAGTGTAGGCCTCGGTCTAAGATGGTCGGCACTGGGTATAAAATTACCTGTAACGTTAAAGCCTGAGGTCGAACTTTATTGGGGTCATCCTCTGAGACATATCGATCAACCCCATGAAGAACTGCAGGATTCCGGGATTCACTTTCAGGTCGCCGTCACAGGTTACTGGTAAGGATGAAAATGGAGAAACAGGAATGAGACTGAAAAGATGCGCATTGATAGTGGTTTTCTGGTATCTGTCTATTGGTTCTGCCTATTCAGTAGTGGAATTTCCGGCTGGAAAAGAATCCGGTCCCGGTGCGGAGACTGCGGTATCATCCGATGTGCAAACGCCTCAAAAGTATATGGAAAGAGGATCCCTTTCATTGCGACTGGGCGCCTTCGCTGATGCCACCGCTGACCTTGAGGCAGCTCTTAGTCTGTATGAGAGGCTGTCTGACGCGGAAAAACAGTGCGAAGTGCTTATCATGCTGTCACAGACCGGTAGTATGACCGGGCAGTACAGAAAGACACTGCAATATCTTGAAAAAGCATTGCCTTTGGCAAAGAGACTGAATGACCGGCGTCAGACGGCATTAGTCCTAAATGGCATGGGCAACGCTTACATCGGATTAGGAAAGGACAAACAGGCATATGAATACCTCACTCAGGGGCTTACTATCGCAAGAGAATCCGAATATTTAGATTTAATGGCGGCAATTCTGAACAACCTGGGGAACCTGCACGTTTCCCGAAACAATTATCCGGAGGCACTTGAAAATTATCAGGAAAGCGCCCGGCTTGCGGAGAAGACCGAAAACCTTTCACTGGCTGTTACTGCTATCGTTAATTGGGTAAGAGCTGCTTTGCAGGTTGGCAAGTATACTGAAGCCCTTTCAGAACTCAGCAGGGCAACGGATCAACTGAAGAAACTCGAAGATTCTTATACAAAGGCTTACAGTCTCATTAATATAGGCCTCTCTTACTCTGAGCTACGGTCCCACATGCCTGGACAAAACAAGTCTATTTCACTGCAGGCTTATACTACTCTCAGTGAAGCCTTGACCATTGCGCAAAGGATAAATGACCAAAGAACAGCCTCATATGCGTATGGCTATCTCGGCAGTCTCTATGAAGATGAAGGGCAACTACCTGAGGCTCTCGATCTGACCAGAAGGGCTATTTTCGCGGCCCAGAAGAGAAACGCCTCTGAAGCTTTATATAAATGGCACTGGCAGAGTGGACGAATACTCGCACGTCTAAGTCAAATGGATGAGTCGATTTTGTCCTACAGGCAATCAATTCATTACCTGCAGGCCATACAGGAAGAGATGTCTTCCTGTTATGCCAATCCGGAGGCGTCCTATCGCAAGACCGCAAGTTCGGTCTGTTCTGAATTGGTTAACCTGCTGCTGCAGCGTGCTTCCAAGCTTCGTAAAGGGGAGGACAGCGAACCCTATCTTATTGAGGCGCGTGATACCCTGGAGGTCCTTAAAGTTTATGAGTTGAAGGAGTATTTCAAGGATGACTGTTTAGACGCCGCCCGCTTTTCAGGTAAGAAAATGGATGAGGTTTCGTCGAAGGCGGTTGTTATTTATCCAATTCTGTTCAGTGACCGGCTGGAACTCCTGGTCAGCTTTAAGGGTCGCCTCAAAAGATTTACTATTCCAGTTGGATCCGATGCCTTAACCAGCGAGGTAAGGGTGTTTCGCCAAAGGCTGGAGAAGCGTACAACCTGGGAGTTCATGCCTCACGCCCAGAAAATATATGACTGGCTCATTCGCCCCCTCGAGAAAGACCTGAATGAAGTCAAGCCGGACACCCTGGTATTTGTGCCGGATGGGCCTCTGCGTACAATTCCTATGGCCGCATTGCATGATGGGAATCAGTTTCTCATAAATCGTTACGCGATTGCCATTACACCGAGTTTGAATCTGACAGACCCCGGGCCGATGAGACAGGAGAAGGCAAAGGTTCTGGCTTTGGGGTTGACCGAACCGGTGCAGGGATTCCCGGGACTCCCCTATGTGTCGGATGAACTGAAGGCTATCAGAGAATTTTTCGGTGGTGAAATCCTATTGAACAAGGAATTCCAGGTGCCCAATATGGAAAAGGAACTAAAAGGGGAACGGTTCAGTATAGTCCACATTGCCTCTCACGGTCATTTTGGCAAGGATGCGGCTGAGACGTTCCTCCTAACATTTGATGAGAGGTTTAACATGGATCAGTTCGGGGAATTTGTGGGGCTGTTCAGGTTCCGGGATGAGCCCCTTGATTTGCTTGCCCTGAGCGCATGCGAAACTGCCGCAGGGGATGATCGGGCAGCGCTGGGGCTTGCCGGGGTGGCTATACGTGCAGGCGCCCGAAGCGCGATTGCTACACTCTGGCATGTCAATGATCCAGCATCATACGAGTTAATCGTAGAATTCTACAGACAGCTGCGCGCTCCCAACATGTCGCGGGCTGCGGCACTGCGGGCCGCTCAACTCAAAATGATGGACGACCTTCGTTATGATCATCCCGGCTACTGGGCGCCCTTTCTGCTGATCAACAACTGGTTGTGAGGTAGAAAGCAAATTTATGTCTCGTCTTCGCAAAGCTATCCGGAAGCCAATTGTTATGGCGTTATTCTGCGGCGTTCTCGTTTTTCTGCTCATTATGCTTTTACGGGCTGGGGGGCACATCGAATTTCTGGAACTTACTGCCTATGACTGGTTCATTCGGTTAACGCCAAAACTCTCAGACGGAGATCCGAAGGTCACGCTCATTAAGATCTCCGAAAACGATATCAGCGCTCTTGGCCGCTGGCCTGTGACAGATGAGACCCTTGCGAATGCTATGGAGATTCTCCTTAAGGCAAATCCCCGCGCCATTGGTCTCGACATTTACCGCGATATTCTCGTCCCGCCTGGAAGCGAAAAGCTGAATAGGATTGTTGCGGAAAACCCGCTAATCGTTGGCGTCATGAAATTCGGTGTCAACGGAGTGTTGCCGCAGGCGATTATCCGCAATACGGAACAGGTGGGCTTTAACGATATCCTTGTTGATCGCGGCGGTATTGTCCGCAGAGCTCTTCTGTTTCTGGATGATGGCGAGAATGTCTATAATTCGTTTCCTCTGCGACTGGCATCACTCTATTTGCAGGCGGAAAGGATCAGTCCACAGGCTGATCCCGCAGACCCCAGGTACATACGACTGGGCAATACGACGATCAAACCTTTTGAGGCAAATGACGGAGGCTATATTGGGGCGGATTCAAGAGGATACCAATTTCTTCTCGATTTCAAGAATACGGACACTTCTTTTCGCTCATTTTCCTTTTCGGATCTGCTTTCCGGCAAAATCCCCGCTTACGCAGTCAGCAACAAAATAATCATTATTGGGGTAGATGCGCAGAGCGTTAAAGACTTTTTTTACACGCCTCTCAGCAGAGGTTTCGAAGCGGAACAGCAGGTTATCGGAGCTGTTCTGCACGGACATATCGTGAGTCAGTTGCTAAGATTCGCGCTTGATGGGACTCGACCCATTTCGGCACCGTCAGAAGAGAAAAAAGCCTTCTGGATATTACTCTGGAGCCTTATTGGATGTGTGATCGGACTCCGGACGCACTCGGCATTAAGATTTTCTGTGTTGAGCGGAGGGGGCCTGGCTGTGCTTTTACTTATAGCATATATCGCTTTTCTGGATCGAGAATGGATACCTGTAGTACCCCCGGCTATGTCGTTCTTTATATCATTTGTTGTCGTCATGGCCTATGTATCAAACCACGAAAAGAAGGAACGTGCACTTTTAATGCGGCTATTTTCGCAGCATGTTTCGAAGGAAATCGCTGAGATGATATGGCAACAGAGGGATCAGGTGCTGAACAATGGACGGCCACGCTCGCAAAAAATGACGGATACCGTTTTTTTTTCAGATTTGAGGGGCTTCACTACGCTGTCTGAGAAAATGGACCCCAAGGATCTCCTGGATTGGCTGAACTCATATATGGAATCCATGGCGCAGTTGATAATGGAGCATGGCGGTGTAGTGGATAATTATGTCGGAGACAGCATTAAGGCGGACTTCGGTATTCCATTGCCCAGGAGCAACCAGGACGAGGTTCGTACCGACGCTATAAACGCTGTTACCTGCGCCCTTGCAATGGAGAAGGAAATAAACCGTCTAAACACGATTTGGGGCGAAAAAGGTCTTCCCGCCATGGGAATGAGAGTCGGAATCTTTACAGGGCCTGTTGTGGCAGGACTTCTGGGAAGTTCCCGGAGATTGAAATACACCACCATAGGCGATACAGTAAACATTGCTTCCCGTCTTGAAAGCTATGACAAAGAGATTGGTAAAGACACCCTTTGCCGCATACTTATTGGTGATACAACTTTAGGTTATCTCGATTCCCGCTTCATCACAGAAAGGATTGGAGCGGTCAGTCTGAAAGGAAAGGAGGAAAGCGTAGTCATATACCGGGTATTGGGTGAAACAACACTTGGCTGCCACGAGACATCACAGGAGGTGATCAAATGAAGAACATGAAACAAATATTAATCATTATACTAATTTTGACGGCACCATTTCTTTTGGGTGCGTCGAATGAACAGGAGACAAAAAAACCGGCAGAGAAGTATTCCGATCAGAAAAAGACCGGAGATCTTGCAGCCCCGCCAAACGTCACAAGAACTGCCACAGACAAACCGTTATATAAACCACCGTTACGCGGGTCTCCGGCGGGGCGTGTCGGGGGAGGAACTCGCGGTACTGAAAGGGAATCTTTTTTGCTGATGGTACTGGCGCCTGACCACGTTGGGTTGACAATTCACGATCAGCCCTCTCTCTACTGGTTCATTTCCAAGCCGACTACCTATCCTGTAGAGTTGACCGTTATTGAAAGAAATGCAGTGAAACCAATTCTTGAAAAGGTTCTCAAAAATCCTGAAAAAGGCGGTATTCAATCCCTGCGGTTGGCCGATTATAGTGTCCATTTGCGTCAAGGCATTCAGTACAAATGGTTTGTAACCCTTGTAACCGATGCTACGTACCGTTCCAAGGATATACTGGCCGGGGGCATAATAACATTGGTCGATGCCCCTCAATCTCTCACAGGCAAGCTTGAGGCCGCAGGGAGTGATGCGGCACCCTTTGTCTATGCGGAAGAGGGACTATGGTATGACACATTGGATGCTATATCAAGGATGATCGATGCAGCGCCCAGCAACCTGGAATTGCACAAACAGCGCGCAGCCCTGTTGGAACAGGTTGGCCTGGCGGAAGTGGCGGCTTTCGAGAATATCCAACAACCAGCATCACGATAGAATAAGCGCTTCTCCGAACGAATCAATTTATGTTTGACTTGTAACTATGGTCTTCCGGGCGGGGTCTGCGCTTCCGGGGTTCTGTCCGGAACTTATTCTTTGATGAGATGCTTGGTCCCTTTTATAATGACACTCCCCATCGCAATCTGGGGCCTCTTTTATTTGACGATTCAATATAAGTCCTTATAGATTCTTGGCAACGGGAAGACTTGATTTTTAATGGTGGAGCTGATTGGGATCGAACTGACAACCTCTCTGTCCTCTCTTTTTTAAAAAAAAATCCCTCTGTTTTCAGAGGGATCAAATAGAATGGAGGTGTTTTATTCTCAATTTATTTTTAACATTAATTCCATCAGTAGTCAATCCTACCTGCGTAGGGGGTCGGTTTTTTCATGGGATAAGATATTTATCGAAACATTTTGTTGATTACTATTTAAAATGTAGTATTATTTGGCGACAATTATAAATCACACTTACAG
>Ga0209048_10002126_pt1 | contig 19875 bp, 20 predicted proteins | sample FrelakmetCRP12CR_FD_187146 | JGI IMG/M metagenome (GOLD analysis project Ga0209048, IMG submission 187146) | Freshwater lake sediment microbial communities from the University of Notre Dame, USA, for methane emissions studies - CRP12 CR (SPAdes)... | ecosystem: Environmental > Aquatic >... | reverse complement strand
CCCATGGCGATGCCGACGAAACTTGCATATGCCATTCTCGACCGTCGGCTATGTCCCTCGGCGACATTCGAGGGAATCGACACGGCTGATTTCCGGATGTGCGCCGCGAGGCCGAATACCTCGGACTTCGGGAAGCTCTCGGTGAATCGATAACACCCTTCGGCCAATTCCATGGCTCGTTTCCATGCTTCGAGATCGCGATAGGACCGAATTGGCGTCATGCTCCCCCTCCTCCCTTGTCCCTTGCCCCTTGTCCCTTGTCCCTACTCGTACTCCAACGCCTCCACGAGCGATCCGCGCACGGCAGACTCCGCCGGCCAGAGCGACGCCACGAACGCCGAGCCCAGGATGAGCGGCACGAGCAGGCCCGCAATCGCCCAGGGGAACGTGTACGGCAGCGACATGCCCGTGATGTCGCGCTGGCTCATCTGAAGCACGTAGTGCAGCATCACCGAGCCTACGGCGAAGCCCATGACGAGACCGACGACGCCGATCGTCAGCGCTTCCATCCAGATCGTGTGGCGGATCTGGTTGCGCAGGCCGCCCACGGCCTGCAGCACGCCCAACTCGCGCCGCCGGTCGATAATCGACACCGTGAGCGTGTTCACGATGCCGAGAATGGCTACCAGCACCGCGATCGCGATCTGCGCGTAGGCCAGGCCCAGCCACTGCTCGGTCAGTGCCGAGATCCACGACCGCACTTCTTTGTTGGTCAGGACGAACATCCGCTGTGTGCCGGCAAAGCGTTCGATGATCCGCGCCCGCACATCCATCGGCGGCACGCCCTTCTTCACGTAGATCCGGAACACGTTCACCGTGTCGTCGCCCCACCACCGGATGTAGCTGGCCCGGTCCATCAGGATGGCGCCCGACTGATCCGACCAGTCAACCACCAGGCCGACAATCGGCACCGTGTGCACGCCTGTGGGCGTCGCAAGCTCTATTGAGCCGCCGTAGTGGAGGTCCTGCAGCCGGGCAAAGTTGTCCGAGAGGATGACGCCCTTGCCCTCGGCTGCAAGCTCGTACATCTCGGGCGGGCCCTCGACGGGCGGCCGCCTGGCGCGGTCGCCCATCGACTTCGCCTCTACCGCGACGATCATCACGGGCGAGCCCTTGTAGACGGTGCGGTGGCTGCGCACGCGCTGGACCTCGTCTATGCCTTCGATCTTCGCCAGTTCGTCGCCGAGCGACGGCGGGAACCTGAAATTGCGCTCCGTCAGGCTCTGCGACGCCGTGACGAACAGGTCCGGGTTCAGCGCCGTCGTCGTCCAGTCCATGATCGAGTCGTAGCTGGCCTTGGCAATCCCGCCGAGCGTGACGACGAGCGCGAGCGACAGCATGAGCGCCGTCACCGTGGCCGACGTGCGGCGCGGCGCCTGGATCAGGCTGTCGGCGGCCAGCGCGCCTTCCACCGGCCTGAGCCGCCGCAGCACCGGGCGCAGCGCTCGCGTGAGCCAGAGCGCGCCCGTCGGGCTGAGCAGCAGCAGGGCGAGGACGGCCATCGCGAACCCCGTGTAGAACACCGGCATCGACCGGCCCGCGAACGCGAGGATCGCGGCGGAGGCGCTGCCGAGGAGCAGCGCGGCGATTCGACGTACCCGGTTCTCGCCGCGCGACAGAACCTGATAACGGCCTTTCTGCAGGGCCTGGATCGGGTCCACCCTCGACGCGTTCCGCGCGGGAATGAACCCCGCCACCACGCTCGTGGTGACGCCCATCAGCAAGCCGAACAGCATCAGGCGCGGCTCGGTCGCGATCTCGGTCGTGCGTTCCGCGATGCCGTACACGCCCGCGATGAGGCCGGAGATGTAGAGTGCAAGGCCGCGCGACAGCAGCACGCCGAACCCGAGCCCCAGCACGGAACCCACCAGCCCGGACAGGCCGCTCTCGACGAGGAACAGCGTGCGGATCTGCCCGCGCGAGGCGCCGAGCGCCCGCAGGATCCCGATCTCGCGCCGCCGCTGCGCCACGGCGATCGAGAACGAGTTGTAGATGATGAACATCCCGATGAACAGCGCGAACGCGCTGTTGATGTTCGCCGTGAACGAGTACACGCGGATCACGGAGTCGATCTGCTGGCCGCGAGACGAGGGCGGCTCCACCTGGAAGCCGGGCCCGAGACGCTTCTCGATGGCCGCCCGGCCCTGCGCCAACGTCACGCCGTCGTTCAGCGCCAGGTCCACGCGGTCGAAGGTCCGCCCGCGGCCGAACACCATCTGGGCCGCGTAAACGTCCATCACCGCCAGGTTGCCGCCGAAGGCCTGCGTCAGCCCTCCCGACTTCATGATGCCGCGCACCGTGAACTGCTTCTCACCCTCCATGGTGCGCATCGGCACCTTCGTCCCGATCTGGATCGCGTTCCGTTCGGCGAACTCGCGGGTCACGATGAGCGAGTCCGGCTGCGCCAGGAACACGAGCGGGTCGTCCACGACCGCCTCGTCTCCGGAGTCGAGGTCGTAGTCGCGCAGTGATCGGTCGCCGGTCATGTCCACTGCGAGGATCAGGAGGTTGCCCTCGCCCCGCAGGTTGGTGTCCACGGCCGCTTCGATGACCGGAACGGCCACTTTGACCTCGGGCATCGCCTGCACGCGCTCGAGCACGTCTTCCGGAAACCCGCCCTCGCCGGCGGTGATCTGAAGCTCCGCCTTGCCGGCGATGCGGTCGATGGTCTTGTAGAACGCGAACAGCACCGACTGGTTGGCGGTGTGCATGCCGACGAACACTGCGACACCGAGGATGATCCCGACGGTCGTCAGCACCGTCCGGAGCCTGTGCCTCCGAACGTAGGGCCAGGTGATGAGGCGCAGCAGCATCATCGGCGTTCGTCTCCGACGATGCGGCCGTCGCGGAGGGTGACGGTGCGGGCGCAGCTCTCGGCCACGTGCCTGTCGTGCGTCACAACGAGGACGGTGGCCTTCAGGCGCTCGTGGAGGTCCCGGATGAGCGCGAGAATCTCCCCGCCGGTCGTCGAGTCGAGGTTGCCCGTCGGTTCGTCGGCCAGCAGGATGGGCGGGTAGATCGCGAGGGCGCGGGCGATGGCCACGCGCTGGCGCTCTCCGCCGGAGAGCTCGTCCGGAAGGTGCTCGATGCGCTTGCCGAGTTGGACAAGCTCGAGCAGTTCGCGGGCCCGGTCGTCCGCCTTCCTGCGCGCCCAGCCGCGCAGGTGCAGCGGCAGCGCCACGTTCTCGAGGCAGCTCAGCGTCGGCAGCAGGTTGAAGAACTGGAAGATGAAGCCGATGGTGTCCCGCCGCACCTTGGTCAGGGCGTCGTCGCCAAGGCCATCCAGGCGATGCCCGTCCACTTCGATCCACCCCGCCGTCGGCCGGTCGAGCGCGCCGACGAGGTTGAGCAGCGTGGACTTGCCCGATCCCGAGGCGCCGACAATCGAGACCATTTCCCCCCGGCCGACCGCCAGGTCGATGTGCTCAAGCGCCGTGACAGTCCGCTTGCCGTCGAAGGTCTTGGTGACGCCGGACAGGGTGATCATGCGGCACCTATCGTGCCACGCCAGGCCGAGAGGCGTCGAGGAGGTGATGGGCGGAGGCTGACTCGACCCCTCAATCGAGCGGCGAACCGGCGGATCGCGCAACGTATAATGCCGTGATGCCTCAACCCGACGAAACCAGGGCAGCCGAGCAGATCGGCCGACCCTCCGTGCCGGCCCTCGACGCCATGCTCGGCGAGCCGATTCGCGTCCTCGACGAGGGGTTCGTGCGGGTCGTCGACTACATGGGCGACGACTCGGCCATCGTGCAGGCGGCGCGGACGTCGTACGGCCGCGGCACCAAGCGCCGCCACGAGGATCGGGGCCTCATCCGCTACCTGATGCGCCACGCCCACACGACGCCGTTCGAGATGTGCGAGATCAAGCTGCACGTGCGCGTGCCGATGGACGTGTGGCGGCAGTGGATCCGCCATCGCACGGCGAGCGTGAACGAGTACTCCACCCGCTACTCCGAGGCCATCGACGCGGCGCAGCGGACGGCTCCCGAGGCGTGGCGGCTCCAGTCCACAGGCAACCGCCAGGGCAGCAGCGGGTACCTTCCGCCGGAGCAGGGCCGGCGGCTGTCGGAGGAAGAAGCCGCGCTGCAGCGCCAGTTGCGCGGGATCTACGAGGCGCGCCTCGCCTCGGGGGTCGCCCGTGAGCAGGCGCGCAAGGACCTGCCGCTCTCCACCTACACCGAGGCCTACTGGAAGATCGACCTCCAGAACCTGCTCCACTTCCTCGAACTGCGGATGGACGAGCACGCGCAGGAGGAGATCCGCGCGTACGCGAACGTAATCGGCGGGCAGATCGTGGCGAAGTGGGTGCCGGTCACCTGGGAGGCGTTCCTCGACTACCGGCGGGGCGGCATGAAGCTCTCCCGCATCGAGCACGCGTTACTCTCGGCGCTGGCGTCCGGCGATCGCGCGCGCGCAATCGCCATCGCCGAGGAAGGCGACTTCCTCACCCGCGGGGCCGACGGCCGGCTCAAGCCGAATCTCGAGGGGCGCGAACTGGAAGAAAAGCTGCTGCGACTGGGTCTGAAGGCGCCGTGGTGAGACGACTTCACGAGTCGTCTTCTACACCCCTCAACTGCCGCCGTAACCGATGGTCACCTTCTCGTCCTCGACGATGACGGGGACGTTGCGGCCGCCCTTGCTGTAGCCGAGCATCCGCTGAAGGCCGGCGGCGTCCTTCTTGACGTTGATGTACTCGACCCGGTAACCGCGCTGTGCGAAGACCTCACGGGCCTCCGACGTATAGGGTCAACCGTCTTTGCCGAAAATCAATACGTGCACAGGGACCTCCGGGGCTCGGGACTCGGGACTCGGAAATCGTTAGTCCCGTAGTCGCGCTACAACGACCTTCCCTCGAACTCCGCGAGGCGCTCCTTGATCGCGGCCGGCAGCGGAACGGTCCTGCCGGCGGCATAATCATACGCCGCCTGGACGCTTTTCGCCGATGCGACCAGACGCCCTTCCGCGTTTCGGATTTCGTACGTCATCGAGAAGCTCGTGCGACCGAGCCCGGTGACGGCAATGGCGACGTCAAGGATTTCGCCGGTAGCCGCCGGCGCGCGGAAGTCGATCTCCACGCGCGCGATGATGTAGCTCACCTCGCCGGCGAGGCGGCCGATCTCCGCGGCGTTCCAATAGGCGAATCGGGCCAGTTCCAGGTACGTCAGGTAGACCGCGTTGTTGACGTGGCCCATCGGATCGCAGTCGCGGAAGCGAACCTCGACCGGGCAGTGGACGCGGAATTCGGGTGCTGACGACTCCCGGGATTCAGGGTTCGGAAGTCGGGAGTCGGGCGACGGAGCCGGAATGCCCGCGCTCACGGCGTCACGCCTCCGGGCTCATCTGCGCCCGCCAGAGGGCGTGGATCGAGAGCGCCGCCGCCACCCCCATCACCACCGCCCCGCTGATGTACGGCATGCCGACGCCAAGGTGGTCGAAGGCGAAGCCTCCCCACATCGGCCCGACGATGCGCGCGAGGCTGTTCAGCGACTGGGTCAGGCCCATGACGCCGCCCTGGTCTTCGGCGGCGGAGTAGCGTGACACCAGCGACATCAGCGCGGGGTTGTTGAAGCCCATGCCGACGGCCATCACGCCGTTCGCCACGAGAAGCGCCGCGACGGACCGTGTGGCGGGAATCATCAGGAGGCCGATCGCGACAAGCGCCAGCGACGCCGGCACGATGTGGTGCTCGCCGATCCGCTTCACCACCTTGCCGACGAGAAAGCCCTGAACGATGACGAGGATGATGCCGACGAACGCGAACACGTACCCGATCGTCGACGCGTGGAACGCATAGGTGCGCTCCGCGAAGAGCGCGAAGGTCGCCTCGAACGACGAGAACGCGCCGACGACCAGGAACCCGATGACGAGCAGCAGCGGCAGGTGCGGCCGCGCGACGGCGGCGCGCAGCGCGTCGAGCCGGCCTACGCGTTCGACGGCCCTGTGTTCGGGCTTCAGCGTCTCGGGCAGGAGGAACCATGCGGCCGCGAAGTTCGCGAGCGAAAGTCCGGAGGCAAAGAACGCCGGCACGGAGTACCCGTAACGGCTCAGGAACCCGCCGATCGCCGGGCCGAAGATGAACCCCAGTCCGAAAGCGGCCCCGATCATCCCCATTCCCTTCGCGCGGTTCTCGGGCGTGGTGAGATCCGCCACGACCGCCTGGGCCGTCGGGATGTTCGCGCCGGCGATGCCGGCGAAGATCCGCGCCGCGAACAACGCGACGAGCGTGTTCGCCAGGCCGAAGCCGAGGTACGCAAGGCAGGATCCCAGCAGTCCGATCAGGATGATGGGGCGCCGCCCGATGCGATCGGACACCCGGCCCCAGATCGGTGCGAAGACAAACTGCATCAGCGAGAACGACGTGGCGAGCAGGCCCACCGTGAACGCGGTCGCGCCGAAGGTCTCCGCGTAGAACGGCAGCAGCGGGATGATGATCCCGAAGCCCAGCAGGTCGATGAAGACGGTGACGAAGACGATGATGAGAGGGGGGAGCTTCACGGTTCGTCAGAAGTCAGAAGTCAGAGGACAGAAGACAGAAGACAGAAGACAGAAGGAACGACACCGAACACCGTGGAGAGGACTGAATCTGCGGCAAGACAGCCATTCTGTATTCTGTTTCCTGTCTTCTGCCTTCTATTCATGTTCGCGCTTCGCGTGGTACCTGGCGAACTCGTCCATGAAACTGAGGCTGTCGAGCGATTTCATGCGATCGAGGAACAGCACGCCGTCCAGGTGATCGGTTTCGTGCTGGATGACGCGCGCCATGAACCCGCTGGCCTGCAACTCGATCGGGCGGCCCGTGCGGTCGTAGGCCTTCACCGAGACATCGCGATAACGCGGCACGAGACCGCGCAGGTCGGGAATGCTCAGGCAGCCTTCCCAGTCCTCTTCGACCTGCCGGCCGGCCGGCATGATCTCCGGGTTGATGAGCGCCAGGATCTCCGGCGGCTCTGACTCGTGTTCGTGCCCGTCCTCGTCGTCGTGGTCGTGGTCGTGGATGACCTGCGCCACGAACACGCGCAGTTCCTCGTGCACCTGGGGGGCCGCCAGGCCCGCCCCGTTGTACTCCAGCATCGTCTGCGCCAGGTCGTCGATGAGCTGCTGGATGGGCGCCGAGGTGATCTCGGAAGGCGGGACAGGCTTCACTTTCTTCCGCAGGACGGGATGCCCCATCCGGGAGACTTTCAGGATAGACATGAACTTCTATTATACCAATCGGGATTCGGGACTTGGGTTTCTTGCTTCTGGTTTCTGACAATCGTCAGTTGGCCCTTCTGGCTTCTGGAGGCAGGCCCCGGTTGTGGAGAATGGGCCTGGGCGAATCGAGTATGCTTCTTGCTGGGGAAAATGGCAGAAGAGGACGGCGGAGGGGGATTTCGGTTTTGTCCGCACTGCGGGGGACCGTTCGAGCCGCGGATTCTCAAGGAAGGTGAGCCCGCAAGGCTCGTTTGCGGCCGGTGCGGGTTCGTGTTCTACTTCGATCCGAAGGTGGCGGTCGGCACGATTATTCGCACGACGGATCACGAAATCGTGCTCTGCCGGCGGGCCATCGAGCCGGGATACGGCCGCTGGGTGTTCCCGGGCGGCTACGTGGACCGCGGCGAGAAGCTGGAGGAAGCGGCCATCCGTGAGGCCCGCGAGGAATGCGGCCTCGACGTGGAGCTGGAAGGGCTGGTCAGCCTGCACTCCTACCGCGGCAAGACGCCCATCGTCATCGTCTGGGCGGCGCGGGCGGCGGGCGGCGAACTCAAGGTGGCCGACGAGGAGAGTCTGGAGGTCCGGACGTTTACGGCCGAAACGATCCCCTGGGGAGAACTGGCCTTCGAGAGCACGGCGGAGGCGCTGAGAGTGTACTTTGAAGGCCGGGATTCGGGATTCGGGACTCGGGATTCGGGCAACACGGCGGCGAAGGCTGAACGACAGCTTCGACCAGGAGAGCGAACATGAAGCGCATGCGGCTACTGGCAGTGACAATGGCGGCCGGCTTGGCGGTTGTCGCGGCGGCGTGCGTGGAAACGAAGCACGAAGGGCCGACATCGCCGACCGAAGTGGCCAAGGTGCTGGCGACGGGCAACTGGACGTCGGTGGCCACGGCCGCTTCGACGTCCTTCAACCCGGGTTCCTGCGGCAACCTCGAGTGGGCGATCACGTCGATGACCGACACCTCCGCGGCGGGCACGTTCAAGGCCACGTGCGGCGGCGGCCTCACGCTCGAGGGATCCGCGGAGGGCAAGCTCAACGGCCTGACGGCGGATCTCAAGGCGAGCGGGACGGTCACCGGCGCCGGGATCAGCTGCCCGTTCTCGCTCACGGGCACGGCGGTGCCCGAAGGGCTCGATACCGTCCGCATCAACTACAGCGGCACCACCTGCCTCGGCCCGGTGTCGGGATCCGAAGTCCTCAAGAAGCGGTAGGCGGGAACCGGAACTCCTCGGTCACGGTGCCGTCCAGGGCGGCTTTCACCATCTCCTCGATCGGCAGCTTCAGCTCCGCCGCCGCCACCTGCCAGTGGCGCGCGTGCGTTTCCGGGCTTCGCGGCGTGAAGAGCTGGCAGCAGTCCTCATCGGGGACGATCGAGATGTCGTAGGTCCCGATCCGGATCGCCTCCGCGACAATCTCCTCCTTGTCCATCCCCACGAGCGGCCGCAGGATGGGCATCCGCACCGCATCCGCGATCACGGTGAGGTTCTCGAGGGTCTGCGAGGCCACTTGCCCGATCACTTCGCCGGTGACCAGGGCCTTCGCGCGGCAATCGCGCGCGATGCGCTCGGCGATGCGCAGCATGAGCCGGCGGTAGATCACGACGCGCAGCGGCGGCGGCACCGCGAGCACCACCTGCCGCTGAAGTTCTCCGAACGGCACGAGCTTCAGGCTGGTGTGCATCTGGTGGCGCGTGAGCACCTCGCACAACTCCCGCGCCTTCTCCTGCGACGTGCGCGACACGAACGGGTGGCTGTGGAAGTGCACGGGCACGACGGAGCACCCGCGCTTCATCAGCCTGTACGCGGCGACGGGCGAATCGATGCCGCCCGACATGAGGCAGGCCACGCGGCCGCTGACGCCGGTGGGCATGCCGCCGGCGCCCCGCTCCTTCCCGAAGGAGTAGAACGCCTGGTTCCCGAGCACCTCCACCATGACGGTCATCTCAGGGTGATCGAGATTGACCCGCCAGCCGAAGCGCTCGACGATGCGCGCGCCGACCTCGCGTTCGAGCTGGGGGGAGGTCATCGGGAACGTCTTGTCGCCGCGCTTCGCGCTCACGCGGAAGCTGACGGGCGGATGTCCCTCGAGGTCCGCGAGGATCGCATCGGCGATGGCGTCGAGGTTCCTGGCCGCGCGGCCGGCCTTCGAGAAGTTCGCGATGCCGAACACGCGGCGGACCCGTTCACTGACGAGATCGTAGCTCGCGGCCGGGCCCAGCACGATCTCGATCCGTCCCATGAGGGCCCGCACGTCCTTCACATCGAGGCCCGCGGTCTGCTTGCGCAGGTTGTGGACCAGCTTGCTGATGAAATAGGGGCGGTTGCGCCCCTTGAGCGCGATTTCCTGGTAGTGGACGATGATGGAAGTCATTGGGCTCGGGATTCGGGACTCGGGACTCGGGACTCGGGATTCGGGACTCGGGGTCTTCAGACACCGGGTTCGACCGACAGGTTATTGCCGTTGCGAGCGATCGCGTCGGCGGCGCGGTGGCCGCTCACGGCGGCGCTCTCAATCGTACCCGGGAGGCCGGTGTCGGTCCAATCGCCGGCCAGGTAGAACCCGTCGAGCGGCGTGATCGCGCCCGGCCGTTCGGGCTGGCCAGGCGCCAGCGAAAACGTGGCGCGCCGCTCGCGGACGACAGACGATTTCCTCACCGTGGCCGTGCGCGCCGCCGGCAGCGCGTCGCGGAGTTCCCGCAGCGCGAGGCTCGCAATGGCGTCGTTCTCCATCCCGACGACCGACGAGGCGCCGCTCGACACGAGCGACACCAGCGGCATATGCAACGCGCGGGCGCCTCCTGCTTCGGTGATAGCGGCCCGATCGAACGCCCACTGCATGGTGCGCCCGGGCAACCCCAGGAACGGAGCGGGGAGAACCCGGCGATCGAACCACAGGTTCACGGTGACGATGGGATACGAAGCCATGCGCGACGCCGCCGCGAGGATGTGCGCCATCGCAGAAGGCGGCGTGTCGAAGAGCGACGCGGCGGCGAACCACGGAACGGCGGACACGACGCGGGATGCACGAATCTCCTCGCCGCCCCTGATCCGCACGCCGGCGACGCGCCCGCCTTCGACGATGACGCGCGCCACTGCGCCGGTCATGACGCTGCCGCCGCGCGACTCGATGTGGGCGCGCGCGGGCAAGGCATACATGGCTTCCAGCGGCACAATCGGAAAGGCGATCGACGCGGCAGGCGGATCCGAGCTGAACATTTCGGCGAGCACGCGGACAAACGTCGGCGCGGCGGCCTCCCGCGGCGGCTGGTTCAGCGCGGCGAGCGCCAGCGGCTCCCACAGCATCTCGCGCAACCGCGGCGTCTGACCGTTCCGGACGAGCCAGTTCTCGACGGTTTCCTCCGGCGAACACGCCTGGCGCGTGGTCGCGCCACGCAGGCGCCGCTGCTCGGTGCGCACGGCGGCGCCGAGCCGGAGGATCGACAGGCGGTCCTTCCAGCCGAGCGCCTCCCACTCGATCACGCCGCCCAGCAGGTGCAGCGGGGCGGGCAACGGAGGGCAGGTAAGCACGGAATAGCTGCCCGCGGTGTCGATCGATGGCACCGCGAGCGACGGCTGCACGCGCACGCGCGCCAGCGCGCCGATCCGCCCCAGGAACGCGAACGTCTCGCGGTAGCACCCCATGAGGATGTGCTGGCCGTTGTCCACGGCCTCGCCGGTTTCCGGATCGATGAACGTGCTCGCGCGCCCGCCCAGGTGCGGGCGCGCCTCCACCACCGTCACCCGGGCGCCGCGCTCCGCCAGGCTCGTCGCCGCGGCCAGACCGGCCACCCCGCCGCCGATGACGATCACGTCGGCCTGCTCGCGCACTGGATGATCCTCGCTCGCGCCGGGCCTGAAGATCCGGCCTACAACCCCACCATCACCGACAGCCAGGTGGACGCGGCAATCGCGGCCTTCCGCCACCGCGGCACGCGCACCGGATCGCCGAACACGTGGTAGTCGCTCGCCTCGATGCGCCCGAGCAGATGGAGGTAGATCGCGCCCATGATGCGCGCCGCCGTCAAGCGCCTGGCATCCTCACGCGGCAGCCCCCGCGCGGCCCGGGCGTAGTAGTCGCGCGCGCGCGTCGACTCGAACTCGAGCAGCGCGCGCACGCGGCCGGTCACACGGCCGGCGCGCAGGTCGTCCTCCATCACCTCGAACCGCTCCAGGTCCTCGAGCGGGAGATACAGGCGCCCGGCCGAGAGGTCGCGCCCGAGATCGCGGAGGATGTTGGTCAACTGGAGCGCGATGCCGAGGTCGATCGCGTACTGGCGGCACTCCGCGTTGGTGTATCCGAAGATCTCGATGCACACGAGGCCGACAGCCGATGCGACGCGCAGGCAGTACCCGCGCAGATCGTCGAAGGTGCGGAAGCGCGGCCGGTCGAGATCGATCTCGACGCCGTCGATCACGTCCTCGAAGGGCCGCCGCGGCAGCCTGAACGCCGCGATGTGGGGCGCGAGCGCGATGCCCTGCCGCGTGCGCGGCTGCCCGCCCTCGTAGCACGCGGCCAGCTCCTCGCGCCACCCGGCGAGCGAGGCCGCCGCCGCGCGCCTCGAGGCGTCGGTGGCGAGCTGCCCCGCCGACTCATCCACGCCATCGTCGACGGCCCGGCAGAAATCCCAGACGGCGATGATGGCCCTGCGCTTGTGCGCCGGGAGCACCACGAACGAGTAGTAGAAGTTCGTGTCGCGGCGGGCCATGGCGATGCTCAGGCGGCCCGGGCCTGTTCCCAGGCGATGGCGCCCCAGAGAAGCGCGGGGATGTCGGCTGCGCCGAGAGCCGGCCGCGCCGAGAAGACGTCGAACCCGGCCTTGTCGAGGCGGTCGAGGATGCGCATCCCGCCGAGCCAGGTGAAGCGAAGCTCGTAGCGAAGGCGGCCGCCGAGGCCGTCGCCCACCGACCTGCCCTCGTCAAAGAGACGGCGGGTGCGCGCGGCCATCTCCGAGAGCACGTCCCGCCAGGCCGGGGTGATGACGCCGGCGTCGAGGTCCTCCTCGCGCGCCCCGAAACGGTCCCGGTCGCCGCGCGGAACGTAGAGGCGCCCCTTCTGCCAGTCGCGCTGGAGATCCTGCCAGAAGTTCGTGAGCTGGAGCGCCGTGCACACGGCGTCGGAAGCGCGATCGAGGCGCGGATCGGCGTGGCCGGCGACACGCAGCACGAGGCGTCCGACCGGATTGGCCGAGCGCCTGCAGTAGTCGATCACCTCGTCCCAGGTCGAATAGCGCGTGGTGACCACATCCTGCCTGAACGCCGAGAGCAGGTCCTCGAACAGGCCGGCGGGCAACGAGCAGGAGCGGATGGTGTGGCCGAGGGCGAGGAAGATGGCGCCCGCGTCGGGATTCGGGATTCGGGATTCGGGGTTCGGGAAGACGCCGGACGCTGGAGCGGCGCACGCCGCCAGCCGCCCGCCCCAGTCGTCGAGCAGGGCGAGGCGTTCGGCCGGGGTGCGGTCGCCCTCGTCGGCGAAGTCGTCGGCGGCGCGCGCGAAGGCGTAGATGGCCGCGATGTGGGGGCGCATCGGCGCGGGAAGGAGGAATGAAGCGACGGGGAAATTCTCGTAGTGACCGCGGGCGATGCGTTCGCACGCCGCATAGGCGTCGGGAACCGTCACCACTCGGCCTCGGCAACGCCGGCGCGGCGGTTCACGACGCGGGCCATCACGAAGAGCAGGTCGGAGAGGCGGTTCATGTACGCGAGGAACTCCACCTCGAGCACCGCCAGCGCCACCATGCGCCGCTCGGCGCGGCGGCAGACTGTCCGCGCGAGGTGGAGCGCCGCGGCGCCCGGCGTTCCGCCGGGAACGATGAACCGGCGTAGCGGCTGCAGCTCCGCCTCGCACGTGTCGATCCAGCCCTCGAGCTTCGTGACGTCACCGGGCCCCAGGGCGATCTTCGTGACGCGGTCGGCGATGCGTTCGGCCGGGTCGGCCAGGCGGGAGCCGAGGGCGAAGAGATCGCGCTGGATCTCGGCCAGCATGTGCTCGATGTCCCGGTCGGCGATGCTGGCGCGCGCCACGCCGACGGCGGCGTTCGTCTCGTCCACTTCCCCGTACGCGTCCACCCGCGGATCCGACTTGGCGATGCGGGTGCCGTCGAAGAGCGTCGTCGCGCCGCCGTCGCCGGTTCGTGTGTAGATCTTCATGCTGGATGGATTATAAGTGTCTGGATGGCCTTTCGACACGCCAACCCGCGGGCGGCGGCCGCGCTCCGGCCGTGAAGGCCGGCCGGAAACGGTCCGGCCCGGCGGCCCGGCCGCTGCCCCTGCCGGCGCCGGCGGAGCGCCAGCGCTTCCGCCGCGCCCTGCTCCGCTGGTACGACCGGAACGGCCGTGATCTGCCCTGGCGGCGGACCGGCGATCCGTACCACATCCTCGTGTCCGAGATCATGCTGCAGCAGACGCAGGTCGATCGCGTCCTGCCGAAGTACCACGAGTGGCTCGACAAGTACCCGTCGCTGGAGGCGCTGGCCGGGAGCCGCGAAGAGGCGGCCGTCAGGACCTGGTATCCCCTGGGCTACAACATCAGGCCCCGGAGGCTCCATGCCATCGCGCGCGAAACGGTGGCGCGCTTCGGGGGCGAACTGCCCGCAGACGAGGAGACGCTTCGGTCGTTCAAGGGAATCGGCCCTTACACCGCCGGGGCGATCATGAGCTTCGCGTTCCGCAAGCGCACAGCGATTCTCGACACCAATGTGGCGCGCGTCCTCTTCCGCGTGGTCATCGGGCACGGCGACCCGAAGTCGCACCGGATGCGCACGCACTTGTGGAAGGTGTCCGGACTGATGGTGCCCCACAAGCGCGCGTTCGACTTCAACCAGGCCATCATGGACTTCGGCGCGCTCGTCTGCTCGGCGCGCCGGCCGAAGTGCGACGTCTGTCCGATGTCGGGCATGTGCCGCGCCTACCCTTTCGATCCTCGCCGCGACGCATGAAATCCTGCAAAGGGGCCAGGCCCCTGGCAGCCAGGGGCCTGGCCCCTTTGCAGAAACTGCCACATCGAGGGGATGGACATGACGCAGCGTGAGCGGGTCGTGGTGACGGCGGCGGTGATCGAGCGCGACGGGGCGTTTCTGCTCACGCGCCGGCTCGACGGCACGCACCTCGCCGGCCACTGGGAGTTTCCGGGGGGTAAACTGCACGCCGGCGAGACGCTCGAGGAGTGCCTGGCGCGTGAGATCCGCGAGGAACTCGACGCGGTTGTCGAGGTCGGCCTCGAAATCCTCGCGACTGTCCACGACTACGCCAACCGCTCGGTCGAACTCCGTTTCTTCCGGTGCACGCTCAGGTCGGCTCCGCGGCCGACGATGGGGCAGGAAATGCGGTGGGTGGCGCGCGACGATCTTCCTTCAATCCAGCTCCCGCCCGCAGACGGCGAACTGGTGCGGCTGCTGACCGGGCGCTGACAGCCGCCTAGGGTCGGACCCGGGTCCGGCCCCAATCCTCACCGGACGAACGGCAGGTCCGTGACGGTGGCGCTCAGCCGGGCGCTCCCATCGATGACGACAACCGCCGTGCCGGGATCGACGAAGTCGCGGTGCACGTAGCCCAGCGCGATCGGCTGTCCGAGCGCCGGCGACATCACCGAACTGGTCACGTGGCCGATCTCCTTCTCTCCTCCGACAATCACGCTGCCCGCGGCCGGTGCCGCCGCGCCGTCAATAGTCAGGCCGACGAGCTTCCGCACCACCTTGCCGTGGCCGCGGTCCCTGATCCGCACCAGCACTTCCTGCCCCGGGAAGCACCCTTTCAGGAAGCTGACGGCTTTCGACTCGATGCCGGCCTCGATCGGGATCGTGTCGTCCGTCATATCCACGAGAAAGGCCGGCTCCCCCGCCTCGATGCGGAGCGCCTCCGCCGCGCCGGCCGACAGCGGCGATGCCCCGGCGCCCGCCAGTGCGCCCGCCAGGGCCCGCATCGTTCCTGCCGCCGCGAAGAGCAGGATGCCGGCGAGTCCCATCGCGTCGCATCGCGCCGCGACGACGAGTTCGCCGGCGCGTTCGAGCCTCGCATTCTGGAACGGCGCGAACGACCCGAGATCGGCGCCGATCACGCCGCCGGCCACCGCGGCCGCCCGCGGCCCGTACACGCCGAGGCAGCCCCACGCATCGCTCACGTCGCCCAACTGCACGTCCTCGCTGAAGATCATCTGGTCAAAACGCCGGAGCAGGTCGTCTGTCACTTCTTTGCGGACGTCCATCAGCACAACGTCGCCGAGCTCGAAGACGTTCATGTCGGCGGCCATGCGCCCCTGCGGCGTCAGCAGCGCCGCGTAGCATCCGCTCCCCGGACCGAGCAGGGCGATGTCGTTTGTCAGCAGAGCATGGAGAAACGTCTTCCGGTCGGCGCCCCGCACGACGATGCGGCCGCGCGGGCCGTGGTCGACGATCACGGCCGACTGGCGCGCCCGCTGGCACTCCTCACGCACGCTCATGGGTTGCGTCCCGCCTTCGACCGGCCACCCGCCGCCGCGCGTGGCCTCCGGCCCTTGGATTGCTGATATGCTCAGAGCCGCTATGGCTCGAGTTCATTCTATCGTCGCGGGCATCCTCGTCCTAGCCGCGTTCGCCGGAGCCGCGCAGCCGTCGCGGGCCCAGGGGCCGGCGCCGGTCGGCAAGCTCCTCGTGTTCATACAGGGGAGGCAGCTCGGCGCCGAGGAGGCCACGGTCACGGCGGGTGCCGAAGGTTGGGTCATCAGGGGAACGGGCCGGCTGGCGGCGCCCGTCGAGCTGTCGACCACGCGCTTCGAGATGCGATACGGCCCCGACTGGCGCCCGCTCAGCCTCGAGGTGGATGCCACGCGGCGCGGACAGCCCCTCCTCATTCGCACGACCTTCGCGGGCGGCAGCGCCACGAACGACATCACCCAGGCCGGCCAGAACTCCCGGAAAGTCGACGCGGTGTCGGCCGACTCGATCGTGCTGCCCAACCTGTTCTTCTCCTCCTACGAGGCGCTGGCGCTCCGCCTGCGCGGCATCACCGTGCCGTCGGAGCTGCGGGCCTACATCGCGCCGCAGGTGGAGATTCCGCTGCGCGTGACGCGAAGCACGAGCGAGCGGATCCAGACCGCCGAACGCGCCGTCACCGCCACGCGGTACGACGTGACGTTCGTCAATCCGGGCGGACCGGTGCCGGGCGAAGTGTGGATCGACCAGACCGGCCGGCTCCTGCGCCTCAGGATCCCGAGCCAGGGCCTCGAGGTCGCCCGCGAGGACATCGCGGCCGTGTCGTCGCGGGTCGAGCAGCTCAGCCGCGCGAACGACGAGCAGGTGCGCATCCCCGCCAGCGGGTTCACGCTCGCCGCGACCGTATCGAAGCCGGCGTCGGCGCCGAAGCCGGCGGCGCGCGGCAAGGCGCCCGCGTACAAGCTCCCGGTCGTGGTGCTCGTCGCCGGTTCCGGCCGTCTCGATCGCGACGAAACGGTGTCGGGCATTTCGGTGTTCGCGCAGCTCGCCAACGGCCTCGCCGATGCCGGGTTCATGGTCGTGCGGTACGACAAGCGCGGCGTGGGCCAGAGCGGCGGCAGAGACGAGGCGGCGACGATCCAGGATTACGCCGACGACGTGCGCGCCGTGGTCGAGTTCCTGCGCAAGAGGAAGGACGCCGACCCCAATCGCATCGCCATCGTCGGGCACAGCGAAGGCGGGTTCGTGGGCCTGCAGGCGGCGGCGAACGCGAAGTCGAGGGTGACGGCTCTCGCGCTGCTGGCAACGCCGGGCACCGCGGGCGGAGAGCTGGTGCTCGAACAGCAGCGCTATGTTCTCGACAAGATGACGCTGCCCGACGACGAGAAGCTGAGCCGCATGGATCTGCAGCGGAGGATCCATGCGGCAGTCACGAGCGGCACCGGGTGGGATGGCATTCCGCCGCCCTACAGGCGCCAGGCCGATACGCCGTGGTTCCGGAGCTTCCTGGTGTTCGATCCGGCGAAGCTGATGCCGAAAGTCGAGCAGCCGATCCTGGTGGTCCAGGGCGAGCGCGACCGCCAGGTGCCCGTGCGCCATGGCCAGTTGTTGCTTGACGCCGCGAAACGGAGGAAGAAATCGCCGGCGGCGGCACTGGTGACCATCGATGGCGTGAACCATCTGTTCGTGCCGGCTGAATCCGGCGACGTCGACGAGTACGCGACGCTCCAGGATGCGCGCCTCAGCCCGAAGCTGCTGGATGCGCTCGTGCCATGGCTGAAGGACAAGCTCCATGTGGGTGCTGCGGGCGCTGGCCGCTGACATCGATCACCCTGTGTCGTTCCGGCTCATGCCCGGCGCGGTGCAGACCATCGGCCGCGCCGGTGCGGCGGATTACTGCCTGGACGCGCCGCTTGTGTCGCGCCTGCACTGCCGCGTCGAGGTCGCGCCCGACGGCCGCGTCGAGATCATCGATCTCGACAGCACCAACGGCACGTGGATCGATGGCGAGCGGATCTCGCGCGCACCGCTGAGCCCGGGCAGCATCCTGCGCGTCGGGCGCGTCGAGTTCGCGCTCGAGAACGCGGTCTGAGCGCGGCGGGATCACCGCCGGGTCGGCCTTCGACATTGCCCGGGCCAGGGAAGCCCCGGCCTGCGGTCATCACCGGAGAAATGGATTCGTGCGGCGTTCGCGGCCGATGGTCGTGTCGGGCCCGTGTCCGGCGTGCACGATGGCGGCGTCGCCAAAGGCGAAGAGCACGTCCCGGATGGACCGCATGAGCGTCGCGTAATCGCCGCCCGGCAGGTCGGTCCGCCCGATCGATCCCGCAAACAGCGTGTCGCCCACGAACAGGTGCGCCGCGTCCTCGCCGGGACCATCGGCGTGGAGGCAGACGCCGCCCGGGCTGTGGCCGGGGGTGTGATGGACGCGGACCTCGCAGTCGCCGAACGCGAGCGGTCCGGACGCACCGAGGTCGAAGTCCGGCGCAGGCGGCGCCTCGAGGTGGTAGCCGAACGCGAGGCCCTGCTGCACCGCCGCTTCGTAGAGGAACACGTCGTCGCGGTGGACGCCGATTCGCGCGTTCGTGGCGCGTTTCGCCCGCGCGACGCCGCTCACGTGGTCCATGTGCGCGTGGGTCAGCAGGATCGATCCGATCGAGAGGCGCCTCTCCACGGCGATGCGCACCAGTTCATCCACCTCGTCGCCGGGGTCGATGAGAATCGCCTCCTGCGTGCGGTCGCACGCCACGAGATAGCCGTTCTTGTGGAAGGGCGCCACGGCGCGGGATTCGATGATCATCGCCACGGATCAATCCTATCCGCGGGGAGGGTAATCTGGAAGCTGCCATGACGATTGCCGACATCGTCGCCGCGCACCGGCGCATTGAGCGGCTTGTCCGCCGCACGCCCCTCGTGCCTTCTCCGTGGCTCTCGGCGCGCACGGGAACGGACGTCCGCCTGAAGCTCGAGTCGGTGCAGGTGACCAATTCGTTCAAGGCCCGCGGCGCGCTGAACGCCACGGCCGTTTACCTCGATCGCCATCGCGGGGGGCGCGAGCCGGCCGGCCCGATCGTCACTGCCTCCGCAGGGAATCACGGCCGCGCGATGGCGTACGCGGCCGGGAGGTTCGGCCTCAGGCTCGTCGTGTACGTGCCGCGGACGGCTCCCCGGGCCAAGCTCGATTACATCGCGCGCCACGGCGCCGACCTCCGGCTCGCCGAGAACTATGAGGACGCCGAGCGCCTCGCCAAGTCATGCGCGGAACGTGACGGCGCGACCTACATCTCGCCCTACAGCCATCCGGACGTGGTGGCGGGAGCGGGCACGGTTGCCATCGAGATTCTCGACGAGTGGCCTGAGGTTGAGACCATCGTCGTGCCCGTCGGCGGCGGCGGCCTCGTGAGCGGAATGGCCATTGCCGCGCGGGCCTCCTCCGGGCGCGTTGAAGTGGTGGGCGTCGAAACCGAGTCCTCCCCGGCCTTTCACGAGGCCCTCAAGGCCGGGCGCCCCGTCGAGGTCGAGGTGCGCCCGACGCTTGCCGACGGGCTGGCCGGCAACATGGATCCCGGGACGATCACTTTCGATCTTGTCCGCCGGCTGGTCGATCGGTGCGTGATTGCGCCCGAGCGCGCCATCGAAGATGCGATCCGGGGTCTCGCCATCGAAGAGCACGTGATCGCCGAGGGCGCGGGCGCGACTGCGGTGGCAGGGCTGCTGGCGGGCCTTCACGCGGCGGGCCGCCGCGTCGCGGTGGTGATCTCGGGATCGAATATCGACCCGGAGCTGCTGGCGCGCGTGCTCCGGCGCGGCTGACGCCGCATCACATTCCCTGGAGGATCCTGGCGGCATCCGCCCGCGCTTTGACCAGCGCCCTGTCGACATGCGCCATCGCCGCCGCGACCGCCGGCGACGAGGCGACCTTGCTCCAGGGGAACACGCCCTGCCTGAGCGACGACTGTCCGTCGAGCACCGGGTTGACAGTGGCCCACGCGCGAAGCTCCGCGTCCGATGTTGCGATCCGGGCAAGCGCGGCGGCGGCCGCGGCAGCGTCGCCGGTGGCGGCCGCGGCCATCACCGCGCAACCCGCCCAGCCGCTTCCCTCCGGCGCGGTCGCGGCCCTGGCGGCCAGCTCCGCAGCCGCGCGCATGCCTTCAGCCGGCCGGCCGCCCTGGATGAGCGCCGCGGCGAGCACGGCCCGCGCCTCGCAGGAGCCCGGGTGCCGGCGCGCGAGCGTGCCGGCGAGGGCCGAGGCCTCGCTGGCGCGGCCG
>Ga0209048_10002125_pt1 | contig 19877 bp, 22 predicted proteins | sample FrelakmetCRP12CR_FD_187146 | JGI IMG/M metagenome (GOLD analysis project Ga0209048, IMG submission 187146) | Freshwater lake sediment microbial communities from the University of Notre Dame, USA, for methane emissions studies - CRP12 CR (SPAdes)... | ecosystem: Environmental > Aquatic >... | reverse complement strand
CAGATGCGCAGCGCCGTGACCTGACCGACGGTCGCGGAACCTATCGACTGACGACGGCGGGGGCGGGGTTCAACAGGGCTTCGCCCCCCGCGGCATCTGGTGAGGGCAGGTGAGGGATGTGCGAGACAGACGCTGGCCGTGGACCGGACGGCGGCCTCAGTCGCTCCCTTCATCCGATTCCTCTGAGATCTGCACGTGCCATCGCGGTTGCCAGCCCCGACGTCCCGACAGGTCCGAGGGCCGATCGCGAAGGATGTACGACGGCCGCGGCGAATCCCCCGGTCGACTTCTGTGGGCTCGGCCGACAGTCTCCCGTAGGTGCCACACTTGCAGCACGATACTCCTCGATCTCCAGCCACCGACCCGGCGGTCCTTGTCTCCGGCCTCCATAAGACCGTCAGGGTAGGCTTCCGCGCGCGCCGGCTCGAGATCCTCAAAGGCGTCGACTTCGAAGTCCGCCGCGGCGACGTGTTCGGGCTGCTTGGGCCGAACGGCGCCGGCAAGACCACCAGCGTCAAGGTCATCCTCGGGCTCATGCGCCCGACCAGCGGCACGGTGGCGATGGGCGTGGCCGGCCTCGCCGATGTGGGCTATCTGCCGGAGAACCCGTACTTCTACGACTACTTGTCCGGGCGCGAGTTCCTGGGGTTCTGCGCCCGGCTCTTCGCGCTCGAGACTGGAGAGCGCCGCGAGCGCGTGGAGGGTCTGCTCGGAGACGTCGGCCTGCTGGACGCCGGCGACGTCCACCTGCGCAAGTACTCCAAGGGCATGCTGCAACGCATCGGTATCGCCCAGGCCCTTGTCAACGATCCCGAGCTGGTGCTCCTGGACGAGCCGATGACCGGCCTCGACCCGGTCGGCCGGGTCGAGGTGAAGCGCATCATCGAGAGCCTCCGCGATCGCGGCAAGACGGTGCTGTTCAACTCGCACATCCTCAGCGACGTGCACGAGCTCTGCTCGCGCATCGCGATCATGCGCGAGGGCAGGGTCGTCTGGCAGGGTACGGTGCCCGAGGCGTTGGCGGAGTCTCCGACGCTCGAGGACTTCTTCATGAAGGTCGTGACGGCGTGAACCAGCTCGTCGCAATCACCGTCAATACCTTCAAGGAGACGATCCGCGATCGCGTCCTCGCGGTGATCGTCGTGTTCGCGCTCATCATGATCGCCGCCGGTCTTTGGCTGGGGAGTATCAGCCTCGGCGAGCAAGGCCGGATGATGACGGACTTCGGCCTCGTCGCCGTCACCGGCTTCGGCCTGATCGTCGCGGTCTTCGTCGCCGCCGGTCTGGTGCGCAAGGAGGTCGAGAAGCGCACCGTGTACGTACTCTTCTCCAAGCCCGTGAGCCGCGTGGCCTTCATCAGCGGCAAGTTCGTCGGATTGTGCGCGACCATGGCGACCGTCATCGCCGGCATGGGGCTGTTCCTCTTCGCGCTCGTCTGGATCGTCTCCGGCCGGCCGTCGGGCATGGTGTTGCTCGCCGTCCTCATGATCTACGTGCAGCTGCTCGCCATCATCGCCGTGACGATCTTCTTCTCCACGCTGGGGTCGGCGATCCTCGCCAGCGTGCTCGGGATCTGCGTGTTCGTCGCCGGCCAGCTCAGCCACAACGTGCTCGCCCTGACACGGCTCGGCAAGAACCCGCTCACCGAAGCGCTCTCGTGGATCGTCTACGTGATCATCCCGAATCTCTCGGCCGTCGACGTCAAGGCGGGCGCGGTCGGCGAGCAGACCCTTGCCTGGGGGCAGATCGGGCTGTGGGTGGCGTATCTGCTCGCATACGTCGTCGTCGTCCTGGCCCTGGCGACGCTCATCTTCCGGCGCAAGGAGTTCTAGGCGTGGTCAAGCGTGCCGTGGCAGTGCTCGTCGTCCTCGCCTGCGCGGCGGGGGTCGTCGCGTACCAAGCGACGCGGCCCGCGCGGGCGCCGGCCGACCCACACGCCTTCGTGCCGTCCCCGAAGTTCTTCCTCGATTTCTCGCCCGGTTTTCGTACGTCGATCGCCGACCTCTACTACTTGAACATGGTCCAGTACTACGGCGAGCATCTGAAGAGCGGCCAGCTTGCGTCGCTGCCCGCGATGGCCGAGCTGGTCACCACCCTGAGCCCCCATTTCCTCCGGCCCTACGAGTTCGGGGCGTTTGCGCTGATCGATGCGGGACGCCCCGACCTGAGCGTGAAGCTCCTCAAGACCGGCTTCAAGCAGAACCCGAAGCAGTGGGGATTCCCCGCCCTTCTCGCCTACTTCGCCTATCAGTATGGTCCCGGCGCCAAGGCTGAGAACGACCTCGCGGCGGCACGCTGGTACCAGAAGGCTGCCGCCGTCCCCGGGAGCCCGCCGAGCATGCTGCGTCTGGCGGCCGTCCTCTCCGGCAAGGCGGGGGACCTTGAGAAGGCTGTGACGATGTGGGGTCAGGTCTACGCCGTCGGCGACAAGTACTCACGGGAGAAGGCGGTCGCGGGGCTCGAGAAGATCCTGCCGTCCGACAAGGCGGCGCGGATGAAGGCCGTGGCGCCGCTCTACCGCACCATGCCCAAGGCGGAGTTCGCAGCGCTCATCGCGGAGCTGTTCAAGGGGTACATGTGATGTGGCGGCGATGACGGCGCTGCTCGTGGTCATCGCCGTCGTCTACGGCCTGCTCATCGGCAGCTTCCTGAACGCCTGGGCCTGGCGGCTCGCGCACGAGGAGAAGATCAGCAAGGGGCGCTCCCACTGCCCTCACTGCGGCGCCCAGATCCGCGCCTACGACAACATCCCGGTCGCCAGCTGGCTGGTGCTGCGCGGGCGCTGCCGGGATTGCGGCGCCCCGATCAGCTGGCGCTACCCCGCCGGAGAGGCGCTGACGGCCGTCCTCTACGGCGCGGTCGCCTGGACCACCGGGCTCTCGTGGCTGCTGGTTCCACAACTCCTGTTCGTCTCCGCGCTCGTCCTCGTGAGCCAGGTGGATCTGGAGATCCGCATCATCCCCGACGTCGTGATCCTGCCGGCGGCAGCGCTCGGCGTGCCGCTGATGATCGCTTTCGGGGCCGCGCCGTGGTGGCAGTGGCCGGTGGCCGGCGCCGGTGCCGCCGCGTTCCTGTTCATCATCAGCGAGGTCTACTTCCGTGTGCGTCACATGGAGGGCATGGGGCTTGGCGACGTCAAACTGGCCCTCTGCATGGGCGTGTATCTCGGGGCCGCCGTCGTGCCCGCCCTCTTCGTGGGGTTCCTGACCGGCGCGGTCGTCGGGGTGCTGATCGTCGTGATGCGCAAGGGCGACTCCAAGACCGCCATCCCGTTCGGCCCGTTCCTGGCGGCGGGCGGCGTGCTCGCCCTGTTCTTCGGTCACGCGCTTATCGGCGCGTACCTCGGGCTGGTCTTCCCGGGGCGCTGAAGCCCGCGCGGCGTCCCTGCGGGCGTCAACCCTTCCGCCGCACAGCGTCACCGCCGATCGCGCTCCGTCACCCTTCGCCGTCCCGGTCCGCAGGAGTAGCCTCCCGGCGATGGGCACTCCCGCGTTCGGAGGCGAAGATGCGTCGGCAGCGTGGTACGACCTTGCTCGAGCTCCTCATCGTCCTGTCCGTGATCGGCATCCTGGTCGCTGTGGCCGTGCCCAGCGCGTCAGCGGTCAGCAAGGTGTTCTCGACGGCCTCGGCTGTGGATCGGCTGGCGCTCGTGCTGCGCTCCGCTCAAGCCCGGGCGCAGTGCACGTCCGCCCGCGTGACCGTGTGCGTGGGCCCGGACGGCAGCTTCGTGGTCGCCGACGGCGGGGTCGACGGCCCCACCGTCGAGCAGGGCGAGCTGAGCGCCGGTGTGTCCTCCAACTACCCCGGCGGGACGGTCGAATTCCTGCCTCGCGGATGGCCGTGCGCCCCGGGGGCCGCGAGCCCGCGGGCCGGCCGCTTCCTGGTCGCCGGGGGCGGCGCGGGGCGAGAGGTCGTCCTCCAGCTCGGCGGGTGCATACGGTGCGAGTGAGGGCCGAACAGCAGGGCTTCACGATCGTCGAGACGGTCGTTGCCGCAGCCATCCTCCTGGCGACGTGCGTGGGCGTGTCTTCGGTCCTCAGCAGCGCGCTCAAGGCCGACGCCTCGGTCGGCCGTCGGGACCGGCTCGAAGAGGTCCTCGCCGCTGAGTGTCAGCGGCTGGCGGCGCTGCCGTACTTCGAACAAGGCGCCGGCGCCGGAGTGGCGGGCGGGGACCCGGCGCGGGACTGTCTGGTCGCGGACGTGTTCCCGTGGGCGCGTTCCGACTGGAACACGGAGGATGCTTTCTACCTGGGCGCCTCGTCAAACGACCCGGCGGGGACATTCGTGACGACACGGCGGGTCGGCGAGGTCGCCGTCCGGCGCCGTGCGGTCTTTCGTGCGGACGAGCGGGACGAGTCTGTCGGCCTCGGCCCCGGGCAGCTCTACGGATGGGACTGCGCCATGTCCGCCCGCCCGCCGGCGACCACCCTCGCCATCGAGGTGGAGGCCACCACGGGGGGGCGCACCGCATCGCGCACGCTGCTGCTGACCGCGCTGCGGCCTTCGGTCGAGCCATCAGCGCCGCCGTCCGGCAAGGCAGCGTAGGCAGGGGCTCGGCATGCTCACTGGCCCGTTCACCCGCACGAATCGGACCGGCGCCGAGGACGGAGTCTCGCTCGTCGAACTCCTTGTCGCGACGGTCATCGCCGGCATCACGCTCTGCTCCGCCTGGAGCTGGCTCTGGAGCAGCGGTGTAGCGAGCTCGGCGACCGTCGATCGAGCTCGAGCGTCGACGGCGGCGTCATTTGCCGCTCGCACCGTCACCGAGGAGCTCGAACTGGCGACCGGCCTTCGCGAGCCGCCGGCGGCGTATTCCGCGGGACGAGCGTTGAGCGTGAGCCACACGCATCCCGACCAGGCGCCCGAGACCGTGCTCGTCGTGTGGGACCCGATTCGGCACGTGCTCTGGCGGAAGGCGCCGGGGACGTACCTGGCCGATCACGTCGAACGCTTCACGGTGTCCTATCTTGATCGCCGAGGGCGTCTCCTGTCGACGGCCGATCTGCAGAATGCAGAATGGCCAGACCGAGTGTCTCGAGTCGAAGCGGAGATCGTCGTATCGGCAGGGAGATCCTCGGCGACGGCCGTCTGCGACGTGACCTTGGGGCAGCGATGACGCGGCGGCAGCCCGAGGCCGGCTACGCGCTTCTCGCCGCACTCGTCGTGACGGCACTGGCGGCGGTGTTCGCGGCGACAGGTGTCGCCGCAGTCCTGGCGCGCCAGCACGTGTCCGCCGCCGATCGACGGGGGGCGCGGGCGGCGGCGCTCGAGAGGCGGGCGCTGGCCGTCGCCTGCCTCCAGGCGCGGCGTGGATCCTGGGCAAGTGGCGGCTCGATCGCCGGCGGGCCCGGCGGCGACGAGCGCTGGCGCGTCACGTGGTCGCCCATCTCCGGGCAGGCAGCGTCGGCTTGGCCGCGGTTCGATGTCGGCGTCGAAGCCGTCTCGGGCGTGGCACGACGCTCGCTCGAGGCCGTGGTCGAGCTGCGCCGCGAGGCGTTCGCGTGCGGCCAGGTCGTCGCTGGGGACGCCGAGTTCGCGGCGCCGGCGATCGTGAGCGGCAGCGGGTTGTACTGTGGTGGCAGCGTTCGAGGGAGGGAGTGGGTCTCGTTCTCGTCCGCTGACGGCGTCCCGGACACGGACGGTGTGCACGGCGACGTCTGGCCGTCGCAGGGTGTCCATGCCCTGGGAGGCATCTGGGCGCGCGGCGTTGAGTCGCACGACGGCTCCGTCGCGTTTCCCGAGGACACCGACACCCACACCGCGGGGAACGTGGTCTGGCGGGCCGTCTCGTCGCCGACGCCGGATTGGATGGAGACAATCGGTGACTGGGCGGACGACCCGGGCGGAGCGCTCGACGCCGGCGTCCTGAGGCTGGACCGGGTGCCGGCCGCGCGAAGTGAGGGCGCCGGGCGCCCGCCTTGCGCCGGCTTCGTGTTCTGGCTGCCAGCGGGAGATCCGCCGGTGCGCGTGGCAGGCGTCAGGCCACCCGGATGGTGTCCGGTGCTCGTCGTGTCCGGTGCGGACCTCATCCTCGGCGATCCGTCGACGGACACGAGTTACGCTGGAGCGGCCGTGGCTCTCGGGCGTGTCGACGTTGATGGTTCTACGTCCCTCGAGGGGAGCTTGTACGCCGGGAGCCTCATGGTCGCGGCTTCGTTCACCCTGACTGTGCCGCCGACGTGGCGCGTCCGTCCGCTCGTCGGTCTGGTCGACCCGGTCATCGACGCGATAGGGACTGCGACGTCGGCAGGGAACTAGGATCCGCGTGCGAAATGTATGTACTGGCGAGAGGAGGATGTGAGAGACTATGTCCCCCGTTCGGGGCTTGCGTGGACGGGTCGCTGGGGGGCTCTGCGCCTAAAGGTAACTGGCAAGGCTGCCGACAACGCCGCTAGAGGGCGATAAGGCAAGCGGAGAGGCTGGCATGGCGAAGAACGGGACGCGCGTCGGGATCGACCTTGAGCAGTCGTCGATCGCCGGTGCGCAGGTCAAAGGTGTGCGCCAGGGGCTCACGTTGTCGACCGTGGCCGTACGGGCGCTTCCCGCGGGTTTGATGTTCGAGGGTGAGGTCGTCGACGTCGATGCCCTTGCGGCGGAGCTCAAGGGTTTCTGGAAGGAGAGCGGGTTCACGGGCAAGCGGTGCTCGCTCGGGGTCGCCAACCAGAAGATCGTGGTGCGCACGATGGACTTCCCGATGGTCGACGCCAAGGAGATGCGCTCCGCCATCGAGTTCCAGGCCCAGGAGTCCATACCCATCCCGCTTCAGGACGCCATTCTCGACTATCAGGTACTGTCGACGACCACCGGCGAAGACGGCACCGGCAAGCAGAAGGTCCTGATCGTCGCGGCCCAGCGTGACATGATCACGCAGTTCACGGAGGCCGCCCGCAAAGCCGGCCTGACGGTGGACGGCATCGATCTGCAGGCGTTTGCCTTGATGCGCTCCATCGCGCCGCCCGTCGCCTTCGTCGACCAGGGGGCGACCGGTGGGGCGGAGGCGACGGCGCTGGTCAACATCGGATCCGGCGTCACCAACCTCGTCGTGGCGGTCAACGACGTGCCGGAGTTCACGCGCGTCATCAATGTGGGCTGCGAAGCTCTGGTGGAGGCGTTGATGGCTCACCGGGGTCTGGAGCACGGCGACGCCGATATCCTTCGCCTCAACGTCGGCCTGTCGGGCAGCGACGCGCCGGTCGCGGATCTCGAGCCTGAGACCGTCGCGGAGATCCACGAGGTGTTCGACACGAGCTGCGAGAGCTTCGCCGACGAGATCCGTCGCTCCATCGACTACTACCATTCGCAGGAGCCGGCCTCACGCATCTCAGCGCTCCTCCTCAGCGGCGAGGGGGCGCTCACGCGCAACGTCTGCCAGTACCTCGGGCAGGCGCTGCATCTCGATGTCCGGCTCGGCAATCCGCTTCAGCACGTCCTGGAGAATAAATCCAAGCTGGCCCAGCCCGATCTCGAGGCGATGTCGCCCAGACTCGCCGTGGCGCTTGGTCTGGCACTAGGGGACGAGGAGTAGGCGACCATGAAGCGCATCAACCTTCTGCCGCCCGAAGCGCGTGTAAAGGCCTCACGCGAGCGCGGCCTCGTGTATGCCGTGCTTCTCCTTGTCGCCGTGGTCGTCGTGCTCGGCCTTGTGTACGTGTGGCAGAACGGCATCGTGAACAGCAAGCAGAACGAGTTGGCGCAGATCCAGGCGCAGCAGGCGGCGGTTGCCGCCGAGGCCGCCAAGCTGGCGCCCTACGCGCAGATCCAGGCCACGCGGACGGCGATGACCGTCACGGGCAAGGGTCTCTACGCGGCTCGCGTGCCGTGGTCGACGATCCTGCAGGAGGTCAGCCTGGTGATCCCCGAGAACGTCCGGCTTCAGTCGATGGCTTGTGCCGTGCCGCTGACGATGCAGCCCGGCGCCGCGGCCGCGCCCGCCACCAGCGCGGCGACGACCGATGTGACCTTCACGGGCACGACGTACACCCACCAGGACGTGGCCGAGTTCATGACGCGCCTGGGCCTGATCCCGCAGCTCAAGAACATCCAGCTGGGCTCCTCGACCGGCGCCGCGGCTGCGACGACCGGCACGACCGGCGGCTCCACGCAGTCGACGGTCACCTTCACGGTGACGGCCCAGCTGAGGCCGTACACGACGCCGCCGCCTACCACGGCGATTCAGGCGGGGGTGGGTCAATGAGGACGCGAGGTAGAGAGGTGTACATCATCGCGGCGGTCGTCGCCGTAGTGTTGATCGTGGCGTGGTACTTCCTGCTGCTCAGCCCGACCCGGTCGAAGATCAGCGACCTCGACACCCAGATACAGTCTGCTGAGGTAGCGCTGGCGTCGGCAAATCAGCAGGTCGCGCGACTGGAGACCTACAAGAAGACCGCCCCCCAGTCTCGCGCCGAGATCGTGCGGCTGGGCAAGATGCTGCCCCAGAGCGAAGGCATTCCCTCGCTCATCGTGGAGCTGACAAGGACGGCTGACGCGTCCGGCGTGGACCTCACGTCGATCCAGCGTGGCGCCACGCAGACGGGCTCGCCCTTCGGCGTCCAGACCGTACAGCTCGCCGTGAGCGGCCGGTTCTTCGACGTCGAGGACTTCCTGTATCGCATGGAGAGCTACGTCGCCTTCCGCAACGCGCAGTTCCGGGCTGAGGGCAGGCTGCTCGAGGTGACGCAGCTCCAGATGACCGGCGGCGCGGCCACGACGGCCGGGTCGACGGCGCCGCTGACGGTCACGATCAGCCTCTCCGCGTATCTGTGGGGAGCGACGCCGGCTGCTGCTGCGGCAGCGGGAGGTGCGCAATGACCTGGAACAAGCGCACACTCGTCTACGTGGCGTTCGCGCTCATCCTCGGAGCTGCGTTGGCCTTGGCCGTCGCTCTCGCGCAGGCGCCGTCGTCCGCAGGTGGATCGGGCGCCAAGACCACCTTGTCGCCGTCCGGCGGGACCGTCCTCGGCGACACGCTCGGCAGTTCGTCCATCGCCGGCGCCGACCCCGCCAGGCAGGAGCCGATGCTCGACAAGTTCACGAGCAAGGATCCCTTCATCCCGCTCACCTCGCCGAGTTCGGGCGGCGGCAGCGGCGGCGGCGGCACTGGCACGACGACGTACGCCGCCCACATCAAGGTCGATGGGACCAGCTACACGGTGGTCAATGGCGACAAGGTGCCCAGCGGCGCGCCGGCATTCTCGATCTCCAGTGTGACTTCGAGCGACGTCACGTTCGCCGTCCTGGAGGGGCACACCCTGAAGAACGGCGACTCCGCCATCACGGTGAATCTCGGAGAGTCGGTCAAGGCGACACTGGACAACGACAAGTCCTACACGCTAGCCGTGGTCAGCATCGGCAACAAGGCGAGCGGCGGCGGGAGCGGGGGCCTGTCGACCAGCGGCCATACGATCTCGGTGCTGAGTGTGACCAGCAGCAACGGCGTTGCGCTCGCCACTCTCGAGGTCGACGGCAAGACCTATCCCGACAAGAAGGTCGGTGTGGTCATCAACACCTCGTGGGGACAGGTCAAGATCCTTGCCATCAACGTGGATGCACAGACCGTGACCGTGATGCACGGGGACCAGACCGTCACCCTGCGTGCCGGGCAGGTAGTGGTGAAGTAGCGTCGCAGCCAGTGACGAGCTTGACGACGGGGCGGCTTTGGCCGCCCCGTCGCGTTTGCAGCTCTTCGCACACGGGACGCCGCTTTTCAGCCGGCTGGCCTGTGGATAAGGTAGGAGCATGACGCATCTTCGCTATCTGACCGCGGGAGAGTCTCACGGGCGCCAGCTGACGGCGATCCTCGAGGGCTGCCCGGCCGGCCTCGCGGTCTCTCGGGAGCGCATCGACCGCGAACTGGCCCGCCGCCAGCACGGGTATGGCCGCGGGGATCGCCAGTCCATCGAGAGCGACCGGGTGGAGATCGTGGGAGGGGTCCGCTACGGGCAGACCACCGGCGCCCCCCTGGCGCTGGTCATCGCCAATCGCGATGCTGCGAACTGGGGCGACGTTCTGGCCGTCGACGAGTCCGAAGGGGGCGAGAAGCGGGCCGAGCCGGTACTCATTCCTCGGCCCGGCCACGCGGATCTCGGCGGGGCTCTGCTCTACGACCGTGATGACATCCGCGATGTGATCGAGCGCGCCAGCGCCCGCGAGACGGCGGCGCGCGTGGCCTGCGGCGTGGTCGCCAAGCTGCTTCTCGAGGCCGTGGGCTGCCACGTGGCGAGCCACGTGATCGCGATCGGCGCGGAGCGCAGCGAAGGACGCCTGACGCCGGACAGTCTCTCCCGCGTGGAAGGCGACCCCTGCCGCTGCGCAGACGCTCAGGCGAGCGCCCGCATGCGCGGCGCCATCGATGCGGCGCGTGAGGCAGGAGATACCCTCGGCGGCGTGATCGAGATCGTCGCGTTCGGCTACCCACCCGGGATCGGCTCGTACGTGCAGGGAGATCGCCGGCTGTCGGCGCGGATCGCCGCGGCCGTCATGAGCGTGCCGGCCATGAAGGGCGTCGAAGTCGGTCTCGGCTTCGCGGCCGCCGGCTTGCCGGGCAGCCGCGTCCAGGACCCTCTGGGCTACGAGGAAGGCGCCGGCTACGTGCGTGCCAGCAACCGGGCCGGCGGGATCGAGGGCGGCATCTCCACCGGCGAGCCGATCGTCGTGCGCGCCGCCATGAAGCCCATCGCGACGCTGGCGAACCCGCTGGCGAGCGTGGAGCTGGGGACGCACGCGCCGGTCGCGTCCCGCTACGAGCGTGCCGACGTATGCGCCGTGCCGGCCGCGGGCATCGTGCTCGAGGCGGTGCTGGCGCTCACGCTCGCCGACGCCGTCCTCGACCGGTTCGGCGGCGCCACCGTCCCGGACGTGCTCGCCGCCGTCGAGGCGTTCCGCGCGCGCACGCAGACCAGGTGAGCAGCCGGCCCGGAAGCGCCGGTGACGCTCCACTAGCCGAGCGCAATCGCCCTGGGGAGTCGACGGCCGTCCTGGTCGGCTTCATGGGCGCCGGCAAGAGTGCCGTCGGACACGCCAGCGCCGAGCGGCTTGCCGTGCCCTTCGTGGATACCGACGCCGTCCTCGCAGCGAGGCACGGGCCGATCCCGGCGATCTTCGCCCGTGGTGGCGAGACACTCTTCCGGGAAGTAGAGCGGGAAGTAGTGCTCGACGTGCTGTCGGCGACCGGGACCGGCCGGCCCATCGTCGCTCTCGGCGGCGGCGCGGTGACGATCGCGGACGTGCGCGCCGCGCTGCGGCGGATGCCGCTCGTCGTATGGCTGCGCGCGCCCGCCGACGTCCTCTGGGAGCGGGCGCGCCGCGCCCCACAGGGGGCGCGGCCGCTGGCCGCAGACGAAGCGGCTTTTGGCTCTCTCCTCGCGGAGCGCGAGGAACTTTACAGGGAGGTCGCCGGCGTGATCGTGAGCAACGACGGCGGCCGCTCCATCGGCGCCGTGGTCGAAGCGGTCGTCGCGGCGGTCGTGAGCACCGTCACGCCGTCGAGCCGAGCTTGGCACGGCGGCGCGTGAAGACGCTCGCGGTCAGCACCGTCGGCGGCCGCTACGACGTGGTGGTCGGGCACGGCCTGCTCGCCGGACTGGGCGACGCGCAGTCGCGGCGCCTGCCCGGCGGTCAGGTCGTCGTCTGCACCGACGACACCGTCGCCGCCCTGTATCTGGACACCGTCGCCACCAGCCTGCGCGCCGCAGGTCTTGCCGTGTCGCAGGTCGTCATCCCGGCGGGCGAGCAGCAGAAGAGTCTGGCGAGGGCCGAGGAGTTCTACGGGATCCTCTACGATCGGGGGGTCCACCGTTCGGATACGGTCCTCGCCCTCGGAGGCGGGGTCATCGGCGACCTCGCCGGGTTCGTCGCCGCCACCTTCCAGCGCGGCGTGCGGCTGGTGCAGGTGCCGACGACGCTCCTCGCCCAGGCGGACGCTTCGGTCGGCGGCAAGGTCGCCGTCGACTTCCGCGGCGCCAAGAACTACGTCGGGACCTTCTATCAGCCGGACCTCGTGGTCGCCGACCTCGACCTGCTCAGGTCGCTGCCGCCGCGTGAGCTGCGCAGCGGGGCCGCCGAAGTCGCCAAGTACGGGCTGCTCGAGGGCGGCTCGCTGCTCGAAGGCGTCGAACGCTTCGCCGCCGCCGGCGCCGACGCCGCCGCGGTGACGCTGGATCTGGTCGTCGGCTGCGTCGCCTGCAAGGCGGCGATCGTAGCGGAGGACGAGAGGGAGGTCAGTGGCCGAAGGGCCGTGCTCAATCTGGGGCATACCATCGGGCACGCGCTCGAGGCGGCGACCGGCTTCTCACGGTTCACGCACGGGGAAGCGGTGGGCCTCGGCCTGCGTGCTGCGCTGTGGCTCTCGGTGCGCACGTGCGCCCTGGACCCGGTCTCGGCGGCGCGCGGCCAGGCTCTCCTCGACGGTGTCGGTGTCCCGCGGCGGCTGACGGGCGTGCATGCCGAGGCCGTGTGCGCTCTCGTCTCCCGCGACAAGAAGGCGGGCAGCAAAGGCGTGGGGTACGTGTTGCTCGAGGCGCTGGGACGCCCCGTCGTGGGCGTGTCCGTCGCACCCGACATGGAGATGGAGGCGGTGGAATGGCTGCTGACGCGCTGAAGGTGCTCTGGCTGCTGCACGGCGTCAATCTCGACATGCTGGGGCGGCGCGAACCGGCCGTCTACGGAACGCTCACGCTGAGCGAGCTCGAGGCGCGCGTGACTGAGGCAGGCGCGCGCTCGGGTTTTGAGGTCCGCTGCTTCCAGACGAATCACGAAGGCGCCCTCGTGGAGAAGCTCCACGAGATCGCCGGGGAAGGCGCCGATGCCGTCCTCATCAACCCCGGCGCCTGGACGCACTACAGTTACGCTCTGCGCGACGCCCTGGAGATGGTCGGCGCGCCGATCGCCGAGGTGCACCTCTCGGCGATCGAGGAGCGCGAGGAGTGGCGCCGCACGTCCGTGATCGCCGACCTCGCGGCGGTGCGCGTCAGCGGCAAAGGGGCGGGCGGCTACGACGAGGCGCTCGCCGCGCTGGCGGCGGCGTGCGCCGAGCGCGGACCGCGATGAGCCGCCTCGAACGCTGCCGCGCCCTGCTGGACGAGCTCGGGGTCGAGGCGTTCCTCGTCAACGATCCGGTGGACGTGCGCTACCTGTCGGGATTCCGCGGCGACGACACGACACTCCTTGTCGGCGCCGACTTCGCCCTCATCTGCGCGGATGCCCGGTACTGGGAGCAGGTGCGCGAGGAGGTCGAGGGTTTCGATCTGGTGGAAGTCCGCGGTGAGCTGATCGAGGAGTCCGTCGGGGCCCTGCGCTCCGCAGGCGCGCGGGGCCCGCTGGGCATTCAGGGCGCGGCCCTCAGCTACGCCTCGTACCGCGCCGTCCGGCGCCGGCACGGCGGCGGCCTGCGCGACGTGGGTGCCGCCGTGACTCGGCTCCGGGAGACAAAGGATGCGGCCGAGATCGCCGTTATGCGGCGCGCGGCGCGCGTGACCGACGAGGCGCTGGCGGCCGCGGTCGCCGGGGGCCTCGTGGGGCGGCGCGAGATCGACGTCGCCTGGCGCCTGAGAGAGGAGTATCACCGGCTGGACGCCGAGGGTGAGGCGTTCCCGGCGATCGTGGCGAGCGGCGCGCATGGGGCGCAGGCGCACGCCATTCCGGGAGAACGGGTCATCAAGGCCGGAGAGCTGGTCGTCATCGACACCGGCGCGCGCGTCGACGGCTACTGCAGCGACATCACGCGCACCTACGCCGCCGGCGAACCCGCGGAGGAGCTGCGCCGCATCTACGACGTCGTCCTGGCGGCGCAGCTGGCGGGGCTCGCCGCAGTGCGCGCCGGCGCCCATGGGCGCGACGACGTCGATGCGGCGTGCCGCTCCGTCATCGACGCGGCCGGCCACGGCGGGCGGTTCGGCCACGGGACGGGACACGGGGTCGGTCTCGAGGTCCACGAGGCTCCCAGCCTTGGCCGCACGCGCGGCGACGTGCTGGCCGCCGGGGCGGTGTGCACCGTCGAGCCGGGCATCTACGTGGAAGGCCTCGCGGGCGTGCGCATCGAGGACACCGTCCTCGTGACCGAAGACGGCTGCGAGCGGCTGACGACGTCCTCCAGGGAACTGCCGGTCGTCGACTGACCGAAGCTACACGGGCTCGCGGGCTTGCTGTATCATGGCCTACTACCGGGCAGACCCGTCGACCCGACCCCTGAGCAGGAACACATGGCAGAAGTCGTCTCCACCAACCAGTTCAAGACCGGCATGGCGATCGAGATCGAGGGTCAGCCGTTCACGATCGTCGAGTTCCAGCACGTCAAGCCCGGCAAGGGCGGGGCGTTCGTGCGCACCAAGGTCCGCAACATCGCCACCGGCGCGGTGCTCGACAAGACCTTCCGCGCCGGCGAGAAGTTCGAGCGCATGCACACGCAGTCGCGCAAGATGGCCTATCTCTACTCCACCGAGGACGAGGTAGTGCTCATGGACAACGAGTCTTACGAGCAGGTCTCCGTGTCGCCGGTCATGGCCGAGGACGCCCTCAACTGGGTCGTCGAGAACATGGAGGTCGACCTCTTCTACCTGAACGGCGTCCCGTTCGAGGTGCAGGCGCCCAACTTCGTGGAGCTGCTGATCACGAAGTCCGACCCCGGCGTCCAGGGCAACACGGCGCAGGGCGCCACGAAGCCGGCCACGCTCGAAAGCGGCGCCACTGTGCAGGTTCCGCTGTTCATCGAGGAAGGCGAGCGCGTCAAGGTCGACACACGCACCGGGGAGTACCTGGGCCGCGCCTGAGCGCCTGCGGCCCAGAGCACACAGCCATGCGCGCGCGCAGAGTCCGCATCACCGACACCACGCTGAGGGACGGCCACCAGTCGCTCTGGGCGACGCGCATGCGCACGCAGGACATGCTGCCGATCCTTGAGACGATGGACGAGGTGGGCTACCAGTCCCTCGAGTGCTGGGGCGGGGCGACCTTCGACGCCGCCCTGCGCTTCCTCGACGAAGACCCCTGGGAGCGCCTGCGGCTGATCAAGAAGCACGTCGCCCGCACCCCGCTGCAGATGCTGCTGCGCGGGCAGAACCTCGTCGGCTATCGCCACTACGGCGACGACATCGTGCGGCGTTTCGTGTACAAGGCCGCCGAGAACGGCATCGACGTCTTCCGCGTCTTCGACGCGCTCAACGACATCCGTAACTTCGAGACGGCCGCGGCGGCGATCAAGGAGACGGGCAAGCACTTCCAGGCGGCAGTGGTGTACACCATCTCGCCGGTGCACTCCCTCGACCACTACCTCGACGTCGCGCACCGGCTCGTCGCCATGGGCGCCGACTCGCTGTGCATCAAGGACATGGCGGCGTTGCTGTCGCCGTACTACGCCGAGCAGCTCATCGGCCGCCTCAAGGCGGAGATCCCGGTGCCGATCCAGCTTCACTGCCACTACATCGGCGGCCTCGCCCCGATGACGTACCTCAAAGCCGTCGAGGCCGGGGTGGACGTGATCGACACCGCGACCGTGCCGCTCGCCTTCGGCAACTCCCAGCCGGCCACGGAGATGGTCGTGACCGCCCTCATCGGGACGCCCTACGACACGGAGCTCGATCTCGACAAGCTGTTCGTGATCGCCAAGTACTTCGAGGGCGTCCGTCTCGACACCGGCCACGACCGCGGCGTCACCTCGCTGACGCACATGCAGGTGTATTCGCACCAGGTGCCGGGCGGCATGATCAGCAACCTCGAGAGCCAGCTCTCCGAGCAGAGCGCGCTGGACCGGCTGCCCGAGGTCCTCGAGGAGATCCCCATCGTGCGCGCCGAGATCGGCTTCCCGCCGCTGGTGACGCCGATGTCGCAGATCGTGGGCACGCAGGCCGTGCTCAACGTGCTCTCCGGGCGTCGCTGGCACATCGTGCCGGACGAGATGAAGGCGTATCTCAGAGGCAGGTACGGCGCCGCGCCCGGCCCGGTCTCGCGCGAGGTCATCGAGCGCGTGCTCGACGACGAGGAGCCCATCAGCGTGCGGCCGGCCGACCTGGTGGACGAGACGCTCGAGGACTACCGCGAGGAGATCGGGGAGCTGGCGCGGTCCGAGGAGGACCTCCTCAGCTACGCGCTGTTCCCGCAGACCGCGCGCGCCTACCTCGAGCGTCACCGCATCGGGCCGGAGAGCAACGTGTTCGGCACGCAGATCCCGGCCTACCTCGGCTCGCAGGCCGGCGCGGCGCTCTCCGCCGCCGCCGGCGACCGCGTGCGCGACATCATCGCGATCGTCGAGGAGAGCGACGTCGACGAGGTCGTGATCGAGCAGGGCGACCTCAAGATGACCGTGCGCAAGGCCGGCGCGGCGCCCGCGCCGGCCGCCGGGGCGCCGGCGGCGCCGCAGGCGGAGGCCTCCGACGGCGCGGCGGACGACGGGACGAACGGCTTCCACGTGGTCCGCTCGAAATGGGTCGCCACGTTCTACCGCTCTCCTTCGCCGCAGGCACCCGTGTTCGTGGAAGTCGGCGACGAGGTCGAGGCCGGGCAGACGCTCTGCATCCTCGAGATGATGAAGATGATGAACGAGCTCACCGCCGACGTCGGCGGCATCGTTCGGCAGATCCTCGCGGAGAACGGCGACACCGTGCAGTACGGGCAGCCGCTCTTCGCCATCGAGCCCGTCTGATCGCGGCCGGCGTCTGGTGACGGTACGGCCAAGTCGCAAGCAGGCCCGGCGCGACGCGCTCTTCCTGCTGTACCAGACGGAGGTCACCGACATGTCCATGGCGGAGCTCGTGCAGGGACAACGCCTGCGCGAGGGGTACGGGCCGGATGAGTTCACCGCGACCGCGGTCCAGGGCGTGATCGACGAGCGGGGGTCGCTCGACGTGGTGATCGCGCGGCACTCCACCGGCTGGTCGCTGGAACGGATGGCGCCGCTGGAGCGCAGCCTCCTGCGGCTCGCTCTGTGGGAGATCGAGAGCGGCACGACGCCGCCCGAAGTGGCCATCGACGAGGCGGTCCGCCTCGCCAAGCGCTACTCGACCGAGGAGGCCGGCGCCTTCGTGAACGGCATCCTCGGCGCCGTGCAGCGCGAGCGGGAGGAGGAGCATGGCTGAGGAGTCGGCAGGCGGCGACGCGGTGATCAAGCCCGCCGCGGCGATCGCGCGCATCCGCACTATCCTCGAGCAGCTGGAGGAGCTCGAGCCGCGCCTCTCCTCAGCAGCGTCCGGCGAGGTGGAGATGACCCTTCTCGAGCACGCGACCGAGCTCGTGGAGGAGGCGGGACGCCTCCTCGAGCAGCTCGGTCGCGTCACCGGCTGACCGGCGGCGGCATGGCTGGAGACGCGCAGGCCGCCCCCTATCCCGCCGATCTCCTCGCCCTCGTCGAGGACTACCTCGAGGCGCTCGACTTTGGGGTGGACGATCGCGCCTCGCGGCTCGTCGAGGCGATGCGCTACTCGTTGCTGGCCGGTGGCAAGCGCATCCGGCCCGTCCTGACGCTGGCGACGGCGCGCAGCCTCGGCGCCGACCCTTCCACGGTGCTGCCGACGGCCGCGGCACTCGAGCTCATCCACACGTACTCGCTCATCCACGACGACCTGCCGGCGATCGACGACGACACGCTGCGCCGAGGTCGCCCGACGTGTCACGTCGCTTTCGGGGAGGATGTGGCCATCCTCGCCGGCGACGGCCTCTTCGCCGAGGCGTTCCACACCCTGTTGACCCGTCAGCAGGGCACTCCCGCCGTGCTCATGGCGGCGCTGCGCGAGATCGCCGCCGCCACCGGGGTCCAGGGCATGGTGGGCGGGCAGTTCATGGACATCGCCGGGCTCGCCCGTGACGACGACGATCTACGGACCCTGCACGCCCTCAAGACCGGCCGCCTCATCGAGGCGGCCGTGGTCTGCGGCGCGGTACTCTGCGGCGCGGGCGAGGCTGCGCCCTACCGCGCCTTCGCCGCCGAGCTGGGGCTGCTCTTCCAGATCGTCGACGACATCCTCGACGAGTGCGGCGACGAGGAGGAGCTCGGCAAGTCGGTTGGCAAAGACAGGGTCCAGGCCAAGGTGACCTACGTGTCCCGCTTCGGCATGGAGGAAGCCGGGCGCATGGCGACGGAGGCGCACGCGCGGGCCCTCGACAGGCTGGGCGCGCTGCCCGGCGACACCGGCGCCCTCGTCGCGCTCACCACGTACATCCGCCGGCGCCGGCAGTGAGCTGCCCGGGGGGCATCGGCGCGGGGCGGCCGGGCTCCCGGCCCGGTGCTATACTCCCGTGACGATGCGGTATTTGGACAGGATCTCCGACCCTGCCGACCTCCAGCAGTTCTCCGAGCGCGAACTGACGCTGCTCGCGGAGGAGATCCGGGAGGCCATCCTCTGTTGCGTGAGCGAGGTAGGCGGCCACCTGGCGGCCAGCCTCGGCACGGTCGAACTCACCGTGGCGCTGCACAGCGTCCTGCACAGCCCCGACGATAAGATCGTGTGGGACGTGGGACACCAGTGCTACGCGCACAAGCTGCTCACCGGGCGCCGCGACCGTTTCAGCACCATCCGCCAGTACGGCGGGCTTTCGGGATTCCCGAGCCGGAGCGAGTCCGCGCATGACGTCGTCGGCACCGGGCATGCGTCAACCTCCATCAGCTACGGCCTCGGTCTCGTGGAGGCGGCGCGGCTTGCCGGCGAGACCGCGGACAAGGTCGTCTGCGTCCTCGGCGACGGAGCGCTCACCGGGGGAGTGGCCTTCGAGGCGATGAACCAGGCGGGGCACTTGCGCACGCCGCTCGTCGTGGTCCTCAACGACAACGAGATGTCCATCCGCGCCAACGTCGGTGCCCTGCAGCTGTACCTCAACCGGATCCGGCTCGACCCTGGCCTCACGAGGCTGCGCGAGGACCTGGAACGAGGCGTGGCGCGTATCCCGGCCATCGGCCAGCAGGCCTATCGCCTGGGCAAGGACGTCAAGGAGTCGATGAAGGCCCTGCTCGTGCCCGGGATGCTCTTCGAGGAGCTGGGCTTCGCCTACATCGGCGTCGTCGACGGCCACGACCTGCACGCCCTGCGCGAGAGCATCCGCCAGGCCATCGACACGCGCCGCCCGGTCGTCGTGCACGTCAAGACGGTCAAGGGCAAAGGGTACGAGCCTGCCGAGGAACACCCGGACACCTACCACGGCACCGGGCCCTTTCACCTGGGCAATGGCGCGAGGAAGGCCGCCGCGGCCGGAACGACGTACACGCAGGCCTTCGGGCAGGCGATGGTGCGGCTGGGCGAGGCCGACGACCGCGTCGTCGCCGTCACCGCGGCCATGACGCAAGGGACCGGCCTCGAGACCTTCGAGCGACGGTTCCCGGAACGGTTCTACGACGTCGGGATCGCCGAGGAACACGCCGCCGTGTTCGCCGCAGGGCTCGCCATCGGCGGCATGCGGCCGGTGGTCGCGGTGTACTCGACCTTCCTGCAGCGCGCCTACGACATGCTCGTGCAGGACATCGGCCTGCAGCAGCTGCCGGTCGTGTTCGCCATCGACAGAGCCGGCCTCGTGGGCGACGACGGACCCACCCACCACGGCGCCTTCGACCTGTCCTACCTCAGGGTGATCCCCAACCTCGTGCTGATGGCGCCGTCCAGCCAGGAAGAGCTGCAGCACATGCTGCACACGGCACTGACCATCGACGGACCCGTCGCGCTGCGCTATCCGCGCGGGATGGCGGCCCCGTTCGCACCGCCGGCCGAGCTTCTGCGGCTCGAGGTGGGCCGCGGCGTCGTGCTCGAGGAGGGCAGCGACGTCGCGCTTGTCGGGATCGGCACCGGCGTCGGCATCGCCCGCGAGGCCGCGATCCTCATGGAGGCGCGGGGAGAACGGCCGACCGTGGTCGACGCGCGTTTCGCGAAGCCGCTCGACGGCGAGCTTCTGTCGCGGCTCGCGGCGAC
>Ga0209048_10002124_pt1 | contig 19878 bp, 19 predicted proteins | sample FrelakmetCRP12CR_FD_187146 | JGI IMG/M metagenome (GOLD analysis project Ga0209048, IMG submission 187146) | Freshwater lake sediment microbial communities from the University of Notre Dame, USA, for methane emissions studies - CRP12 CR (SPAdes)... | ecosystem: Environmental > Aquatic >... | reverse complement strand
TTCCGTACCTTTCCCGCCGAAATTTTAGGCGGCCCTTGTCTCTTTCAAGTTCGCATCAGTGACCAGCATGTAAAATCAATGGGCGACTATCCTGATGTACTAATTTGCTTAAATCAAGAAGCTTATGACCGAAATATCGGTGACCTCCGTCATGGCGGTGTACTTCTCTACGATTCATCTGATTTTACACCTGATGCAGGCGATTTCATAAGCTATGCGATTCCATTCAATGAAATTGCGCGCAAAGAAGTTCAGCTTTACCAGACAAAGAATATGGTCATGCTGGGCGCGATCTCTGGCTTATTTGGACCACCTATGGAAGCTATTGCCCAGGTAGTCGAATCCAAACTTTCCAGATCGCGTAAATCCAACCCAATATTGATGGAAAAGAACATGCTGGCGTTAGAAATTGCAAAGAAGTATGTTACAGAGCAATTATCTAAACGGGATTCTTACAATTTGGGAACTGTAGAGAAAGCAGATCGAGTCGTGCTCAACGGGAATCAGGCAGTTGTTGCCGGAGCCCTTACTGCACGTTGTGGTTTTTTTGCCGGATACCCAATTACTCCAGCAAGTGAAATTATGGAGGGATTAGCAAAAGAACTACCACAGGTCGGTGGTACTTTTCTGCAAGCTGAGGATGAAATAGCAGCGCTTGCGGCAGTCCTGGGGGCCTCTTTCGCAGGTGTGCGTTCAATGACAGCTACCTCTGGGCCTGGCTTCTCATTGATGACCGAACTTATTGGCTATGCCTCAATGGCAGAAATACCAGCCGTGATCGTCGATGCTCAACGCGCAGGCCCCAGCACAGGTATGCCGACCAAGATGGAACAATCTGATTTGAGTTTCGCCCTCAATGCTGGTCATGGCGATACACCTCGTATGATTGTAGCGCCCGCTGATGTCGCGGACTGTTACTCGCTGATGATTCTTGCATTCGAAATGGCAGAACGCTACCAGATGCCTGTGCTCTTCCTGAGTGATCAGTCATTAACTGCTCGTGTAGAGAGCGTTGATCGCAGCGTCTTCAAGCCAACAGAAATCCATGAACGTCTCCAATTCAACGGCAATGGCAAAAATGAAGCAGTCACCGTTGGGGTAGATGCAACAGAACATAGCTATGGACGCTACGCTTATACTGCCAGTGGTATCTCTCCCATTTCGGCACCGGGAGTAGGAGCATACACGTATGTCGCAACAGGTCTCGAACACGATGACCGTGGTCATCCAAATTACGAACCTGAAAACCATATAGCGATGATGGAGAAAAGGTATCGGAAGCTTGCTACGGCGGCTGAAGAACTACCCAAACCCCAACGATATGGTGATCAGGATGCCACCATTGGAATAATTGGCTGGGGATCAACAGAGGGGACGATCCAGGAAGCCGTTGATCGTGCGCGTGCAAATGGATACAAAGTTGCATCCCTACATCCTAAAATTCTCTCTCCACTGCCAGATCGGGCAATTCGAGATTTCATTCGTTCAGTGAAAACGGTAATCATACCCGAGTGCAACTATTCAGGGCAACTAGCTAATTTATTAGGTGCTAAGTATGGTTTACAAGCGATTCGTGTGAACAAATTCGGAGGTATTCCATTTACCGCCGGTGAAATATTGCGAGCAATCGAGGAGGTTAGCTAACAGTGACACAATCAACTTTATCACTCACTCTAAAAGACTACAAAAGTGATGTAAAGCCAACATGGTGCCCAGGATGTGGTGACTTTGGTGTACTGAATGCCATATATAATTGTATGGCAAACCTCAAGTTACCACCAGAGCAGACTGTTGTTGTTTCGGGTATCGGATGTTCAAGTCGCCTACCCCACTTTGTGGAAACTTTTGGGTTTCATAGTTTGCATGGACGTGCATTACCTGTAGCTCAAGGGATGAAGATGGCACGTCCTGATTTGAACATCATCGCTGTTGGTGGAGACGGAGATTTCTTCAGTATCGGTGCTGGCCACCTTATTCACGCAGCTTTACGCAATATCGATATCACAGTTGTTGTTATGGATAACGAGACCTACGGATTGACAAAAGGCCAGACTTCCCCTACCTCACCCACAGGTCATACAACGAAATCAACTCCATATGGTTTGCTTGCATCACAATTCAATCCTATCGCGACTGCACTGTCTCTGAACGTCAGTTTTGTTGCAAGAGGATTTTCTTCCAAACCGAAAGAACTGGCGGCACTGATAGAGCAAGGTATCAGGCATCATGGCTTTTCGTTTATCCATGTACTTAGCCCATGCCCAACATTCTACAACACAATGGACGTTTGGAAAGGTACTGTAACACCGATTCCTGCTGATCACAATACCCACAACCGCTCGAAATCAATCGAATTGGCTATGGAAACGGAGAAGCCCTATGTTGGTCTCTTCTTCCAGGAGGAGCGCCAAACGATGGATCAAGCAGCACACAATTTGGTACAGCAGTCTAAAGAATTCGACATCAATCGCTATATGGCGCGATATGCCTGATTCTTCCTCACTAACCAATTGAACGAGAGGCACAGTTTAGAAGACCGTGCCTCTCGTTCAATTGGTTAGTCTAGTTTTTCTTCAAACGATTACAACGTTGCATCTACTGAAGGTGTCATGCTTGATATGTTAATCACAGCACGAGTAAAATCCTCACCACAAGAACGGCAGAAAAGTCCACTGTCATTGTGAGAAAGGCCGCCTATTGCAGTCAATTGCACCTCTGCAGGCTTTCCACACCACTCACAACGACTTCCACGAGGAACTCCATCAACAGAAACTGATCGTCTAAATTCATTTTCAGACATAAGGTATCCTCCCATTAATGCTGATCAGGTAAAAACCCAAAGGCATGTTGATAAACAAATTTAAGGGGGAACCCGTATCTAGTGGCCAACAATAGTGGTAAATCCACGGCGACACGGCATATACATTAACGCGCATCATCGCCTAGGAGCAACTCTGCTCAATTGATCGATGCTATACTAAAGAGACGTATATCATCGCTGCACATCAAATATAGCATATTTTAATGGAATGTGCTAGTCAGAAGTACCTTTTGAAGATGTTTCTTTCAATGAGATTTGTTCATCCAACGCAGGATAATGCGATGTAAGCCGATCACCAATGACCCATCCAATAGCACCGAGTCCTATCGTAAGGCCAAGCCAGATAAGTAAATCTGTATTCAGCGCAACATTCAACATAGCTAAGATGGCTGCCAGTACAATGCCCAGTGTCAAGCCTAATGTTACACCTATGAGACAACCCGGATGAGACAGATTACGGCCTCGTAACTTCTTCATCATGATTTATGTTCTTCTTTCAACTGTTGTTGTTTTGTATGTTAGATGATAGCCTGATAGAAACGAAGCGTCAAGGGAGCATTGATGCTTTGCTCTGGGTACAGAGCAACCTGTTTAAAATTCATCAATTCTGGACAAGGAACCAAAATATTGCTATACTAAGTGAGCGAAAAATACAGTCAATTAAATGCCGGGTAAGATGACCTTTGAAAGCCAGGGCACGTACTTCTCTCAACTTTACTTCTTCTAAGGGTGGGTTTCAAAGGCTTCAAAGAAGGCACGAAACTTCTCCATCACCCTGGAAGAGAGAATGCATCTGTGCATACTGGAAGTACGTTTATTGTAATGCGGGGATTTCCAGGAACTGGGAAAAGTACCATTGCACGACTGCTTGCCGCAGCATTACATGCTTCACTTATTGATAGAGACATAATACGCCAGACGGCTGTTCATGTATTTGGAGAACTGCCTCAAGTCGGGCAGTTTTCATATGAGCTTATGTTTGCTCTTGCACGCGAACAACTGAGCCTTGGGCTTAGTGTCGTTGTTGATACACCACTTACGTATCGAACCACGTATGAACAATGCAAAGAACTGGCGAAAGCTTTCCAGACTCCCATGTTGGTTGTCCACTGCCAGTGTCCACCTGAGGTTCAAAAACGCCGTCTCGAAGGCCGCAAAGGTAATGTCTCAGCATTTCAAATTACTTCCTGGGATGAATGGGAGCAGTGGAAACCTCGTTTCGAGGAATATAAGGACGGTGGTTGCACCATAGATACTTCTAACCCAATGGATGATTCTCTGGCACATGTGATGCGCTCTATCCATGAACTTCACAATATTCATACGAGCTACACTGAACAAGAAATTTCGGACCAACCCCACATTTAAAATATATTCATATCTTATAACCCTTGCATCTTTTTCGTCCTTCACATAGAATAAAGTATAGTTCTGCTTTGGCTAACAAGCATGGAATTCAACCAGAGAACTTTCTCTGAATGAATGATGCAGACGAGTTTCACATGCAAAATATTTTGTCACTCAGGTGACCATCATGAAGAAAGGAAGTTTTAACGTATGTCACAAACACAAGCGGACGTACAATTAGACCAGGAAGTTGTTGACGAAATTGTTGACGAAACCAGTCGAGTTTGGATGCTCTGGTTGCTCACCCCTCTAGCATTAGTAGCTGTAGGCGGAATTGTTTTCTTCGTTGTACGCCGTTTCTTTGGTAGCTCCGATCAATAATTTTAACCTTGATGAGACGGTTCCATCACCCCAAGCCCAAAACTTATTTGGTTATAAAGTTTTTCAACTTGGGGTGATGGAACCGTCTTTTGGAGTCCCATGCACTAAGTTTCATACCGTAACACAAGCATGTCGCGCATTAAAATACCGTTTTCTCTAATAGGCGGCTGGATATAGTTAAAGAAATCCCGCCGAATATGATGCATGCGAAAGCCGCATTTTTGATAGAAGGCAATATTGTCCAAGGATGAGTTAGCCGTCCCCACTACTAATGAGCGTACCCCTCGACGATACATTTCATTTGTTAACACTTCTATAATCAATTTACCGTAACCACGTCCACGGAGTTCCCGGATAACTGCAAAATAGAGAATCTCGTTTTCATGTTCATCCCACTTTACAGTGACAGCTCCGACATGCTCATCGTCCTCTTGAGCAGCATAGTTAGTATTCCCCTCGTCAGCTAACGCTCTACGTATTCGATCCTCATCTTCATCCGCATCCAGTAGAACTGGAACAAGTTTTTCAGTCTCTTCTAATGTGATCTCATGTAAGGTTAGTGTCAAGCTAATACTTCCTCATATTTTGAATACGATATCTCTTTATCATTCAGGTTAGATTCAGGTCTTTGTACTATAACATATTCTAAATAGGGAATATGATATGATGAACATTGCATCTACCGCACGTTCCCTGAGGCATAGGATGGATTATCAATATATTACCCATGAACGCACACATTCTCATTGTCGATGACGATAACCGTATGACAAGCGCCCTGCGCCGAACGCTTGCTTATGAAGGCTACCAGGTTTCAATCGCAGCAAAAGGTGAAGATGCCTTGTCAATTGTTCGAATCAGACCACTTGACCTGGTAATACTCGACCTCATGCTCCCAGGTATAGATGGATTTGAGGTTTGCCATCGTCTGCGAAGCGCAGGCGATGAAATCGCAGTACTCATGCTGACAGCCCGCGATGCAGTGGAAGATCGAGTAGCCGGCTTTGATACGGGAGCAGATGATTACCTGGTAAAGCCATTTGCGTTAGAGGAACTATTGGCCCGAGTTAAAGCGCTTCTCCGAAGGCGGAATCCGCCTGATATCGCACGCGAAGTGTTAGTCTACGGTGATCTGGAATTAGATACCGCAACACGTCAGGCAAAACGAGGTAATCGTCTGATTGATCTAAGCACGACTGAATTTGAACTCCTCTTATTATTTATGCGCAATCCCCGTTTGGTTTTGACCCGTTCATTGTTGATGGATCGTATCTGGGGAAATGACTTTGAGGGTGGTCCCAATGTATTAGAAGTATATATCGGCCATCTGCGTGCCAAGTTGGAAAAACAAAGCGAAAAACGTCTCATCCAAACAGTACGTGGGGCGGGTTATGTCCTGCGTACTTCTGATTAGAAAAGGGGGAGTTGTACAAAATGTACTTTCCAATTCAACTTCGCCTGACATTATTCTATGTTTTTCTGCTAGCAATTACTATATGGATTTTCGGAACTTTCGTGTATACTCAAGCGCAGCAACGAGCTTATAATGACCTTGATGACGCATTACGTAGTCGTGCTGCCAGTGTAAGACTAGGTAAAGACCTTCTGTTTAACCAAAACTCTTCCAATATGCCCTATTCATTACCTAGTATTGACGGACTTAGTTCAGCTAATATCGCTATTGAAGTGCTGGACAACCAACTACACCTGCTCGCAACAACTTCAGGCAACCAGGCAAATATTGCTCAAACGGGGGTTAGTGGTCTTGTAAATAGCCCTGTTCCCTGGGATTTACAAGCAGCCCGATGGATTCTACAACATCCGCTTTCCAGCAAGGGTGATGCTAACAGTATCTACAGCACGATTATATACCACGATCAACAAATACGCATTTACACACTGGCGAATAATGATTTTAGTGAACTACATATCATACAGACAGCACGTTCAAAGCAAGATATTGAGCAAGCTTTGACAGATCTGCGCCTTTTGCTCTGGCGTGGAGGCACTCTTGTTGTGCTATTCGCCTTAATTGGTGGTTGGTTCATCACATGGAGCGTACTAACTCGAGTACAACGCATAACAAGATCGGCACGTAGCATCAGCGCCTCTCATGATTTCAGCCAACGAGTGTCTGACAATTCCCACTTTGGTCGAGATGAACTCACTTCACTCACCATCACATTCAATGAAATGTTAGCCAGCCTTGAAAAGGCTTATCAACGCCAACAACGCTTTGTCGCTGATGCTTCACATGAACTGCGCGCGCCGATAACCTCCATTCGTTGCAACCTCGACCTGCTTGCTAAAGCACCTGATCTCCCACTCGAAGAGGCACAGGCTGCATTGGCTGACGCTCGCGCCGAAGCAGATCGTATGGGTCGCCTTGTGAATGACCTGCTGACGCTTGCTCATTCTGACGAAAAAGCCCAGGAAATTAGAGTCAATGGCTATAAGAAGGGTGATCTCAAGAAACAAGTAATAGACCTTGATAGTCTTTTGCTCCAGGTGTATCGTCAATTCAGGCAGACAGCGGAACGCGAAAACGGGAATAAAATGCAGCAAGGGCCACGGTTGATGCTGCAAAACATAACGCCTGTAAAGGTCTTTGGCGATGATGACCAGCTTCATCAAGTATTGGTAGCTTTAATAGATAATGCACTAAAATACACGCCTTACGAGGGATGTGTTACTCTTTCGCTCAGTATAGATAAGAATGAGGCTGTATTAACAGTAAGTGATACAGGTATCGGTATTCTTCCTGAAGACCTCCCCTACATTTTCGAGCGCTTCTACCGTGCTGATCGCGCTCGTTCCCGTGATCGCGGGGGCACCGGTTTGGGTTTGACGATCGTACAGAATATAGTACAGGAGCACGCAGGTACCATTGAGGTTGAAAGTACACCAGGACGAGGAAGCACTTTTACATTGAGACTTCCTAATGTTACATGATTTGAATTAATGTTTTGTATTTTTCAATTGACTGCCGCAAGCCCAATCACCCACAATATGTATGGTATTCCCACCATTCACTGCTTGCAGTATCACATCCATTGTCCCAGATTGCTCATCGTTATTAACGCTAACACTTCCAGAATGGTAGAGCCATGAGAAATTTCGGCCTGTCGAACCTTCACTTAAACCTATAGAGACATGGCTCGCATCATTATAAGTGGTCGAGCCTGTATAATTTACGATACCGAGAACCAGATGATAAGACTTACTATCAATTGACGCACTAGAAACATCAAAAATATATTTACGAGAGGCACCATTGGCAATTGAAAAAATCAGACAAGAAGAGTCAGCCTTTGACGCTGTCATCGTTGAGCATCCAGATGATGAGATGAGTACGAAAGTGGATCCCGGGTTTGTTGAAGGCGTTGATGTTTTAACACAGATTGAAGCTGTCATGGAGGAACCATTAGGATTGATAATAACATCCTCGGATGAGTTAAATTTTGCATTAGAACTTCCACCAAAGCCCGGGGTATGTAGATGTAACAGGCCCATCAGTACAACTACTAATCCCACCAAAACAATAAGACCGGTGAGGGAGAAAAGAAGACACCTGGAAACGGGTCGCGATCCAGATTTCTGAACTGGTGAATTAGACTGTTGCGCTTCTAGCATCGCCATAGGAGTTTGAGCATTATGTGGCTGTTCATCTCGAAACTGATTCGTAACTATTTCTGGTTCAGAATCTGCATCATTTGGCATTGATTTAGTAGGTTCAACATACTCCTGATGTATTTGCTCTTCATTCTCATATTCAGGCGAATGCTGCTCCTGTTGCTTTTCTGATGCCGGAGAAGGCGCTTGCCCTTCATTCTCATGCTCTGATATCACATATGATTTTTGCTCTTCCTCTCCTACATTATCTTCTGAAGGCAAACCCGGAATTTGCAATTGCTCATCCTCTCCATTATCCGAGGTTGAATCTTGGGAATCGCTCAAAGTCATTTCAATGCTAGATTGAGACTCGGATATATCTTCAATTGGATCGCTACTTACATTTGTATCTATCTCGTCTTCGCTCGTTGTTTTCCTTCCACAACGCCCACAGAAAACAGCATTGTTGGGCAATTCAGCGCCACATTCTTTGCAATGTTGCATCATGGTAACTCCTGAAAGTGATTTGGCCTCTTAGTTCCTTTTCATGAGAAACAAGCATGACCCCATACGATACAATACATGACGATGGCAGAGATATAAGGTAACTGAATTTCATGACGATAGCCTTTAATTATGTACTGCACAACCCCACGCTATTTCATCCGTATACTTTACAGAATATATGTTATGCATACATTAACAGTGAAGCAAATAAATTAAGTGAGTGGCATAATGAAGTCGCCTCACTAAAGAGAAAGAACTACCAAACATGTGGAATGGATATCGACCATACCGTAGGGGAATACGATTTTTTCCTCATATAATCCCAATAGCATTTCCGCTAATCTTTCCATTGGGTATTAGCCTGTTCTTCGGGCTTTCCCATATACTGTTCAGTTTACTTGGAATCCTGCTTCTCGCCGCCCTGGCCATTTTTATCTTCCGAACAATCACGCTTGGAAGTCCCCAGGCAGCATGGAATGCAATGTGGGGTACAGGCAAGCAGTGGCAGCAGAAGTTTACCTCACAAAATCAGCAACAACCATCCTACCAGCCACAGGCTCCTTACTATCAGCCACCAACTCCAGCGGGACAGGAGCAGACATCTCAACAATATGGACAGGGCTATCAACCAGAGCAACCTGTATACCGTCCTCAGCCTCAAGGACAGGTTAATGACTATGAACAACCTCAGACATTATATCCAGAGCAAATGCCACCGATGCAGCAATAGATCCACAGTTATTGCTGGCTAACAAAAACCAGATAAAACGATCATGTCCCAACTTGCATAGTAACGTGTTGGGACATGATCGTTTTATCTGCTAACTCCACGAACTTGTAAATTCTCCTTTACGAACAGCAAAGCCAATTTTTACAAACTTCATCTAAATTGAGAACATTTCGTCATAAACAAAATTTGAAGGTTAAGATTTCTCAATGTTCTTCAGGTACTTTTCTGCCAGAAAATGAGAGTCCAATGAGTGTGCCCCTTCTTAAAAAGAGTATTATCTTTTTGTGTCATACAGACTCAAGACAAATCAAAATGTTTCAGAGCTTAACAGAGCATTTATCTCTGAAGCTCTATTAAATAAGGAGGAAGAGATTTCTATGCACCAGCGATCAAAGAGCAAAGCTATCTCGTCATTAACACGACACAAACGTTTTTCACCGCTCATGCTAGTTGGATTGAGCGTCCCAGTTGTGCTGGCCTTAATTGCGTCAGCAGTGCTCATCCTACCGCATCTCAGTTCTCGCGCTGCAGCAGTCAATGGAGATTGTACCTTGATTGTGCCTCCCAAACCGCTTTCTGCTCAGGGGTTGGCAACGCCTTATCAACTCGTCGCCACTGACCCAGCGAATGGACCATGCAATGAGTCGAACAAGGCTCAGGCAACCTTCGTTCAGGGTGCAGTGATCAACCGGGCAACTGGCCAAATCTCGATTTACAACCCACTCGTCATTGACCAGGGAACACAGCCCGCGGCAACTCCAATTGTGCCACAACTGCCAGCCAATGGCATTGTCGCTTTATGGTTCGGGTTCAACGGAAACAATCTCAGCCTGCAAGATACTAATGGTAGCTTGAAACAAGGCAGATGTGTCAATGGAGCCAATGACTCCATATTTGGGCAGTTCGCCTATTGTAATGCTCCTGCCTTCTTCAGAGCCGCAAACCAGGCTTTGCGGGCTGGATTACTGAACCCTCCACCACTAGGTACGGCAAATGATGGGAAAACCTGTCCCTCGGTTCGTGACTTCGGCGTGGTAGACATGGATCAAAGCGACAATGTAGTAACCACCTACCTTGTGACGGCCAATGGCCAGACTGCTCAAATGACTACTGCCAATATTGCTGCATTACAGACTGCCCAGACGCAAGCTAATGGCAGCGATAATCGTCTCCTGGCCGTAGCTCTAGATGGTGCATTGGGCTGTACTCCCTGGACGGCTCCTGATCTGGCTAATCCAGGCCAGATGTTGCCAGCGTTGCCACTTAATGAACTTCAGGCGGCTTCGCAGCAGGCTCCTCCTGTCGCACGTGTGCCAGTAGGCGATCCTATGGTTCTCATCAACAATCAACCCGATTTGAATAAGCTTAATGCCTATCGTAGAGGTGTTGATCAGGCTCAAGTATCATCATTAGCGGCAGCCAGCACGAGGACTTATTGTAAGCACCTGCTCGCAATTGGACCAGCCCGTATACAGCTTGATATGCAACTCACTCAGGGACGGCCTTCACCTGATCCAGCAGCAGCCAATTCGCTCTTCACTTTTCTCGCGCAACGTTTTGTTGCCAGTTATGGAGCAAATGGGCTGAACTGTGTAGGCTTGTTAAATATGCCAGACCCTGTAGCAGTAACTACTGATGGGAATGGTATCGCGGTTAGCGCAACTTTCAACGCCGGGAATACGAACACACAAAACCAGAACACTAACCCGGCAACTGGCACAGATGCCACACCTGCAGTAGGTACGTCTACGACGCCAACTGTTCCTGTAACAAATCCTACACCGATGCCAACCCCCGCGGATGGTACAACTCCTATATCTGTCCCAGCTACTCCTAATCCAACTGCCAGTCCATCAACAGATGCAACTCCTACGCCGACTGTACCTGCAGCAAGCCCTACTGCGACTCCAACCCCAGGTGCTGGTGGTTGATATATCTATAAAGCATGAAGAGAAAGGAAACCAAGTTGCAAAAAATGATGCTCCCTGGTGGATGGGATATCGATAACATCCCCCCAATCCCAAATAGGAATAGGAAGGCCAAACGTATGAAGAAGCAAAACCTTTTGCTAGTCATTTCCAGTATAGTATTACTTTGCATGGCACTTTTTGCCGTATCTTCTTTCGCGTTTTTGAAGTTCAACGCAACGCTTGCCAGCAACGCAATCTACCACAGCAACCAGAGCTATCAGAATCAATCAAAGGCAATGGGCAATCAACCTGTCACAACCATCAATGGTTTGAATAGAATCTCGGTAGTTGGAAGCACAGCCTTCATTGTGGATGGTCACGCGAAAACTATCTCTGCTGATCCCAATCCCTACGGTGTAGCTATTGCACCCACTGGCATACCTGCATCTACCACTCCTGGTTCCCTTAAACCCGGTGATATCGTGGTAACCAACTTTGGCGCGAATGAGACCGGAACCACCCTTATTCGTTTCCCTGCTGGAAAAGGACCCGGCCTGCCATTCAACACCACGTCCAATCCTGGGACAAAAGGTCCGGCGTTCGAGGCTTTCAATGCATTGACCGGATCAGATTGGGTGGCGAACTTTTCCGCTAATAATGTCCAGGTCTTCAGACCGAACGGCACAGTCCTGGCAACCATTACCAACCCTCTCTTTAACAAGCCCTGGGCGCAGGCATCTAATCATGGTATACACAATCCTATTGATGGATCCGTCACCTCGTCCTTCACAACGAACACCGCTGACGCGACCATTGATCGTATCGACGTGATTCCATCCAAGAACGGTACAACATTCCGCGTCTTTCAGATTGGTCAGCTAACTCAGATAAACGGGGGAACGAAGATCAACCTGGTCTGGGTTCCTTCGCTCCAGATTGGCGGTCGTCATTTCTCAGACGTGCTACTCGCGCTAGATCTTGCAAACAATCGTGTAGCTGCCTATCCAAACAGCACTTCCTTAAACACGACAACGATGCGCTCAACTGCCAAAGGTATGACAGTATTTCAAGGTAAACCTTTGAATATGCCGGGAGGCCTGACTATTAATCCACTAAATGGAGATCTCCTGGTGGTCAACATGAATGATAACAACCTTGTAGAACTAAACCTGTCGCAAGGAAAAGTAGTAGGTACACGCCTGCTCGACAACGTACCTGTAGATCCCCAATCGGGCAATGGTTCAGCCTTATTCGGCGTAGCTGCTACAAGGGATGCCAGAGGGAACCTCGAAGTCTTTTTTACCGACGACAATATGAATACCTTGAACCTGTTGAGCAATTAGCCTGGTTTAAATTGGCCGATCCAGGCATTGAACAAAACGAAAGACAGCCTTTATGGTTGTCTTTCGTTTTTCTCTAGAACTTTGATATGAAATAGCACGATGAATGATCATGCTTCAAATATAGGTGGAATTTATTGTGCACTCCTCCCCCCATCAATCGGAACCACCTGCCCCGTAATATAACTCGCACCTTCAGAAGCCAGAAATAGCACCGTCGGGGCTAATTCACCCGGCTGGCCAATGCGGCCCATCGGAGTTGACCCGGTAACGAATGACTCCGCCCGTTCGAGAATCGCTTCGGTCATACGAGTTCTAAACATTCCGGGAGCAATGGCATTCACACGAATACCGCGTGCAGCCCACTCAATGGCTAATGCTCGTGTCAGATTGATTACCGCAGCTTTACTGGAATTGTAACCAACAGTATTCAACTGCCCACCCCCCAGGCCAGCAATGGAGGCAACATTCACAATAGCACCTTTTTTGCGCTCCAGCATGTGCCGGCCAACAGCCTGAGACATCAGAAACGTTCCTGTAATATTTGCATCGATAACTTGCTGCCAACGCTCTAAAGGCATCGTCTCAGCAGGTGCGCCCCATGTCAAACCAGCATTATTGACGAGCACATCAATCTTGTTATTTTTCTGAAGTGTCTGCTGCACTAACTGCTCTACAGAAGCAGCGTTAGCAACATCACAGATGAATGCATCAACGACTATGCCCTGATCCGATAGAAAGTTTTCAGCTTCTTTGAGCCACTGTTCCCGTCGAGCAGTAATTACCACCTTTGCTCCAGCCTGCCCAAATGCATGTGCTATTTCCAACCCCAATCCGCGCGAACCTCCCGTCACCACGACAACTTCCCCTTTAAAATCAAAGCTAACACTACTCATTGATGCCTCCTAAAATCTTTCTGTCCAGCTTGCTACCTGTCAGAAGCAATGTTATGATGATATCATAAATAGTTCCTCTTTATATCAAAATATCAAAAACGAAATTTGTAACATAATAGGAGTTGGATATAGTTACTGACCAGGTAATGCCCAAATTTCATATGGGTATAGAAGACCAGTATCGGCTCATGCAATTGCCCTGGCATGTTCCTTTGGAAGAATGGCCAGAGCAAGGAGTAATCCCGCTTACCATACGTCGAGGTGAGTCTCGCCATCCAGTGATTTTTGTAGAGCTTGAAGGTGCACGCTACGCGATTAAAGAGACAACTCCGCATATGGCTGAGCGTGAAGTAAAAAACTTGCGCGAGATTGAAAATCGTGGCATTCCTGTACTCGGCGCTGTTGGAAGCATTACTGTAACTGTGCCACCACTTTTGCTCGACGAACATGGCCCGGGTGGGCGTCCCCAGTATACGAGCGGAGATCGTGGCTACACCGTCACGAGGCTCACTCCACGCGTTATACCACATTCACTGTTATTCAGACTGCCATTTGCGAAACGTACGAAACAGCGCCTTCTGGGATCCGTGGCTGTGCTGCTTGTAGAGTTACACGAACATGGTGTGTATTGGGGTGACCCGTCCCTGGCAAATGTATTGATTCGCATTGATGGGCGACATATCATGGCAATTATGGCTGATGCAGAAACAGCAGAACTCTTTACTGAACCGGTAAGCGAGGGACTACGCGAACAGGACATAGCATCATTTGGTGAGTCATTAATCTGGCAAGCTGAAGACCTGCGCCAGGCACGCGATTTACCTGAAGAAGAGACAGTCGTGGACGATAAGGATTTTCGTTATTTTGTACGACGCTATCATTGGCTGCGTCGAGAACATCTGCAATTAACTACCTCTCCATCATTTAGCACACTTTACCAGGTAAATCGCTTCATAGAAAACTTGAATCAGTGGGGCTACTCATTACTCGGTACGACCGGACACCTCCTGCAAGAGGTCGTTACTGTTTCACCTGGCTGGTATTCACACCGCATTCACGAGCTGTTGGGTATCCATGTACCACGCATTTATGCTCGTCGCTTCTACAATATGATACTTGGTCACCAGGCAATTATGAGCAAGAATGAGGGACACGCTGTTACTATTGAAGAAGCTGCTCAACACTGGTATACCACCTACCATCTACCTGCCATTCTTTTGTTACGCAAGCATCTCACAAGCAAACAAGACCCTATGCAAGCTTACTTCTCTATTATGGACCATAAATGGAAGCTCAGCCGCAAAGCAGGATACGAAATACCCCTGGATGAGGCAGCAGTAGATTGGGCGATGCAAGATGCAGAAAAAGAAAAGTTTGGTGCTGTTGACCCTGCAAGTATAGCAACCTGGTGGAGAGAACGTAAACCCCCCACTGAAGTTTTGGAACCACCACTTATAGAAAGTAAGACATTGAAACCCCTACTCTCGGAGGCCGAACAACCCCTTGTATACCTGTCTCATGGCCAGTTAGATGAGGAATTAACAGACATACTAGAAAAACAGATACATGATGAGCATGAATAATGACGAGGGCGACCGCAAGGGTACGCCCCTACTATATACGTTCAAATGGCTTCACAGCTCTTTCGTGTATAGTAAGGACGGGGCTTGCCCCCGCCCTCGCGGCTGCCTCGGGATGAAGGCAGCCTTTCTCACATTATTTTGATGATACAACCGCTATATCTCTTCCAGGACCTCTTCTTCTTCCGCTTCCTCCGCCTCTATCTCAAGTTCACCAGCCTTGAAGGCAGAAATATTGCCACGGATCTGCTCATCAAGAGCACTGGCAACATCACTATTCTGGCGCAGGAAATCTTTGGCATTTTCACGGCCTTGACCAAGACGAATATCGCCAACGTTGAACCAGGCACCACTTTTCTTGACGAGACCCATCTCTAAACCAAGATCGATCAGGCCACCCTCACGAGAAATTCCTTCGCTGTACATGATATCGAACTCTGCTACACGGAATGGAGGAGCTACTTTATTCTTGACCACACGTACACGAGTACGGCTACCCATTACGTCCTGACCTTGCTTGATCGTATCTGTACGACGAATATCCAGGCGAACAGAGGCATAAAACTTGAGCGCTTTACCACCTGAGGTTACCTCAGGGTTACCAAACATAACGCCAACCTTCTCGCGCAACTGATTGGTAAAGACGACGGAAGTATTGGAGCTACTAATGGCCGAGGTGAGTTTACGCATAGCCTGGCTCATCAAGCGGGCTTGTAAGCCAACATGGGAGTCGCCCATCTCTCCCTCGATTTCGGCCCGCGGTGTCAGTGCAGCCACCGAGTCAATCACAACTACGTCTATAGCATTACTGCGTATCAACGCATCAAGAATCTCAAGCGCTTGCTCACCGGTATCCGGTTGTGAAATAAGCAGGTTAGTAGTATCAACACCACAGCGTTCAGCATACGTGCGATCAAGCGCATGCTCAGCATCAATAAAAGCGGCATACCCGCCAGCACGTTGCGCATTGGCGATGATATGTTGACAGAGGGTCGTTTTACCGGATGCTTCAGGGCCATATATTTCGGTAATACGGCCTCGTGGTATACCCCCCACGCCAAGGGCAAGGTCCAACGCAATCGATCCTGTAGGGATTACCTCAACATGAATCCTTGATACATCTCCCAGTTTCATAATCGCGCCTTTACCAAAGCGACGTTCAATCTGGTTAAGGGCCTGCTCAATAGCCTTCTCGCGCTCAGTAGTAGCAGTAGAAACGAAAGTACTGCTTCGATCAGCCATGACTTTGTCCTTTTTATGTAGTGCCATTTTTACTTCTACAGGGTGCAGGATACAGGCAGAATCAGTAACTTCCCGCTCATCACCCCCTGTACTCCTCCTTTTATTTTACTGCCAATCCCCTCAAGGGGAGGGGAACTTCCCGTCGCCTTTTCAACGGCACGAAACAACGAATAGCGGCCCGATGCCAGCTAGTCGTTGTTACTTCCCTGTTAGATATTCTCCAGTACAATCGCAAAAGCGGAAATAGGTTTCTTCCCATACCTACTCCTTAAATGTAGAACAAGAGTACCATATGCATGAGAACATGTCAAGCTTATACAGCTACATTTCACGACGGCCTTCGATAGCTCTGCTGAGCGTACCCTCATCGGCGTATTCCAGGTCACCACCTATGGGCAAACCACGCGCCAGACCCGTTATATGTAGGTTGAACGGCTTTAACTCCTTCTGGATGTAATTAGCTGTGTATTCTCCCTCGAAGTTGGGATTCGTCGCCAAAATCACCTCGTGAACATTACCCTCACGAACACGCTTCAGTAGTTCATCAATGCGCAAGTCTTTGGGGCCAATACCCTCCACAGGAGAAAGTGCTCCATGAAGCACATGATACAATCCCTTGTACGCTCCAGTCTTCTCCAAAGCTAGCACATCAAGCGGTTCCTCTACGACACAAATCATTTCCTGGTTGCGATTGGGATTGCTACAGATATTACACGGATCAGACTCAGTGATGTTGAAACAGCGAGAACAATACACAATGCTCTCTTTGACGCGCATGATAGCTTCAGCCAGACGCCGAGCCTGGTCGGTAGGGCTGCGAAGGATGAAGAAGGTAAGACGTTGCGCTGTTTTGACCCCAACGCCTGGCAGTTTTGAAAATTCCTCGATGAGTGCCGCAACTGGCGGCGCAATATCGCTCATAGTCTAGAAAAGTCCTGGTATGTTTGGTAAATTCATGCCTCCAGCAAGATTGCTGGTCAATTTCTGCTGTGCCTCGGTTGCCTTATTATGAGCATCTTTAGCAGCAGCCAGCACCATAACTTCCAATTCGGCAATATCTTCCGCGTTGAATGCTTCGGGATCAATCTCAACAGCGGTAATTTCAAATTTGCCGTTCATCGCAATAGTAACAGCTCCACCACCAGCGGTACCAGTGAATATAGTAGCCTCAAGTTCCTCTTGCATTTTCATGAGTCGCTGCTGCATCTTCTGGATTTCACGCATATTCATCGCAATAATAGCTCCTTACTTTGGGCGAATATCAACAATTCTCGCCGTAAATGTTTTGATAACTTCTTGTACTACAGGATCGCGAAGGACATGCTGCTCGATAGTCTCTCGCGGCTGTGTTGCATTGACATTCTCTTTCAAACTGCCTGTTTTGGCAAGCGAGTCTTCACTGAATGGATTGGTCTCATACAAAGATTGATTCATTATGCAAGATGGTTTCTGCGTATCTGAGATCTCCTCACCAAGATAAGAAGGTGAAACGGGCCGCTCCAGGAACGCCGATTGCTGGGAGACATTTGCTGGTGCCGCGTTCGTTGAGTAACTCACAGGATCTGAAACTGGAGGGGGTGGTACAGACTGGCCGGGAGGGATCAAACGCACATGGCACTCTAATCCAAACTCTAGAGTCAAAGCCCATTCCAGAATTTTGTAACGCTCTTCTTCTTTCACATATTTATAATGCGCTTGTTTTTCTGATTGGATAACGACAACAGGTTGTTCAGCAGTACCCTCGATATCCAGAATCGTATAAAGGCGCAACATAGCAGCCAGTGTTCCACTGGATTTTTGTCTTGTGCGCTTAATCACCTTTTCCCAGGCGCTTCTTACTTGCTGTACCGTTAAACCTGGCCTGTCGCCATTATCCTGAGCTTGTGAAGTTCGAACTGCTTCTTGAGGAACGATAGGGCTAGAGCTTTCTTGCCTTCTCTGAACCTGCGGCGAAGATCCCGGCAAGTGAACCTCAAATTGGTCTGGAATTTCAGCCTGTATCGTTGGCTGTAATTTCGTAGGATGCGACTGCAATGCAGCAATGTTCTGACCAGAATGTATCCGGCTATGCACTTCGATACACTCCAACGAAGCCAACTCCAGAGCAAGCTGAGGCGTTCCCTGGTTTTTTTGTATAAGGTCATTCTGCGCGAAGATGCGTGCGCATTCGATCAGCTCCTCAAGTGCAAAAAGTTGAGTTAATTGCTTGACATCGCGCGCCTCATCTTCTGTAAGGTCCAAAATGCTGGTAGCATCAGCACCCGCTCTGGCGAGCATTAAGGCCCGCCAATACTCCACTACTTGAGAGTTTATTTGGCGCAGGTCTGCTCCTGCTTCGGATAGTTCATGGATCAGGTGCAATACGGCCGAACTATTACATTCCGCAATACATGTGATAAGCTTGAAAATGGCGCGTGGATCTGCTACGCCAAGCATGACCTGCACCTGTACCAGTGAGATTTCCTCTCCCGCGTATGCTATTGCCTGATCCAACAGGCTAAGGGCATCTCGCATACCACCAGCAGCGGTTCGAGCGATTAGCTCGGCAGCCGATCGCTCGAGTTTTATATTCTCTTGTTCTGAGACATAGAGTAAATGCTTGACGATCTGACTCGTAGATATGCGTTTAAAATCGAAACGCTGGCATCGTGAAAGGACAGTAGGCAACATCTTATGAACATCCGTTGTTGCCAGTACGAAGATTGCATAAGGCGGGGGTTCCTCTAAAGTTTTAAGCAGGGCATTAAAGGCCTCATTTGTAAGCATATGGGCTTCGTCGAGTACATAGACCTTATATTTGCCGGTGCTAGGAGGCATCATGACCTTTTCGCGCAGATCACGAATATTATCAATGCCCCTATTCGAAGCAGCATCTATCTCTATGACGTTGAAGGAGTTACCTGAAGTAATCTCGCGGCATTGCAGGCATTCATTGCACGGCTCGCCGTCTTTAGGGTTACTACAATTGACGGTTTTGGCCAGCAAACGCGCGGTACTGGTTTTGCCAGTGCCCCTGGGACCTGTAAAGAGATAGGCATGTTTTACATTGTCACTCTTGAGAGCATTTTTAAGCGTACGAATAATTGGCTCTTGACCAACAAGATCATCAAAAGTCTGCGAACGCCACTTGCGGTAGAGCGATTGTGAGGTCATGCTACGACTCCCGCCTGCAATCATCTATGACGGGCCACGAACCCTGCTGGAGTTGAAAGAAGATGTTCATGGCATAGAAAACCGATTTTCGCCCGGTCCTGCCGATCAGCGCAATCAGGCTCCCCTACGGCACCCAGAGAGGTCCACTTACCGTTGCTTCCTCACGGACCTAGCGGGGTTCACAGACATCTGCCGCGTAGGACCCGATTACGCCGATCGGCAGGACCGGAAGAAAACCGGCCTGTTCCGCTCACATTTCATCATCGCTTACTTGCAGTACCCAGAAACGGATTGATACAAGTAGCAGAACACCCTCATTTTACTCTTGCGGCTGGTAATTGTCAAGCAAAATTCAACAC
>Ga0209048_10002123_pt1 | contig 19883 bp, 16 predicted proteins | sample FrelakmetCRP12CR_FD_187146 | JGI IMG/M metagenome (GOLD analysis project Ga0209048, IMG submission 187146) | Freshwater lake sediment microbial communities from the University of Notre Dame, USA, for methane emissions studies - CRP12 CR (SPAdes)... | ecosystem: Environmental > Aquatic >... | reverse complement strand
GCGCCCAAGGGAACGACAGGGCGCGCGAGAGTCGACGTGACGACCGAGCTGGAAGACGTGACCTTGATGGCGCCATCGGAAGTGAACCTGCCCGGCGCTCGTTAGCACGCTCGCACGCGACCGGCGGCGAGCAAGCGCGACGACGGCGATGCCTTTGGCACGCCCGAGGAGCGATGACGACGCATTCGGCGGAAAAGATCCGAGGGGTGACCGGAGTCGTTCGTGAAGAGTCCGGGTAGGGCGCGCGAGGGCTCGACTTCCGGGCTCCGCGCCGCACCTGAGGACCGGACCGGCTACCGGGTCAGAGGCCCCAGGGCAGCCCCAGAAGGAACCACGCGGCGAAGAGCAGCATCCAGGCGAGAAGAACGATCCCGCAGTACGGAAGCATCAGGGCGACGACCGTTCCCACGCCCGCCCGCTTGTCGTACTTTCGGGCAAACGTGACGACCAGCGCGAAATAGGCATTCAAGGGCGTGATGACGTTCATTGGAGAGTCGCCGACCCGGTAAGCAGCCAGCACGGCGTCGGGACTGACGCTCAGCTTCATCATCAGCGGGATGAACAGCGGCGCGAACATCGCCCACTTGGGAATGATGCCCACGATGATGACGCTGACGACCACCGTCACCAGAATGAACCCCAGCAGAAGCGGGAGCGCCCCGAGGTTGGAGCCCTGCAGGAACTCGGCCATCCTCACGGCGGCGATCGTGGCCATCCGGGTGTAGCTGAACAATGCGAGGAACTGGCTGATGATCAGCAGCAGCAGGATGAGGCCGCCCAGGCCGGAGACCGCCTTCGCCATCGCGTTGACCACGTCCAGGCTGCTCTTGAGGGTCTTCGCGCCAAAACCGAACGCCGCGCCGGTCACGAGGAATACCGCTGTGACGAACACGATGAGGCCGTTCATGAAGGGCGAATTGCCGATCAGCGCTCCGGTCTCGGAGTTCCGGAGCGGGGCGCCCGGCGGCAGCGTCAGGACAGCGAAGACGGCCAACACCCCCAGAAGGCCGTAAAGAGCCCATCGGAGGCCTCGCTTTTCCATCCTGGAGACGCCCGGCGCTTGCTCGGCGGCTGGCTCCGCTATGTACTTGCCGAGGCGGGGCTCGACGAAATTATCCGTGACGAGCGAGATCACGATCGTCAGCAGCGCGGCCGAGGCGATCGCGAACCAGAGGTTGGCGGTCAGATCGACGGACTTCGTGGGGTCGACGAGGTGAATCGCGTCGTTGGTGATCTCGGTCAGGATGCCGTCGACCGGCTTGATGAGCAGGTTGACGCCAAAAGCCGCGCCCACGCCGGCGAAGGACGCGGCCATGCCGGCCAGCGGATGGCGGCCCACGCTCAGGAATGCGGCCGCCCCCAGCGGAATCAGGACCAGGTAGCCGGCGTCCGAAGCGACGCTCGAAAGAACTCCGACGAACACCAGGATGTAGGTCAGGGCCGAGGGCGGAGAGATCGCGACGAGCATGCGAATGAGCACCCCAATGAGGCCCGCCTCTTCCGCCAGGCCGACGCCGACCATCGCCACGATGATCACGCCCACCGCGTTGAAGCTCATGAAGTTGGGGACGACCGACACGAACAGGAAGCGAATTCCCTCCGGCGTCAGGAGGCTTCGGGCCGCGTCGGTGAGAGTCTCGAGCTGGTGGGTCGCCGGATTGATGACCGAATGCGTGACCGCCGCTCCCATCCGGTAGAGGACGTGGGAGAGAAGGACCACCATGCCGATCAGGATCACGAAGATCACCGCCGGGTGCGGAACCCGATTGCCGACGTCCTCGACGACGTCGAGGATTCGGGGGAGCAGCCGCTTCTTGCGGGCTTTGGGCGCGGGTTTTGAAGACATCGCAGATCAGGGGCCGAGGCGCGCCGTCTCGCGGACGGCGGCCCCGGCCCTCACACCTTCAGAGGATTCAGGCCTTCTTGGGCTGTCCTCCCGTCACCTCGCCGGGCCGATAGTTCGGCAGTCTGCGGGACGGGAAGATCGCCAGGAGAGCCACGGACGCCAGCACGAAGAAGGCGATCTTGAGCGCTCTCAGACGCGCGTTCTCGTTGATCCGCATCGCCTCGGTGACTTGCTCGGGAGTGGCGCTCGTGGTCTTCAACCGCGCCTCGAGCCGGTCGTTGCTCAGGAAGTTGATGCTGCCCAGATCCACCTCCGCCTTGAGCTCGGCGCCGATGATCGGGTTGGCGGTCAGGCTGCTCATGACGCCCGCGCTCAGCACGCCCACCACGAGGGCGCCGATCAAAGCCGTGCCCACGGACGCCGCCATGTTGTTGGCCGTGCCGCGCAGCGCCCCGACGTCCCCGGACAGCTCCTTGGGCGACGACGTGACCAGCACGTTGAACAGCAGCGTCACCAGGGCCCCCTGCCCGATACCGAACGCGACGAGGCCGAGCAGGACCGGGAAGGTGCTCCAATCGTTCGACACCACGAAAGCCAGCCACAATGCCCCGGCCGCCACGAGCGAGAAGGCATAGCTGGCGATCTGGCGGGGCGTGAATCGCTTGTACAGGCGGACGATCAGGATGGCGGTGAAGAAGACCGTCAGGTTGAAGGGCATCATCGCGATCGCCGTCTGGAACGCGTCGCGGCCCTGGACGATCTGGATGTAGAGCGGCACCGTGAAATTGGTGGCCGCCTCCATCGAGACGATCATGAACATCGCGAGGACGGTGGCCCGCTCATGCGGCTCCTCGACCACTTCGAGCGCGATCAGCGGCGTCTTGGCGTCGGCCACACGCTTGCGGGTCCAGACGAGGAAAGCCGACAGGATCACGAAACCGACGACGATCATCATGGGCGCCGGGGACAGGCCGAAAACGTTGAACGGCGCCGCCGGCCGCGCCATCAGGATTCCCCAGCTCCGGACGTTGTTGAAGCCGAAGGTCATGAGAATGATGGCCGAGGCCGCGAGCAGCACGCCGAACGCATCGATCTTGACCTCGGGCCGCGGCGTGGACGCCTTGAGCTTGAAGCTCAGGATGAGGATGGCGGCGGCATGAACGATGAGCAGGCCGAACGCCACGCGCCAGCCGACCCACCGCTCGAGCGTGCCGATGATCAGGAACGCCAGGACGCCGGCCATGGCGCGCGCCGAGCCGAGCCAGCCGAGCGCCTTGGCCTGCTGGCCTCCCTTGTAATGGTTGGCGATGAGAATGACGAGCGTGGGAACCAGGGCGGCGCCCGCCAGGCCGGCCATCGCCTGGGCGGCCAGCATCACGGTTGCGGTCGGGCTGATCACCATGGTGACCATCGCGCCGAGGAAGAGGGTGACCGCCACCTGGAAAAAGATCTTCGAACCGAAGCGCTGGCCGAGCTTGGCGCCGAGCATGATGAACCCGGACACGCCCAGGGAGTACATCACGATCGCCGTGCCGACGGTGGTGGGGGGAGTGTTGAAGCTGGCGACCATTCCGCCCATCGACACGGGAAGCGCGGCCACGTTGAAGGACATGAGCGCCTGACCCATGGCGATGACGATCATCGCCGTCCAGGAATCCTGCTTTTCGGCTTCCACTGCTGTCATAGGCCCCCTCTCAAAGTTCAGGCTTCCGGTTGCGAAACGAACATATCCATTCCCAGCTCTTGAGACAGGTACTTGGCCGCGAGCTGCCCCTTGACGCTGTTTCCGGCCGCATCGAGCGGCGGCGCGAACGTCCCCAGGCCGCCCTTACCGGGAGACACCGTGACGATTCCCCCGCCGATTCCGCTCTTCCCGGGAAGACCGATGTCGAAGAGCCAGTCCCCCGACGTCTCGTAGAGTCCCGCGGTCGTCATGACCGCCAAAGCGTAATGGCAGACGGACGAGTCCACCACGCGCTCCTTGGTGATCGGATTGACTCCGCCGTCGGCCAGCGTGGCCCCCATCACCGCCAGATCCTTCGCGGACACGTTCAGGGCGCACTGCTTCGTGTACAGATCCACGGCTTCGGCCGGGTCGATATAGATCCGTCCGTAGCTCTGGAGCATGCGGGCGATGGCCTGATTCCGGAAATTGGTCGCCGAGGCGGAGGCGTACACCTCGTCGTTGAGCGGCAGTTTCCGGCCGGCAAACCTAGACAACCCGTCGTGAATGAACTTCCACCGGGCCGCCAGGTTGGCGCCCGGCACGAGACTCGTGGTCGCGATGGCCCCGGAGTTGACCATCGGGTTCGATCGTCCGTCGGGGCTGCGCTCGATGCCCGCGAGCGAGTTGAAAGCCATCCCCGTCGCGTTCACGCCGAGTTTCTGCCGGGCCTCCTCCACGCCGATTTCCTGGCAGACGAGGGCGAAGATGAAAGGCTTGGAGACCGACATGATCGTGAATTCGTAGTCCGAATCGCCGATCGCATAGATGTTCCCTCTGGTCCCGACGATGCAAATGCCGAACAGCTCGCTCGGCACCTTGGCCAGCGCCGGGTAGACCTGCGAGTTCTTTCCGTCCTTGTCCGACTTGAAGCGCCGGTGGGCTTCTTCCACCAGCTCCTTGATCTCTTCGGACGGGGGGAGGTGGCCGGTCGAGACATACGCTTTGTGGCTTTTCATGTCCATAGTGCGCGAAGCCTACTTTCCGCCCATCCCCGGTTCAAGTGAATTCCAGGTAAAGCTCTGCCATCGGAGCGCTGTGCACGCCGCATCAGAACGCAACGCGCAGCCGTCCGTAGAAGACGCCGATCGTCCCGGAGGTGGGCGCATTGCTCGGATCGAAGATCGCCTGCGCGCCCGCCGACACCTGGGCGTGCGCGCTCAATTGAACGCGGTAGAACGCCTCGAGGACCTTCTCCTCCCGAGCCGTGTGATCTCGAGGGATGGCGATGGAAAAAGCGAGCCCGGCGAGGTCATCGGCGCTGCCATTCAAGCACCGGAGCCCCATCCCGGCCTGGGCCATTTGCCGGATGTTCGTGAGCGTGGCGTCGGAGTAGGCGTACCGGCCGAAGAGCTGAAACCGCTCGCTCAACTCCTGATCGGCGACGACGGTCAGGCCCCAGCTCGAGGGCAGGTTGTCTGCCTCGCGCGCATCCATGTGCCATGGCGAGACGGCGAACCGGCCCCTCCCGAGCCCCTCGAAAGTCGGCGTGATGCCGATCTCGCCGAACGTGAAGAGATCCTTGAGCGAGACGAATTCCTGCGTGGTATTGCCATACGCGCTGCTCACGCCGGCGGTGACGTAGTAAAGGCCTTCGGGGCGGTAGGAGACGCCGGCCGAAGGGCCATGGCCCGGCGAGGGCATGGCGGGGCTCCCGGAAAAATGCCGGTTCACGAAGGAGTTGTTGACGTTCATCAGCCAGTGCGCGCCGACGAAGTCGGAAGGATCGGCCCGGCCGAGGATGAAGCGCAGCTGCCCGTCCAGGAGCCGCTGGGACCAGTAGGCATCCCGGATGACCCACCCGCGGTCGTTGAAGGCATTGGTCGTGGCGATCAGCGTGCCGGCCACGCGGCCGAGCACAGAGGGCGGCTGCGATCCGATCTTGAAGCGGTCCTCGAACGTGAAGATGAACCGGCCGGGGTTCTCGGTCCCTCGCCCGACGAGCGTCCAGGTCGACATGACGTCGAAGTCCCCGGCGCCCCCGTAGCGGTCGCCCGGCCCTCCGCTCAACTGCTGGAAGAGCATCGTGTACGCCGAGGCGAGGCGCAGCCCCGTGTTGTCCGCGAGCTCATTGGCCTTGCCCTGCAGAAAGGCGAGCGGCCGCTCCACCAGCCTCAGGTCGACGGCGCCTTCTTTCGGGGTGAAGATGTCCTCGATCTCCTCGGTGGCGCTGCTGGGAGACTCGCCCGGAGTCCAGCCGACGTCCATGACCGGAGATCCGAGATAGTAGGGCGTCTTGGCAGGGGCAGCGGCCGGCGTCTGGCCGGAGGCGGGCTGCGCCAGAACCGGAGAAGCCGCGAGCGCCAGCAGGACGACGGCACTCAGACCCAGGAGCTGGCGACCACGAAACAGCCGATTCATGTTGCCTCCTCGAAATCAAGTTCCGCCCTACGATCAAGCGCTACGAGGGCGACCCTCACCGGCCCGCTCCCGCTGGCGCAGCCGTGGACGAGGCCGGGGCCGGCGCACGGGGAGGCGGCGAGGCCAGAGTTCCCGCGACGTCTACCCAGCCCCCGCCCACGGCCTGGTACACGGCGATGACCTGCGTGTACCGGTCCGCGAGCAGGCGCACGGACGTCAGCTCCGCCGCGAAACGCTCGTTGTCGGCGACGAGGACCTCGAAATATCCCGCAAGGCCCTTCTCGAACTTGAGCCGGGACAGCCGGGCAAACTCCCGCAGCGCGACCACGCGCTCCTGCTGCAGCGCGACCTGCTCGACCGTCTTCTGAGAGCCGACGAAGGCGTTGTTCGCCTCGCGGAACGCGTTCAGAATCGTCTGCTGGTAGCCGAGCAGAGCCTGCTGGTACTGCGCCTCGGCGGAGATCACCTGCCCCTTGATCGCGCCCGCTGTGAAGATCGGGCCGAAAAGGCCCGCGGCCAGTTGCCACGTGGACGCCGGGCCGGTCGCAAAATTGCCGAAGGCCGTGCTGACCGAGCCGAGAAGGCCGGTCAGCGAGAAGGTCGGGTAATAGAGGGCGCGCGTCGCGCCGATGTTCGCGTTGGCGGCAACGAGGTTCTCTTCCGCCTGCAGGATGTCCGGCCGGCGCTCGAGCAGCGTGGACGGCAGGTCCGCCGGGATCGGAGGCGCCACGAGCTCGTCGATCGTCTTTCCGCGGGGAATCGCCTCTGAATCCCGCCCGAGCAGGATCGAGATCAGGTTCTCCAGCGCCGCGATCTGCTGTTCGATGGCGGGAACGGCCGCGAGGGCCTGCATGTATTGCGACTGGATCTGCGACACCTCGGACATCGACACGATGCCGGCCTTAAACCGCAGGTTGAAGATCCTCGCGGTTTCTCCGAAGTTCTGAGCCGTCGCCTCCGCGATTTCCCGCTGCCGGTCGAAGGCGCGCAGCGTCACGTAGCTCGTCGCGACTCCCGTGACCACCGTGAGCACCACGCCGCGCTGGGCCTGTTCGCTCGAATAGATCTGCGCCTGCGCCGCCTCGGACAGGCGGCGGACGCGGCCGAAGAGGTCGATCTGCCACGAGGCGCCGAAAGAGGCCTGGTACAGCGTGACGTTCGGGTTGATCGGCGGAGGGACCGGCGGGAACCCTTCCCGGCTCGCCCGGGAGCGGCTCCAGGCGCCCCCGTAGCCCAACTGCGGCAGCGACTGCGAGCGCGTCGAGACGAGCGCGCCCATGAACTGATCGACGCGGGCGGCGGCGATCTTCACGTCGAGGTTCTCGCGCAGGGCGCTCTCGATCAGGCCGTTGAGGACGGGATCGCCAAACTGCTCCCACCACTTCGTGTTCGCGGCCTCGGCGGCCCTGGGGTAGTCGATCCGCCACGTCGCCGGTGTCTTCACGGCGGGCCGCGAGAAATTGGGGCCGACCGTGCAGCCGGCGACGGCGATCATCCCGAGCGCCGCAAGAATGACTTTCTTCATTTCGACCTCCCTGGCGGCCTGATCGGCCGAAGTATCACACCGACGAGCGACCCCTGGCGCATCTCAGGACATTTTTCCCGCGCGCAGCGCCCAGCGAAACAGGGCCGCCACCACCAGCAGGGCGATGCTCGCCACCGCCCAGCGCCGCACGAAGGCATCGGCGCGCTCGCACAAGGCTCCCGCCGCTGTCGAGAAACGCACCAGAGGGTTCAGCGCCACGCCGACGTCGCCCACGGCAACGCGAGGCAGCCGCCGTCCAAACCGATCCAATCCGACGGCCAGAGCGGCGCCGGCCAGGACGGGCCACAGGCCCGACCACAGCGCCGCGGGGGCAAACGCCTTCGGCAGCATGTCGATCGGGATCACGAAGTAGAGGCCCCACGGCACCGCGACGGAGGCCACCGCCATCGCGAGCCACGGCACGGCAAGGCCGGCTGGCGCGCGCGCGCCGGCGTCGGCGGCCGTGTTCGCCATGAGGCGGCGCAGGAAATGCAGCATCAGCAGCGTCGTCGCCACCGACGACACGACCGCCACGCTGCCCGCCAGGCCGTCGCCCAGCAAGCCCTTCGCGGCGTACTTCGTCAGCGCGCCGCCCGTCAGCGGCAGCCCCCCGAGGCCGAGCGCGATGACCGCCGCCGGAGCGAGCATCGGCCACAGGCGCCGGCGCCCGGTCGAGGCGATCGCTCCCACTGCCAGGAAGAGCGCGCCCTTGACCAGCAGGTGATGCGCGGCATAGAAGGCCGCGGCCTGCGCGGTGCCGGCATCGCCCGCGGCCAGGCCCATGCCGATCACGGCGACGACAAATCCCATCTGGCTCACGCTGGAATAGGCCAGCACGACCTTCGGCCGCTGCTGGGTGATCCCGATCGCCACGCCGTAGAGAGCGCCGAACATTCCGATCGCCGCCAGCGGCAGGCCGAAGTCCGGCAGAGCCGCCTGCAACGGCAGGAATCGAATCAAAGCGAGGACGCTGGCCTTGACCACGGCGCCGCTCATGACAGCGGCGGCCGGAATCGGCGCGGCGTCGTAGGCCAGCGGCATCCAGAAGTGCAGCGGTACGAGCCCGGCCTTCATGCCGAGGCCGATCAGCAGCAGGGTGAGCGTCAGGTCGCGCCACGGCGACGCGGACAACGCCGCGGCGGCGTCGCGGATCAGCAAGCTTCCTCCCGGCGCCGACGAGGCCAGAAGCACGAGACCCGCGAGCAAGAAGGCCTCGGCCAACAGCGCCAGGCCCAGGTACACGGCGCCCGCGCGCAGGGCTCCCGGCTCCTCGCCCTGGAGAACCAGGCCGCTCGCGCCGACACTGAGCACCGCGAGCAGGAAATAGAAACCGACGAAGTCTGCGGCGAGGAACACGCCGACGCAGCCCGTCAGCGTCAAGAGCCAGCACACGACGAAGCGGCCGGCGTTCGGGCGGCCGCGGAGGGAACGCGCGGCGTAGCTGCCCGCCAGAATCCACAACAGCGCGGCGACCCCGAGCAGAATCCTGCCGGGCGCGTCGAGTGTGAACGACAGCGCGAACCGCGCGTTGCCGATCCGCAGCGGCGCCCCGCCGCCGCCGGACAGCGCGGCCGCCAGCGCCGGCAGCGGGGCCAGCGCGAAGAGGCGGGGCATCCGGGCGCGCAGGCCCGGCCACGGGCACCCGAGCAGCAGCGCCAGCGGCAACCCGAGCGCGGCGGCGTAGAGGGTCGCGGAAGCGATCATCGCGACCCCACCCGGACCACCGCCGGGCGGCCGATGCGCGCGACGTCGACGGGAGACAATGCGGCCGCGCCGAGCAGAAACGAGCACAGCGCGAGCCCCAGAACCGCGGCCTGCTGATACCGCGGAACCGCGGCCTTCGGGGACCACCCCTCGTCCGCCGGAGCCAGGGCGCGCACGACGACCAGGAAGACGTACGAGCTGGTCAGCAGCCCTCCCGCGAGCATGACGAGCGCCCACCACCACTGCCCGGTCGCCACGCTGGCCGAGAGCAGCAGCCATTTCGCGAAAAATCCTCCCGAAGGCGGCAGCCCGATCAGCGAGATACCCCCGAGCGCAAACGCGAGGATGGTCATTGGCAGCGCGCGGCCGGCGCCGCGCAGATCGGCGACCCGATCGTGGCCGAGCGATTTGTATATGAGGCCCGCCGCCAGGAACATCGCGGCCTTGGCCGTCGCGTGGGAGATCGCCTGGAGCATGCCGCCGGTCACCGCCGGGCCCGCGTCCAGATGCGCGGCTTCGAGCCCGGCGACCAGCGGGAACATCAGGAACAGGTAGCCGATCTGGGCCACCGTCGAATACGCGATCAGCAGCTTCAGCCGCGCCTGCCGCAGGGCGACCACGTTGCCCACGAGAATGGCCGCCGCCCCGAATGCCGCCAGCAGCTGCGCCGACGCCAGCGTCACGACGCCCGGCAGCGCGTCGAACCAGATCCGAACGACCAGGAACCACGAGCCCTTGATCACCAGGGCCGACAGGATGGCGCTGGCCGGGGCGGGCGCGCCCCCGTGCGCCGGCGGAAGCCAGATGTGCAAGGGAAAGAGCGCCGTCTTGGCGAGCAGTCCGGCCATCATCAGCGCCAGCGCGCCCCACGCCAGCGCTCCGGGGCCGGACCTCTGCGCCAGCAGCGCGATGTCCAGCGTGCCGTAAGCGCCGTACAACAGCACGCACCCCAGCAGATACAGGACCGAGCCGAGCAACGCGAACACGAGGTACCGCAGCGCCGCGCGCAGAGTCTCCCCGCGGCCCTCCAGGCAGACCAGCGGCACGCCCGCGAAGGTCAGCAGCTCGAGCGCCACGTAGCACGTGAAGAGGTCGCCGCTGAGGAACACGAGGTTCAGCGAACCCCACACCGCCGGCAGCAGGGCCCAGAACGTCGCCGACGCCCGCGTGTCCGGCTCGCCCTCGCGAATGCCGAAATCGGCCCGCGCGTAGAGGCCGATGCCGCAGACCACGACGGCCACGGCGGCCATCATGACCACCGACAGGCCGTCCGCGCGCAGGGCCACGCCGAGCGGCGGCGCCCAACCCCCGAGCAGGTAGACGACGGGCCTGCCGGATCGCACGAGGGCGGCGGCGACAGCAATCGCGATACCCAGCCCCACCGGCAGCGTCGCCAGCGTCACCCGCTGCGCGTTGCGGCCTCCGAGCGCAAGCCCGGCCAGCACGCCGACGAACGGGACCAGGATGGCCAGGGCGAGAAGCAAACCGCCGGACGTCGTCGTCATGACCGCAGGCGTCACGGACGCCTTACGCCTTGCCCGCATCGGGTTTCGGTTCGGCGGGCGCGTCCGAGGACAGCGTGACCGACCCCGACACTTCGCTCAATCGCAGCAGAAGCGCGATGGCAAGCGCCGTGGCGGAAAAGGCGACGACGATCCCCGTGATGAGCAGGGCCTGCGGAACCGGATCGCCACCCATCCCTGCGGCCGCGCCCCGGCGCGCGACCGAGCCCAGCATCAGGAACACGCCGCTGCCGAGAATGTTGAACGCGACGATCTTGCGCAGCGGCTGCGGATGCGCGATCACGCCGTACAGCCCGAGGCCGACCAGCGTCGCGGCGCACAATCCAAACAGCGTCGCCGCGCTCATGGCGCCTCCGGCCGCTGCGGAGCTCCGGCCATCAGGAGACCGAGGGTCAGCGTGAGCGAGGGCATCAGCGCGAACTCGATGACGAGAATCAGGGGTTTGGCCAGCCCGTCCGGGTAGGCGAGAAACGCGCCCGCCGTCCAGGCTCCCAGAAGGCCGATCGCGATGAACACGACGGGCCCGGCGACCAGGCCGACCCGCACCCAGCTCCGGCGGATCGGCGGCGCGTCGGCCAGGCCGGCCATCATCACCAGCAGCCACATCGAAGCCAGGATCGTGGCGCCCTGGAACTTTCCGCCGGGATGGTCCGCTCCCACCCAGAAGATGTACATCGCGACGACGACGCCGATCGGCGGCAGCACGCGGGCCACGTAGGCGAGAATGCCGTTGGGATCGGCGCTATGGCGCAGGCCCGGGCGCCCTCCCCAGGCGCGATCCGGCGCGAGCGACCAGACTCCGACCAGCGCGAACAGGAGCACGATCGCCTCGAGCAGCGTGTCCATCGCGCGAAACGCCAGCAGCACGCCGGTGATCGGGTTTCCGACGCCCGTCGAGGCCAGGTTCGCCGCGACCTCGTGCGCGAGCGTCGGCGCGGGCACGGGAAGGATGAGGACGCAGACTGCGAGTGCCGACGCGACCGCGGCCGCGAGGCCCGCGGCCAGCGCCCGCGTCAGCGTCCCGGGGCGCTCTGCGAGGGACACGGACTCCGTGGCCCGCGACCGGGCCGCGGCGCCGATCAACAGCACACCGGTCAGGCCGCCGCCGATCGCTCCCTCGGTCAATGCCACGTCGACGCCGTGCAGCCGCACCCAGACGAGAGTCAGCAGCAGGCCGTACGCCATGAACCCCAGAACGGCGGCGAAGGTCTCGCGCGCGATCGCCGTCCAGAGCGCCAGACCCAGGATCAGCGCCGCCAGCAGGATGTCGAACGCTTCCGTCATGCTCGCGGCCGGCGGCTGCGCGCGGACCGCGCGATGAGCTGGGACACCGTCGATCCGGCCAGCAGAACGAGAAACCAGATGACGGCCAGCTTGAGCCCGGCCAGCACGCTGCCGGCGCGCGGCAGCAGGCCCAGCACCACCAGCCCGACTCCGAGATTGTCGGCCTTGGTCAGCGCGTGCAGCCGCGTGAACGTATCGGAAAAACGCAGCAATCCGACGGTGCCGGCCAGAAAGAAGAACACGCCGGCCGACACCGAGAGAATCGTCCACGCGTCCAGAGCGGTTCTCATGGCGTGTCGTCGGGCGCGGCCCCGTCCGCGGCTTCTCCGGGCGCCGCCCTCACGAAGGCGACGCCCGCAAACACGGCCAGCACGGCCAGCGTCAGCGCGACGTCGACCACCGCGGCGTCGCCGGATGCGGCGCCGAGCAGCAGCAAGGCCGCGATGCCGCCGGTGCCGAGCAGCAGCGTCGCCATCAGGCGGTCGGCGTCGTCCGGTCCGCGCAGGATGCGGGTCAGGCCCAGCGCGACCATCCCCAGCACGAGGCTCGACGCCCCGAACAGAAAATCAGACAAGGCCCACTCCAGTCACCAGGGCTGCGGCGAGCGCCCGCTCCTCCGCGGCGATCTGCTGGGCGACCGGCTGGCTGACGTCGAGGGTGTGAAAGATCAGGGCACCTTCCTCTTCGCCGACCGGAACCGAGCCCGGCAGCAGGCTGGTGATCGAGGCGAATTCGTTGCGTGCCAGGCCCGGCGGAAATCCCACGGGACAAACGACGAATCCCGGGCGCAGCGGCAGCCGCGGATGCAGGGCCCGGCGCGCCACATCGACGCCGGCCATCACGGACATCCGCACGAAGTGCGGCAGAAACTTGAGCAGGGCGCCGAAATTCACGCTCCCCGCCTGCGGCGGCAAGAGGCGCAGGCTCGCCCGGGTCGCGCCGACCGCCGCGAGCGCGCCGACCGCCACATCGGGCAGCTTCGCGCTCGGCATCAGGGCCACCCAGAGAAGAAAAAACGCCGCCGCGCGGGCGGCGCCGGCGCTCCGGCGTCGGCTTGCTTCGGCCGCGGGCGCGCCGGCGGTCATGACTGCGGCGTCTTCCCGCGCAGGGCCGGGCTCGGGCCGGCCAACCGCACGTCGGCCTCGCTCAAACGGTCGAACAATTTCGCCTCGGCCCGGATCGGCCACCAGTCGTACAGGAAGATCTCCATCGGCCGCCACAGCGCGACCCAGCCACCGATCACGAGGCCTTCCTGGATGAGGGAAGTGGATCTGTGCTCGAAAATCAGCCCTGTGATGAATTCGCCGGCGAGCATGGCGCCGAGCGCGAACAGCAGCGCGATCACCAGGCTGATGCGGCCCGTCCGGAACAGCCGCCGCAACTGGATGCGGGCGCCCCGAGCGCGGCGGCGGAAGTGCTCGTGGACGGCCTCTCGCAGCATGCTCGAATCGTCCGGCGTCGTCGGCGCGCCATCGGCCCGCACGACCAGGCCCAGCCGCTGGCCGGACCGGGTCTCGCGCGCCCACTCCACGATGAACTCCTCGGCGCGCGGGTCGAGGTCTCGCTCCCGGAACGGCGCGGGGTCCATCGAGTTGAACAGCTGGTTGAGCTCCCCAACGTGCATGTCGAGTACCCTGCCGGCGAACGCTTCCGCGATCTCGGCCTCGGCGCGCGCTCCCGCTCTGGCTCCCTCCACGCGACTTCCCTAGGCCGACGCGGCCACCGGCTCGCCGGAGCCTCCGGCCTTCTCTTTTCCAAACACGGTCACGTACACGACCGGCAGGAACACCAGCGTCAACAGCGTCGCCACCAGCAGCCCGCCCATGATCGCGAAGGCCATCGGTCCCCAGAAGACCGTCGGCGCGATCGGAATCAATCCCAGCACGGTCGAGATCGCCGTGAGCATGAGCGGGCGCATGCGCGAGGTCGCCGCCGACACGACGGCGTCGAGGACGCCCTTGCCTCCGGCGCGGTCGGTCTCGATCTGGACGATCAGGATCACCGCGTTCTTCGCGATCATCCCGATGAGGGCGAGGATGCCGAGGATCGCGACGAAACCGAGCGGCCGGTTGAACACGAGCAGGGACCCGACGACGCCGATCAACCCGAGCGGCAGCACGCAGACCACCATCACCAGCCGCCGGAAGCTGACCAGCAGAACCATCATGATCGTCAGCATCAGGAGAATCATCAGGGGCACCACGGCGAACACGGACGCGCTCGATTTGGCGCTCTCCTCGGAGAGCCCGGCCGTCTCGATGCGGTACGGCGCCGGCAGCTTCGCGGCGAAGGCGGCGATCTTCGGGGCCAGCGCCACCACGACGGAATCCGGCAGTGTTCCGCGGGTCACGCCCGCCCGCACCGTGAGCGTCGGCACGCGATCGCGCTGCCAGATCAGGGGAAACTCCTGGTCCTCCGAGACGGCCGCGAACTGCCGCAGCGGCACCATGCGCCCGGCCGGCGTCGCCACCTGCAGGGAGTTCAGCATGTCGAGCGACATCCGCTGCTCTTCGGTCGCACGGGCGAGCACGTTGACCAGGTAGATGTCGTCGCGCACCTGGGTCACCGTCGTCCCGGTGACGGCGGCGTTGAGCACGGCGGCGAGCGAACGCGAGCTCACGCCGAGGCGCCGCGCTTCGTCCTGGTCGATGTGGACCCGGAGCTGCCGGGCGGGCTCCATCCAGTCGTAGTTGACCTGCCGCGTGTGCGGGTCGGACGCCAGCACCTGGGCCAGCCCGAGCGCGATCGCGCGCACCTCATCCTTGCTTGGGCCGATGATCCGATACTGCAGCGGCCAGCCCACCGGCGGGCCGAGCTCCAGTGGCGAGACCCGCCCCACGACATCCGGAAACTGCTCGGCGAGGGCCGTCTCCAGCTTCTGTTGCAGCCGTTCCCGCGCCTCCACGTCCTTGGCGACGATCACGAACTGCGCGAAAAACGGGTTGGCGAGCTGGACATTGAGCGTGAGAATGAACCGGATCGCGCCGCGCCCGATGTAGGTGCTGAAATGATCGACATCCGGGTTGCCTTTGAGCAGCTCCTCCAAACGCTTCGCGTGCGCTTCCGTTGCATGGATCGAAGCGTTCTGACGCAGTGTCATGTCGACGAGCAGCTCGGGCCGGTCCGAGGCGGGAAAGAACTGCCGGGGCACGGCCCGGATCAGGAGCATGGCGACGACGAACGCGGCGATGGTCGCGCCGATCGTCAGCCACTTCGCGCGGATCGCCCCCCGCAACAGCGCGCTGTAGCCGGCGAGCAGCTTGCTCGGCTTCGTCTGCGCCCCCGCCTTCGGCGACTTCAGCAGGGCCTTGCCGATCAGCGGCGCGAAGATGACGGCGACCAGCCAGGACACGATCAGCGAAATGGCGACCACCGCGAAGATCGAGAACGTGTATTCGCCCGCCGAGCTCCGCGCGAACCCGATGGGCACGAAGCTCGAGATCGTCACCATCGTGCCGATCAACATCGGCGCGGCCAGCGTCCGGTAGGCGTACGTCGCCGCCTCGTCCTTCGAGTCGCCCGCCGTGAGCCGGTTGATCATCGCATCGACCGTCGTCATCGCATCGTCGACGAGCAGGGTCAAAGCGATGATCAAGGCGCCAAGCGAGATTCGGTGCAGGTCGATGTGCAGCAGGTTCATGACGGCGAACACGATCGCCAGGGTCAGCGGAATGGCCAGGGCCACCACGGCCCCCGGCCGCACGCCGAGGCTCACGAAGCTGCAGACGAGGATGATCGCGATCGCCTGCCACAGCGACGCCATGAAGTCGTTGATCGCGACATCGACCGTGACCGCCTGGTCCGCGACCAGCGTCACTTCGACGCCGAGCGGCAGGTTCGCGCGAATGGCGGCCATCTCCTTGCGGACGTTGCGCCCGAGGCCGAGAATGTCGCCGGATTCCCGCATCGCGATCGCCAGGCCGATTGCCGGGTGCCCGTTCACGCGGAACATCGGCTGGGGCGGGTCGACGAATCCCCGCCGCACGGTGGCGATGTCGCCCAGGCGAAACATGCGGTCGCCGGCCACGAAGTTGACCGCCTCGATGTCGCGCTCCGAATCGAAGGCGCCGCTGACGCGCAGGAACACGCGCTCCTGCTCGGTCTGGATGACGCCGGCCGGCCGCACCAGGTTCTGCGCCTGCAGCGTCGCGACGATCGTCGGGAAGTCGAGGCGCAATCCCGCGAGCTTCTCGGTCGAGAACTCGATGACGATCTGCTCGTCCTGCGCCCCGAGAATCTCGATCTTCGAGACGTCCGGCACGTGCAGCAGCCGCGAGCGAGCGGCCTCGACCTGATCGCGCAGCTCGCGGAAGTTGAACCCGTCGGCGGTGAACGCGTAGATGATGCCGAAGGTATCCCCGAAGTCGTCGTTGAAGAACGGCCCGAGGACCCCGGCGGGCAGCGTCTGCCGCATGTCGCCGATGTTCTTGCGGACCTGGTACCAGATATCGGTGACATCGGCGGGCGGCGTCGACTGCTTGAGATCCACAAAAATCGTCGTCTGCCCGGCCGTCGTATAGCTGCGCACGGTGTCGATGTGCCGCGTTTCCTGCAGCGTCCTCTCCAGGCGCTCGGTGACCTGCTTGATCGTTTCTTCGACCGTCGCCCCCGGCCACGCCGCGCCGACGACCATCGTCCGGAACGTGAACGCCGGGTCCTCGTCGCGGCCGAGCTTCAGGAACGAAAACGTGCCCGCCGCGACCGCAACGATCATCAGGAAGAAGACCAGGGAGCGCTTCCCGAGCGCCCATTCCGACAGGTTCGGGCCGATCACGGCCCGGTCTCGAGGAGACGGACTTTCTGGCCGGGGCGCAGCGCCTGCACGCCTGCGGTCACGACGACGTCTCCTGGCTTCAGGCCCGACGCGACCACGACGGACGCCGGATCGGCGGACGACGCGACCTCGACGCGGCGCTGCGAGACCGTCGAGGTCGCAGGATCGACGATCCACACGGACGACTGCCGGTCGGCCCGGCTCACGGCCGAGGCCGGGATCTCGATGCCCGCCGAAGCCGGGAGGCTCATGCGTCCGGTCACCGTGGTGCCCAGACGCATGGCCGCGGGAGGATGGATCAGGCCCACCCGGACGCGAAAGGTCCCGGTCACGGGGTCAGCGCGCGGCGAGACTTCTCGCACCCGGCCGGCGGCGGTGACTTTCGGGTCGGATGTGAGCACCACGGTGATGTCGGCAATGGCGGGCGCGTTGTTCTTGATTCGCGCGGGCACGTCGAACACGGCGTCGCGTCCGCCCTCGCGCGCGAGCTGGACGATCATGCGACCGGCTCCCACCACTTCGCCGACCTCCGCCCCCTGCGCCGTCACGACGCCCGCGACGTCGGACGCGAGGCGCGTGTAGCTCAACCGATTCTCCGAGAGCAAGACCTGCGCCTGCGTCGAATCGACCTGGGACTCGGCGGTCTTCATGCGCACTTCCGCCTGCTCGAACGCCGAGCGCGACACCGCGTTCTCGGCGACGAGATCGCGCATCCGCCCGAAGTTGTCCCGCGCCTCCGCCAGCTGGGCGACGGCCGCGCTCGAGACCGCGCGGGCCGACAGTAAGCCCGCCTCCTCGTTCTGCGCATCGAGCCGGGCGACGATCTGGCCCGGCTCCACGGCGTCGCCGACATTGACGGCCCTCTCGATCAGCCTCCCGTCGATTCGGAACGACAGGTTGATCTCCGTCTCCGCCTGGACTGTCCCTGTAAGCACCGCAACGTCCCCCAGCGAGCGCTTGGCGATCGTGGCGACGCGAACGGGGCGGATCTCCGGCGCCGGCGCCTCCTCGGCGCGGCGGCAGGCGGACGGCGCGAGGGCCGCTAGCGCCAGGACGGCGGTTGCTCCGGCGATAGGACCGAGGCGCTGGACAGCGTGTTTCACAGACACGGGGCGGATCCCTCCCGATGTTCGGACAACATATTCGCTCCTGAGCGACGGCGCAACCGACCGCTCAAACATGGCCGACGGTTGCCCAAGGCGGATCGGCCGGAGCCGGCGCATGGCCTTCGGGAAGCCGCAGCATCCGAAAGCCCACCAACGCGAGCGCGACCGTCATCAGCGGGCTCATCCAGCTGAAGACGGCAAAGGGCGCGCATGCGAACGTACCGGAGCAACGCCAGCGCGATGACGGAGCGCCCGACGTCAGCGCCGTTGCACCGGCGGGGGCTGCCAGTCCCCGGTACGGATCGCGGGCCGGGGCGAATAGTGCCGCGCCAAAACGTAGAAGGGCCCGTCGGGCGCCGGCAGCCAGTTGGCTCGTTCCTTGGGGTCGGTCGGTTCGTCTTTCTGGATCACGATTTCGAGCGATCCGTCCTTGCCATAGACGAGGCCCTTGGTGCGATCGCCGACCGAGTAGCGGTTGAGCGCGTTCGGCACGAACAGCTGGTTCTTGGCGGAATACATGGTCACCGACCAAAAGGCATCGACCGGCGGCGGCGGCGCATATTTCAGCACATAGCGGTTGCTCCCATCGAGCTTGCCGCCCTGGCCGTCGAAGAAGGTGATGTCATAGCTGTTGATCTCGAGCGGGTTCCACAACAGGCCGAGCATCGCGCCGGCGGCGGAGATCACCGGCTCGCCGCTGATCCGCCGTTCGAGACGGATGATCTGCCAGTTGTTGACGACCGGCATGATGCGCGGCATGCGCGCCGCGATCATCCGATTCGCATCAGCCGTCGCCCGTTCGAGGCCACGCCGTGTTTCGGGGGATAGCCGGTCCCAGTCGAAGCCGGTGGCCGGGTCCATCCCGATCTCGCGCAGCCAGCCCGCCATGGCCTCGTCCTGCGGATCGCCAAGCCGCGGCGACAGGCGGAGCAGCGTATTGAGGGTGGTGAAATAGGCCTTGGGGTCGGTCAATTCGGCGCGGGTGAAGCGCGGAAAATCGGCCGCGTTGGGCTGGGGGCGCGGGATGCTGGCCTTGCCCCACGCGCTCAACGGCACCAGCTTGACCTGTTTCTGGTAAACGCGCGCGTTCGGCACGTCGGCGGCGCCGTTGACCGCAAAGCGGGGCAGCATCCAGCCGATCGGCGTGGTCATGTCGATGCGCTTCACGCCTTCGGGCAGCACGCCCTTCCAGCCGGGCGCGACGAGGGCAAAGGTACCGCCGCGCGAGCCGAGGCTGTCCCAAGACAGCACGGCGTCGAAATCGTGCCGCATGTTGCTGATCGGGATCCAATATTGCCGATCGCCCATCGGCGGGACGACAAGGACGAGCGGCTCCTTGCGCAAATCGAAGAAGGCGCGCGAGTAGATGACGTCCTCGTTGGCGGTGACCACCCAATCGTCGGCGCTGGTGATAAGGCGATCGAACTCGAAGAATTCATTCAACGTGCGGTCATGGCCGCGCCTGGGGTCGAACGACGTTTCCCAGAGCGTCCGGTAGAGGTCCATCATCGGAAAGCCGCTGATGTAGGTCTGGACTCCGACGGCGTAGGCCAGCGCCTCGTCCTGCGCGGGCTCGGTGGCCTGCGCCGGCGTTGACGCGGCAGTCGCGAACAGCAGGCCTGTCACGATCTGTAATGCGAATCGCTGCAGGATCGACGGTACCGAAGACGTGCGGCTCATGGATTTACTCCCTCCCATACGCATCGTTCATGGCCGTTAGGTCAGAACGGTCAGCCTCATCATCAGGGATTGCAGGGTCGACCCACGCGCTGGCAAGGACGCCCCGACGTATCGGCTCCAAACGACCCTGCCACGATACCGGTTCTGGGGACAGGGTGGAAGCTCTGGTTGAGGCGGGAGAGCTCATCTCCTGCAGGGAGGGTTTCGTGGAAATCGAGCGCAACCGACCCGGCAACGGCTGCTCGAGCGAGCCGAAAATTCGCGGGCGGCGTGACCTCGCGATGAGGTCTCCGGATCGATTGCGCAAATGATACGGCGGTCGCCGATCCGATACCTCCAAAGGTCGGCCTTCTCCCC
>Ga0209048_10002122_pt1 | contig 19884 bp, 19 predicted proteins | sample FrelakmetCRP12CR_FD_187146 | JGI IMG/M metagenome (GOLD analysis project Ga0209048, IMG submission 187146) | Freshwater lake sediment microbial communities from the University of Notre Dame, USA, for methane emissions studies - CRP12 CR (SPAdes)... | ecosystem: Environmental > Aquatic >... | reverse complement strand
CATGCTGGGCGCGCTCTTTGGGTTACGCTCCAGGCACCAGTACATCAGTGCGGAGCGGAAATAGGCGCAGGCCTGCACCAGCTTGTACCTGGCGTCGGCCAGTTTGCCTGCCCGAGCCAGCTGTAGAGCTGGCTGGGGGTCGGTCCAGCCGTAGAGGATAGCTTCATCCTCAGAGATGTTCCAGGGCTCGGACAACTCGCGTGGATCTTTGCTGAGCTTTTCCGGCCAGGGAGGCAGAGGCGCCAACCCGTTCAGGCGGCACTTCTCCTCGACCTCTTCCAACTCCAGGATGCACTCCATCACCGAGTCGCCCTGCTCCTGCATGACCCACGACTGGTGAGCCATATCGCGCAGGGCCTCCATGCTGTAATGCAATGCCGTGGTCGGGACCAACTGCGAAGCCAAGGTCTGCACCTGCTGGCACCACCTGGCATAGGCTTCGGCCAGCTTGCGTTGGGCTGCACCCCGGGCTGCAAGGAGACGGCGACTGATGATGGAGTAGCCGAGCACTTGCCTGGCCTGCGCGTCGCGGAAACCCGCGATCTCTGCCTGGCGCACCACATCTGCACGCTCGCCATTGGCAGCCTGTGCTCCGAAGGAGAAGTATCTGATGAACTCCTCCGACGAGAAAAGCTTGAGCAGCAGGATGAACAGGCCGAGAGCGATGAGCGCTCCGCGGATGCCCCAGCTCACCATCCGGACGCGGGGATTCTCCTTCGCCATGAGGAAGAGTTCATCCATCCTTGTGATGAAGTCGAACGTGGTCTTGTAGACCCCTCCGTACTTCTGGGCAAGCTGTTCGGGCGGCATGGTGCGGAGCGACATGATCTTCTTGTCCTTCTCCGCGCGCAGGTCGGCCAAATATTTCTTGCCGGCACCCTCGTCGGTCACCGACTTCTGATTGAGCGCCGCTTCGCGCTCCGTTTCACCGGCTTTGGTGACCGTATCGAAGTCCTTCAGGATTTGCGTAGTCGCTGCGTCATACTGACGCAGATTCTCCTGCATCTTATCCAGATCTTCCTGCAGGAACCTGGTCCTGTATCCTGTGCCAGGTTTGCCGGAGGTGATCTGGGTCTTGGTGTCACCGGTCACCTCAAAGACCTTACGACCGACCTGCTCGTCCGACATCCGCTTGCGTTGGTTGTTGATGGCGTTCTGGAGAGGTTTCGCACCATCTTCGCGCTGTTTCACCACCTGCTTCCGCTGCTCGGCGCGCTCCTTGCGGTATTTCTCGAGGTTGCCCTGCAGCAGGGTGTACCCCTCGCTGATCTTGACGAGATCTTTGAGGGCCGACTTGATCTTCGTGTCGGAGATCGCCTCTTCCGCCTTGATGGCGTTGTTGCGAACCGCGTCGATGGCGATTTTCTGCCTGTCCACCAGGCGATCCCAGATCGTCGGCGCGTACAGAGTCAGCTCCAACGGCACGGCGGTCACGAATGACACGGCAACGAGAACTGCGCCGCGGCCGGCCAGCGGCCAGTACGACCCCAGCTTCTTGCTCATGTCGTGGGTGATGATGGTGATGTCCAGAATCAGAATCGCCATGGCGAAGACGATTCCGGAGACCACTGTCGCCAGGAAGTAGACGAACGCGCCATACATCTCCCGCGGAAACGTGTAGGCGCCTATTCTGCTCCAGGCGATGAAATCGACGATGAACTGCAGGCTCAACACAATGGAGAAGTTCCTGAGCGCCTCGCGCGTCTTCAGGGTCAACAGCGACTCGCCGTAGACCATGAGACGGAAGGAGTTGGTCTTGAACTTCTGCCACGCGGACGCGATGGCGTCGGTGGCAGCGGTCAGGATCGCCACGATCGAGTGGTAGATCCAGACGAGGAAGTCGTAGGAGGCCACCAGGACCGCGACTACCGCGGACTTGGCGACTTTCCAGACGTTCTTGAACCAGGACTTCGTCTTCTCGTTCACGGGCACTCTCCTTATCCTTGGCCCAGGCAGTCAGTCAACGTCTCGGCACCATTTGCCTATTGCGCCGCTGATACACCCGGACGGGTTCGGGTTAAAAACGAAACACAGTCGGTTTCTGCTTTTCTTCTTTGCTACTTGCAAACTGCGAGGAACCGCCAGCGGGTGTGCCACTTATCGTCAAGCCTATATGTGAATACACCCACTATACGCTTGACATGACGGGTGAAGAGATAGGGCACGCCAACGGCAGAAACATTATCAGCGTACGATGGCGGTTGGATAGAACCGGGGGCGAAAATTGGGAAATCCCGCTGCTTGTTGGGATATCTCGCTCCAAAAGCGAGCAGGTGTTCAACTCTGGCCGGTTCGAGGCCGAGTCGGTTGATGTGATTGCAGACCGCCTGCACGTCGTCGAGGTGCTCGTCAGGATAGGGAATGAGACGAAGCTTCGCTTCCATCTTGCCATTTCCACTAACAGAAAACGAGCTCCAGTCACTGTGCGCCTCGTCATACTTGCCGGCTTTGATCATGTCGTGGACCGACATGCTATAGTCGATGCTCACCGGGAAAATCCTACCGTCATCGATGAACCTGTTGGGGTTCTCGAGATAGTTCTGGAAGTTCTCGGCCGTTATCCTGCCTTCTTCCACGAGTTGGTAGAAGCGCATTGTCTGCGCGAAGGTTGGGGCATTATTGCCCATGCTTCATCTCCTTGGCCCACCGGCAGTCAGTCAACGTCTCGGCACCATTTGCCTATTGCGCAGCTGATACACCTAAGTGAGTCACTGTGAAAGGGTTTGAAATTAATTTGGCTGTTTCCCAGCCTTATTTTGGGCCTGTAAACAGAACCAAAATAAGGCTGGGATGGTTGTCAAAGAACTGTTCTTTTTATCATAAAAAACAACATTTGTCAAGCAATTAATAAAACAAAAAACTCCCCGCTTTTGGCGGAGAGTTTCTTGTTTTATTTAGCCATTTTTTCTAGCTTGCATGCAATCACGGCAATATACCGGCTTGTCTCCAGAAGGCTGGAAAGGAAGCTCGGTTATTTTCTTGCCGCACTGGGCGCAATCCACATCTACATTGTACATGTGTCTCGGTCCTCTGCTAGCACCACCGCCGGAGTTGCCTCCGCGGTCCTGACGGAAAGCCCGGTTGCAATCAGAACAGTAAACTGGGCGGTCTCCGGATGGCTGGAAAGGCAACTGGGAGATGTGGGCCCCGCATTTGGCGCAGGTTAAATCCACATCATACATCTGCCTGGATCCATCGTATACCATAACTTTTTTCTTGTTGTTCCCAAAATGTATTTTGAGATTTTAATTAATCGACCCTTTCCCCATTGCGGGGAACATTTTTGGGAACATATTTTGAACTACGTTGCCCAATTTAGTTGTTATAAGTATAGCACAAAACAGCCAGGTTGTCAACTGTCCAGCTTAACCACGCGGTCCGGATAAATTTTCTTTTCCTCCGTCTGCTGCGGCTGTTCTTCATCTTCGGAAAGTCCCAATACCGACGCCGACAGGCTTTCAGCCGGTTTAGCCTCATTTTGCGCCTGAATTGGCGCCGGTGAGGCTGGTGATTGCTGCGGCACGCGGTCTTTTTTCGGCTTCGGCTGATTACCTGCCTGCAGAGCAGCCAGGCTTATGCCTTTTTGCGTCGGGTCAACAGATAAAACCGGCGCGCTGGCTTTTATATCGAATTTTTCTTTCGGTTTATTCTTATCCCAGCCGCCGCTGTCTCTTCTCGGCTTTTCAAACTGTTTCGGTCTGGGCCGGTCGTCTTTTTTGAATTCGGGTTTCTTCGTTTCAATTTTCTTTTCCTCCTGACTGATATTTGCACCGGCATCTTTTTTGGGCGCGGCTTCAGCAAACTCCTCATCTTCCGCTTCCTCGTCCATACCGGCTTCCCCCACATCCATTCCGCTCCAGCGCATAATTTTTTCTTCAATTTTATCCCGGCTGGTGGCATAGCGCTCGCGCGACACTCTGATAACTTTTTCCGCGCTGCCCGTCGGCGAACCGATGGGCGGCATACTCATGGCGCTGAAAGGCTGCGATGAAATGCCGTCAATCATCAGTTTTAAAAATACCTGATATTTGGGAAGATTGACCAGATCGTTTTCTATAAAAATAGGCGCGAATTCTTTTGCCAAAATTTCCGCGTCGGTGGAGCCGACTCTGTAGGAAATAGTCGTGCCGACGTTGCCGATAATGGCGGCCAGAACTTTTTCATCCAGCTGTTCCATATACTGATGCGCCATGATAAGAGCCAAACGATATTTGCGCGCCTCCGACAGGATGTTGGCAAAACTTTCAGTGGCAAAGTTCTGAAATTCGTCAACATATAAGAAAAAATCGCTGCGCTCCGTCTCCGGAATATCCACCCTTTCCATGGCTGACAATTGAATTTTTGTCACCAGCATGCCGCCTAAGAGGCGGGAATTATCTTCACCAATGCGTCCCTTGGACAGATTCATGATGAATATTTTCTTCGTATCCATTATTTCGCGGATGTTGATGCGGGATTTTACCTGCGAAACTATATTGCGGATGATGGAAGCGGACAAAAACTGGCCGATTTTATTTTGCACAGGCGCCACCGCCTCCTGCTGATAGCGGTCGTTGTAATTCGCGAATTCTTTTTCCCAGAATGTCTTCACTACCGGGTCTTTGATATTCTTCACAACGCGGCGGCGGTAAGTGGCATCGGCCAGCATGCGGTTTATACCCAGCAAAGTGGTGTTGGGAAAATCAAGCAAAGCCAGAATGGTGTTGTTTAATATGTATTCCATGCGGGCGCTCCAGACATCGGGCCAGATTTTTTTAAATACGCCCATCAGGCCGGATGTAATGAGGTGTTTCTGTTCCGGACGGATGGTCTCCAGAATATTGAAGCCAATCGGATAATCCACATCGGACGGATTAAAATAGACCACGTCATTGATGCGGTTGGCCGGAATGTAATTTATTATTTTTTCCGCGAAATCTCCGTGGGGATCCACTATTCCGATTCCATGCCCGGCATAGATGTCGTTGAGCACCATATTTTCCAGAAGCGTGGTTTTGCCCATGCCAGTTTTTCCCACCACGTACATGTGCCGCCGGCGGTCATCGAGTTTAATGCCGAACTTGCGGTTTTGATTCCTGAAATTAGTCAAACCAAAAAAATTGACTTCTTTATTGGAGGCCAGCATCTGATCCGATTGCTGTTTCTCGCTGATTTCGTCAGCCATAGCAATATTATAGCACAAGTTGGCAGATTAGTGGATGACTTCCGCCTGATAGGTTTCAATTTCCAGACCAGGCTTGCGCCAATCGTCATAGGGCAGTTCGGCTTTTTGGCAAAGCGCGGACAAAAACTCGTCAATATTTTCAAATTGATCCCATACCTGCGGCAAAAATGTGGCATTGTGATGTCCGCGGCGGATGATTACCCCATCTATGCCCGGATGCAATTTTTCCACGATTTCCGCCGGCGATGAAACAGCTAATTTTTCCGGCGTGGTTAAAACGGAAATTTCTATGTCAAGTTTGCTGATTTCGTCTTCCGTAACCGGATGAAAACGCGGATCGCCGAAAGCGGCCGACACGGCATTTTCAATTATTTCCCGGTAAAGCGGCAAAATATGCGCTATGTGCCCGATACAGCCCCTTAAACTCCCGTCCAACCGAAGCGTCACAAAACAGGCCTGCTTTTCCTTCAGCTTTTCCGAAGGCAGATCATTTTCATCCACCCGCAGAAGATTGCCGGTCTGAGCGCATTTGCTGATGGACCGGCGGGCAAGATTCAGCATGAATTTTTTTTCTTCATCTGAAAACATATTAAACAAAAATTCCGGCAATTTTTTCTCCGCATTTATCGCATTTATTTTTATCCAACCCGGTGATTTCCGCCGTCATATATCCCCGCCCAATTAACAGCTGGCTGCATTTGGGGCAATAAGTATTGCTTTCTTCCTCGGCTTCAATGTTGCCGATATAAACATATTTCAGTCCGGCATTTTTTCCGATCGTTCTGGCGTCAATGAGCTTGCTTTTGGCAGTGGCATTAACCGAGGTCATCTGGTAATCGGCGTGGAAGGCGGATAAATGCCAGGGCATGTCCGGACTGACCGATGAAATAAATTCGGCAATCGACCGCAACTCGTCCGGGGAATCGTTTTCCCCGGGAATTACCAAGGTCGTAATCTCCACCCAGACGCCCATTTTGTGAAATTCTCTGATATTTTCCAGAATCGGTTCCAACTTTGCCTTGCAGATGCGCGCGTAAAATTCCGGCCGGAATGATTTTAAGTCAATGTTTATCGCATCCAGATACGGCCTGACATATTCGCGCGTTTCCGCCGACATATATCCGTTTGACACGTACACATTTTTTATCCCCTGCTCTTTCGCGGCTTTGGCAATATCCATAGCGTATTCCGTCCAGATGGTCGGCTCGTTGTAGGTATAGGCTATGGAGGAAATTTTTTGGCGCCTGGCGTACTCCACCGCTTTCACCGGTCCCCAATATTCAATATTTTTTAAAAATTCTTTCCAGCCGTTTACGGAAGCAATGCTGTCTTTCCTGCTCACCTGCGAGATATCCCAGTTCTGGCAAAAGCCACAGCCGAAATTGCAGCCGAATGTTCCGAAAGATAAAATATCCGTACCGGGCATAAAATGATACAGCGGCTTTTTTTCCACCGGATCAACGTGCACCGCGCACGGACGGCCATACACCAAAAGCTCCAGCTTGCCGCCGTCGTTTTCCCGCACGCCGCAGATGCCCGACTGCTTGGCGGGAATCAGGCAGTAATGAGAACAGGCCAGGCACTTTATTTTATCTCCGCCTTCCGGGCGGAAAAGTTTGTCCATATTCAGACGTTTTTACCCCAATATTCTTCCGCCTCTTTTTCCAGATCATCCAAACGCGCATAGTAATCAGGATATTTACTGAGATGGGCCAAAGCGATTTTGCCTGTTTTGATCGGATCGTCATCGGTAGTGTTTGTCTGTTCCTTTACGGTGCCGTGCTCCAGCTCAATATCCATCCCGTGCCGGAACTGCTCCACATCGAATTTATTCCAATCAATACCAAGCAACTCCCCTATTTGCCGGGCTTCTTTTACGGAAAATAATTGTTTGGGCATATAATTGGCGACAAAGATTAATTGGCTATATTATAGCATATATTTAAACAAATAACCGCTTTCTTTTTTGAAGGCGGTTCATAAATCCTATTAGCCATGTCAGAAGCAGTGAATTACAGTTCCATTCTGGAAAAAAGAAAGCTCGCAAGGCCCAGCAACACCAGTACGGATGTGCCTAAAATCAAAATGTCCAGGCCCATGCCGAAATGAGATATGCCGACCAGGGAGCCGCGCAAAGCATCCACTCCGTAGGCCAGGGGGTTGGCGGCCGCCACCCAGGTCATAATTTTCGGCAACCCAGTCAGGGGAAACAGTGCTCCGGAAAAAAAGAAGATGGGCATTACCAAAAAATTCATAATCAGCTGAAAGCCCTGCATATCCTCAAGCACCGAAGCGATAGCGGTGCCAAAGGCGGTAAAAAGCAAAGAAATCAAAAGCATAATCAGGATCATCAGCGGAATGGCGGAAAATGACTGCAATCTGAAACCGACCAGGAAAGTAAGGCCGAACACAATCAGGCCCTGAATCATGGCCACGGTCGCTCCACCCAGTGTCCGACCGAACACAATGCTCAGGCGTGACACCGGCGCCACGAACGTTTCCTTTAAAAATCCGAATTGTTTGTCCCAAATAATTTCTATTCCGGCAAAAAGAGCGGTAAATAAAATGCTCATGGCGATGATTCCCGGCGCCAGAAACTCGATATAATTTCCACCGCCGGCTTTTTGATACACGGGCCCGAAACCAAAACCCAAAGCCAGCAAAAAAAGCAGGGGCTGCCCCAGGGAACCGACAATGCGCGCGCGGGAGCGCATATATCTTTTAATTTGCCTAAGCCAGAGAAAATATATGGTCTGCATATAATTGATTTAGTGACGGGCCCACAGCCGGCGGTGTGTTCTCATCGCATCCTTGCCCGACACGTCTTCATCGCGGATGGTCTTGCCGGTTAAGGACAAAAACGCTTCTTCCATGGTGGCTGAACCGGTTTTTTGTTTAAGTTCAGCTGATGTGCCCCGGTCAATAATTTTGCCGCGGTCGATAATAATTATCTCATCGGACGCTATATCCGCTTCTTCCATGTAATGGGTGGTAAAAAATACGGTCATGCCTTCTTCTTTGTTTATCTGCCTGATATAGTTCCACATGTGACTCCGGGTCTGCGGATCAAGGCCGAGGGTGGGCTCGTCTAAAAATAATATCTTCGGGTGATGCACAAGAGCGCGGGCAATTTCCAGGCGCCGTTTCATTCCGCCGGAATATTTCTTGACCAGGTCGTCGCGCCTGTCCCAGAGCTCCACGAACTTTAAAAGTTTTTCTATACGCTCCTCTCTCTGCTTTTTTGGCACTCCGTACATAACCGCGTGCAGTTCCGCATTCTCATAGGCGGTTAATTCATCGTCCAGGCTGGGGTCCTGAAAAACGATTCCGAATTTTCTTCTCGCTTCATCCGGATGTTCGGTGGCGTTCACCCCGTCAAGATAAACTGCGCCGGACGTGGGCTTCAACAGAGTGGTGAATATTTTTATGACAGTGGTTTTGCCGGCGCCGTTCGGCCCCAAAAAAGCGACGATTTTTCCTTTGGGCACGTCAAAAGAGACACCATCCACAGCCGTAAAACCGTTATATTTTTTTATCAGATTTTGTGCTTTTATCATAATATTTTCGCGGTAATATACTATACCATAATATTAACTTTTGGTAAATTATCTATCCGCAAACGGATCGGCCCGGGTGAAATCGGGCTGCAGCTTATCGGCACTGTGCTCATCTTGCATCCAGCCGTTTGTAAATCCAAGCTCTAAAAGATAGTCATACACTTTATCAAACTCTTCTTTGCTGACTGAACAGTTTATCTCCGGATATTTCATGGAATTATGCACGGGATAATACTGGCTCATGAGACTAATATATAAATTTTTATCAATACTCGCCAGCATATCCAGCGCCCGCAAACTGTTATTTATATTACCCGGCAAAACCAGATGCCGCACGATCACTCCTTTGCCAGTGTCCGGATTGAAATTACCGTTCTGGCGCAGCATCTCTTTTATGGCTGCCAGCGCGACCTGCGGATAAGAACGGATTCCGGAATATTTATATCCCAATTCGCTGTCCGCATATTTAAAATCCGGCAGATATATATCTACCAAACCGTCCATGGCCTGCAATATTGGCAGGGCCTCGTAAGCGTTTGAATTCCATATGATGGGAAGTTTTAATCCTTTGGCGCGGGCGATAACAATTGCCTGTTTTATCCGGCGCCACCAGATAGTCGGCGTCACCATATCAATATTGGCGGCCCCGGCTTTTTCCAGGGTTAACATTATCTCCGTCAATTGTTCCACAGTATAATCTCTGCCCAATCCTTCCTGCGAAATCTGATAATTCTGGCAATAGGCGCATTTAAGATTACAGCCGGAAAAAAAGATACCGCCTGCTCCCTGGCTCTTATCGCCAACAAGCGGCGGCTCCTCGCCGAAATGTTTGCCCCACCAGGCAATTTTTACCGTCTCTGTCTTTTCCATGTGCTTGCGGAAATTTTTTCTTTCCCGGTCATGGCCAGCTGTTTTTTGCCCATACCGGCCTTGGCTCCAGTTTCGCGCACGCGTCGGGGTTTTTTTGCACCCGAATCGCCGCTTTTTGTTTCAGAACTTTTTCTTTTGTCCCATAATTCGGGATAAGGCAATTTATCTTTTTTTATACTGAACGGCTTGCCTGCGCCGCCCCAGTCTATTGTGGAAAAAACTCTGCTCAAGGCGATTACGCGGAACGGATACCCGAGCGCCGGCTTATTAATACTCTTTTCGTACATAGCCACAATATCCGGTTCTTCATTATAAAAATCCTCCGGATTCGCGGCAAAATTGCGCGTCATGGATTTCATGTAATGCTCCTTGGGCAGAAATTTGTGCTTAATCAAAAATTTGCCTATATCGCCGCTCCCGCCGTTGTAGGCCACCAATGCCACTCCCCATTGCCCAAATTTCTTGTAATATGCGGCCAGCGCCCGCACACCCGCCTTGACCTGCCCGTCAATCGTTTTCATCTGACTCTCGGAAACCCCCATTTCCCTGGCGGTGTTGGGCATAACCTGCATCAGTCCTTGCGCGCCGGCATACGATACCGGACTCGAACGTCCCCCATTTTCATTTGCCATTACGGCCAGAGCAATCTCAAACGGCACGCCGTTTTTTTCGCAGTGGCGCGCTATGGCGCCAACTATTTCTTCGCGTCTGGCTTCGTTCTTCAGGGCACCGAATAATTTCTCAATATTTTTGGTGTAATAAACATAATCATTTTTGTTGCGTCTTATATCTTCCAGGGAACTGAACTTGTTCTGGAGATGACGAAGTGCTTCATCTTCCAAAATAGCTTCAAAAGCAACCAATTTTTCCGGATCAATATCAGCCACTTCGTTTCTTAGCAGTTTATAAACAGCATCACCTTTCACCTTCTTCTCCCTGGCCTCCACCTGGGCCGTTCCGGGAAAAACGGCGGGTTCCTCAACTTTCGCTTTTCCCGCGCAACCGGCAATGATAGCGGCCAAAACTAACATCGATTCCCGGGGCAGGCGGTATCCCTTTTCCGTTTTTGGTTTTTCTTCCGGCGGTACGTAGCCGCCCCTTGTTTCCGGCATACGCTTTTTGGTCCTTTTGTTATTTTATCAAGTAATCCCCTGCAATTGCCCAGGCGGCCAATGTTTTGCCGTCCCATATTTCTCCCCTCTTTACCATTTCATCAAACTCATCGATACGCCTGAAAATTACTTCCGTTTGCTCAACCGGATCCTGCGACGGCTGGCCCGTGTTTTCCAATTCTTTTGCCACAAAGACATGAATCGTATCTTTAAAGACGCCGTTTAGGCCCTCAAACGACCCGACCATAATCACATCCGAAGATTTTATGCCCGTTTCTTCAGCCAACTCCCTTTCTGCCGCTTCCTGCGGCCGTTCATCAATTTTCATGCCGCCGCAGGGAAATTCAATGCTCTTTTTTTCCTGCAAATAACGGTGCTGCACTACTAAAACCAGGCGCCCATCATCGGTCATAGGTATGATCATGGCCGCTCCCGAACCGACGGTTTCTCCGTAAAAATAATCGGCTTGTTCGCCATTTGGCAATAAAAATTTATCGTGGCAATACCTCCACCACGGATTTTCTCCCAGTACTTCTTTTGATATCTGGCGGAATGCGTCCATACAAAAATTATTTAAACAATGAAAATATTTCCTTCACGTCTACACCGTCCCCTTTCCGGATAATGGAATGCATTGACCCGCCGCCGTCATTGTACCAGCGGGGAATAATATGCCAGTGCAAATGACCTATCGCCTGCCCGGCGGCGCGGCCGTTATTCAAGCCGATATTATATCCGTCAGCTTTTATTTTTTCATCAACCAGATGATAAACGCACAGCAAGCCCGCGGCAATTTCAGGCAGTTCCGCTTCCGTAATATCGTTTAAATTGGCATAATGTTTTTTGGGAATCAGTACAGTGTGCCCTTTGGAACAGGGATGAATATCCAGAAAAGCCACCACGTTGTCATTTTCATAGATGCGGAAATCCGCAATCTCCCCTCCGGCGATTTTGCAAAAAATGCAATCATCCATATATTTACCTGCTAATTAATCAGTCTGTTAATTATACCGTAAAACGACCTGGTCTCCAAACAATTTATAACCGGCACCGTTCAATAATCCCTGTTTTTTCAGATAATCCATATTTGTGACCAGCCAGCAATGGCCGGCGCCCGTAAGACGCAGGGACTCGGTCCAGTTTGCATACGATATCCTGGTTTTCATTTGTTCATACAGCGCCGTTCTTTCAGCCTGCGCAAAATTCTGATCAATGGGAAAACCGCCGCCGACAATTTTTTTCTCCGAAATGGCTTCCAGGGTCAGCAGAAAATACGTATCGCCCAGCACGCAGTTTTGCCCGGCAAGCTTTTCCGTCTGCCAGACGTAATTTGCGGCGTTATATTCATCTGTTGTTGCGGTTTGCGTATCCGGCCCGAGCGAATACGAGGCGGCGATGGCAACCGCGGCAATGGCAACGAATATTACGCCGGCCCAGATGCCGGAAAAACGTTTGAAAATAAATATTATAAAAAAATAAAAAGCCGGAACTATAAGAGCCAAGGCAGCCAGATTATCCATGCGCCGCGCCAGAAGGTGCTCCCCGGCTAAAAAATAATTTGATAATATATATGATCCCAAAACACCGGCGGAAAATATTCCCAGCCAGACATATTCCGTCTCGCGCCGGCGCAACAGAGAAATAATACCGGCCACAGCGGCCGCCGCCAGCGCCACTGAAATAACTACTAGCCACCAGCGCCATTCCGTAAAAAAATTAGCAACAAAGGCATAGGCCGGCGCCTGATTGAAGATAATATTTCCCGCGGCAATATCGTGCGGTCTGGGTCCGGCAGACAGATAATAAGCGCTAAAATTTCCGATAAGCTGTTTTATCTGGCCGACCCAATCCAATGCCGTGTCAAATTTGCTATAACCGAATACAAGTTCCACAGCGGGAATAAATGCCGACACCCCCAATATACAAAGGACTTTGGATAATTTATGGCCGGAACCGGATCCGTATTTAATAATTATCTCCGCCAGTATCCAGGCAAAGGCAAAAAATAACAGATATAAAATATAACCGAAGGCGGACAGAATTAATATTATCGCCAAAATCGCTATCTGCTCTTTTCTGGCTGATTTAAGACGGCGTAGAATCAGCATTACGCAAAACAGCATCAGCAAAAAACCAAAATTCACGGGCAGGGTGAATGAGCCGGCCGCCTGCCAGGCAAACGGCAAAAGCCCTATCCAGGACAGCAGGAGCGATTCTTTTTTTGCCCAGCCCAGCGCAATGCCGATTTCATACAGGAGCAAGGGAAATACAAGCGACCAGACAACGGGCAGCAGCCATTTATTTACCGACAGCAAGGAAACATTAAGCAGGCGCGCCATGATTGCGCTTATCCCCCAGAGCTGGCTGTAGGAAAAACGGCCGGGATTTATTTTTTGGACAATGGAATCGCCGGCACCGAAGACGACGATATCGGCTTTGTTCTCGCCCACCACCGAAGCTTCCACGGCCATATGGCGCCAGCCGTCCGCGCCGTAAATAAATTTATGAGTCAGGGGCAAATATGAATGGAGTAAAAACGTCACCAGCACCAGCAAAAATAATATGACTTTGGTTTTCAATTTTGAAAATACGAGGACGCCTGTCAAAAACACTGCGGCCAAAAAAACATAAATATAATCGCTTCCGATTACTTGCCACGGGGTTGCGAGACGGCCGGCGGATTGTGAAACCATTAATAAATAAAAACCAACCAGCGATAAAATGATAATGAGCAACACCCCGATTTTCGGCTGGGGCACCTCTTCCAGAACGTCGAATTTTTCATTGAACATTTCCGCCTCGGCGTTTTTGGCTTTGCCGGCCCATTCGCCGATAAACACATACAACAAACCGTTTAAAAACATAGCCAGGGCCATATGTTCCGCCGCCAGCCGGTAAAAAACAATAAAAACGCCGGCAATGCAGCCGAGCGTGGAGAAAACCAAAAAAGCGGCCTGCAACCGCACGCGAAAAGCCGTATGGGATAAGCCAAAAAACTTGATGAGCGCCTGCCTGGCAAGGCCGGACAGCAACCAAAGATAAAACACTAAAATCAGCAGACCTAAAAAAGCGCTGTGCCAGTTGTTTATGTTAAAATATCCGGCCAGACTCAAAAGTATCAGAACCAGCAGTTTTTTCTCTACACTCTCATATTCCATACTTGTCTAATCTCATTATATCCGATACTATTTTAAATGGCAAAAACTATCAACAGCCTGCCCACCAACTTAGCACCATTTTTCTTGCCAAACCGCATGCCTTCATATAGGATATATACGCTATACGCATTTAGAATATGGCACAGGATATCACTCAAATTGAAAGAGTTCCGCCCCAGAGCATGGAGGCGGAAATGTCTTTGCTCGGCTCAATTTTGCTGGACAAAGACGCCATGCTAAAAATAGCCGACATTGTCCAGCCGGATGATTTTTATAAAACCGCGCACGCCGTTATTTTTGAGTCGATTTTGGAACTGTATCAAAAAAACGAACCGATTGACCTGCTTACTTTGGGCAACCGCCTGCTGGAAAAAGAAAAACTGGAAAGCGCCGGCGGGCACAGCTACCTGGTCACCCTGTCCAACGCCGTGCCAACCGCTTCGCATGTGGTTAATTACGCCCACATCGTGCACCGCAAAGCCACGCGCCGGCGCCTGCTCACTGCGGCGCATGAAATCACGCGCATGAGCTTTGAAGAAAACGAGGAGCTGGATACCCTGCTCGACCATGCCCAGCGCCAGCTGTTTGGGGTGTCGCAAAATTACATGAGGCAGACCTTTACGCCAATCCGCGGCGTGCTGACGGAGGCGTTTGACCGCATTGACGAACTGCACAAGCACAAAGGGCAGCTGCGCGGCATACCCACCGGATTCAACGATCTTGATAATCTGCTGGCCGGCCTGCAAAAATCGGATCTGATAATTCTGGCAGCCAGGCCCAGCGTCGGTAAAACTTCGCTGGCTTTGGACTTCGTGCGGCATGTGGCTGTAAAACGAAAAATATCAGTCGGACTTTTTTCTCTGGAAATGAGCAAAGAGCAATTGGTGGACCGTCTGCTCTGCTCCGAAGCCAATGTTGATTTGTGGAAAATGCGCACCGGCCGCTTAAGCGACCGCCCGGAAGATGATGATTTTCCCCGCATCGGCCATGCCATGGGCGTGCTTTCCGAAGCGCCCATCTTTATCGACGACGCTCCCAACAATAATATCATGCAAATCCGCACCAAAGCGCGCCGTCTGCAGATGGAACACGGCCTGGGATTAATCGTCATTGATTATTTGCAACTGATGGAATCGCGCGGAAATCTTGAAAACAGAGTGCAGGAAGTGGCGGAAATTACCCGCGGCCTGAAGGGAATTGCGCGCGAACTGAATATTCCGGTTTTGGCTCTTTCCCAGCTGTCGCGTTCGGTGGAACAAAGCAAACCGGCCATTCCCAAACTGTCACACTTGCGCGAATCCGGATCTATCGAGCAGGACGCGGATGTGGTATTATTTATCTACCGCAAAGCCGCCGACCGCAATTATCGTACGGATGAAATTCCTCCGGACGAAAGAAGCATAGCCGAAATCCATATTGCCAAACACCGCAACGGGCCTACCGGTCTGGCAAAATTAATTTTTGACGAACAGCGGGCGTCTTTCAGGAATATAAGCGCGCACTATACCGACTATCCCGCCCAATCAGCCAATGCCCCAACTGCCTTAAAACCAAAGTCGTCATTTATCCAAAAGAAAGAGAACGAATTACCGCCCATGTAAATATATTTATTAAGCAAAATAATTATGTCCGTATTTTCAAAATTAAAACAATTCAAGGATTTGCGCGAACAGGGCAAAAAATTACAGGGCGCCTTGTCGCAGGAATCCAGCACCGTATCTTCCGGCGGCGTATCACTGACCATGGACGGCAATTTGGGAATAACTAATATTTCCATCGAAGACAGTATGCTGGCACCTGATAAAAAAGAAAAACTGCAAAATGCCATCAAAGACGCCCACGGCGACGCGCTGAAAAAAATGCAGAGAATAATGTCCAACAAAATGCAGGAAATGGGCGGATTCCCGGGCATGCCCAAATAGTATGTATTCAAAATCAATCAGCCGTTTGATTGAATCGCTTAAAAAACTGCCTTCGGTCGGCCAGCGCACGGCCGAACGTTTTGTTTTTCATCTGCTGAAATCGGGTAAAAAAGACGTGGGCGAAATGATACTGGCTCTCAAAGATCTGATTGACAATGTCAGAAGCTGTGAAATCTGCTGGGACTTCAGCGATGAAAATCCCTGCCGTATATGCCGGAGCGCAAGCCGCGACCGGGGCATTTTGTGCGTGGTCGGCGATCCCCAGGATATCCAGGCCATAGAAAAAACCGGATTTTTTTCCGGATTGTACCATGTGCTGCGCGGAGTTGTTGAGCCGGAAGAAGGCGGCCTGGATCCGAAATTAAAAATCAAAGAACTGCTGGCGCGCTCATCGTCAAAAAACAAAACCGCTCCCAAAGAAATTATTCTGGCTCTGAACCCGGATATGGAAGGAGAAACCACGATGATGTATCTGGAACGCGAGATAAAAAAACTGAATCCGAAAATAAAAATCAGCCGTCTGGCGCGCGGCCTGCCGATGGGGGGCGACCTGCAGTATGCGGACGAAATCACCCTGGGAAGCGCGCTGAAAAACAGGACCAGCAAATAAAAAACGGGGAAATCGCTTCCCCGTTTTTCTAATTGTATTTTACGCGATTTTCACTTCCGTATACCTGGGACGCAGGCCAACCACTTTGTGGTATCTCACTTTTCTCTTGAACTTTTCCGCCCTGATTGTGCGGCCCTTGCCCTGCTTGACGACCATTGCTTCCACGGCGACTCCGTCAATATAGGGATTGCCCAAACGCACATTTGACCCGTCATCATCGGCAGTAAGCAGCACTTTGTCAAAAACAAACTTGCTTCCCTCATCCACAGGCAATTTTTCCACTTTGAGAGAATCTCCGGTTTTAACCAGATACTGTTTTCCGCCGGTCGCGATTACTGCTAACATATTAAAACTCAATTAATTTATGTGGGCGTAGTATATATCAGGAATAAAAATCTGTCAATCGCCCGCATCACTCCTTAACCCCTTCTACCCTATCCCCTATTTTCAGCCCCGTTTGAGCGATAGTGCCGGACGGCAGTTCTATGACACGGTTCGACGAATGGCTGGACAGGTATAAATTAAGTAAATTCTCCGGCTTGCCCGGTTCAAGCGGGATATTTGGCGCCATGTCCACCACTATTCCATCGCTCAGCCAGACCATGTCAAGCGGAAACAACATATCGCGCATGACCATAGGATGGCGGCCATAATCGGCAAACACAAATATCATTCCCCCGTAGCGCCCCATATCTTTTTTTTTGCTCCATCCCTGGTGCAGGTGGTCGTTTGTATTTGCCACCAAAACCGTAAAATCTTTACCATTGATTTTAATCTCGGCTTTTGGCCAATACCAGGTCTGATAAGCTTTGTATACCAAAGATAACAGGACTATTGCTCCCAGAGTAATCAAATGCCATTTTTTTAGTGTGACAGTCTTGGACATATTAAGGTTTAAAACTTTTCATCGTGCTCCAATAGCCGACGAGGACCATTATTATTGCCAGAAATATTAAGGCGATTAATTTATGGCTGCTTTGAAAAAATAATGTTGTCACCCCGAATAACAGCGCCACAAAATACATGGCTAAAACCGCCTGGCGATGGCTTAGTCCGGCATCAAGGAGGCGGTAATGCAGATGCTCCCTGTCTCCCTCAAAAATAGACTGCTTCCGGCGCAGGCGCGCAAACGTAACGCGCACCAGGTCAAAAATCGGAATGGCCATCACGAGCAGGGCGGTGGCCACTTTGCCGCCGGAAATAATCGAAAGCACTCCCAGTATAAATCCGACCAGCAAACTGCCGGCTTCGCCCAAAAATATTTTAGCCGGATGAAAGTTAAAAATTAAAAATCCGAGAGAGGCGCCGGCAAACGCCAGCGACAGCAATCCGACGTTGGGCTGAAAATATTGGTTTGTGTTGGTCAGAAAAAAAATCATCAGTGCTCCGATAATAGAAATTCCCGAAGACAGGCCATCCAATCCGTCCAGGATCTTTGTGGTGTACATCATGCCCATCAGCCATAAAAAAGAAAGCAAGGCCGACAGGAGATATATGGTGCCCGCGCCTCCCAAAGATATACCCCACATGTTAAGCTGGATAATTCCTCCGAATGGATTGGTAATTTTCCCCAGCCCGATGCCGCCCAGGACGGCGACGAGTGCAGCGATTATGGTGATGACAAACCGGAACCGGGCGGAAAGACTTTTGATATCGTCGGCCACTCCGAGTATCAGTAGAATAAGCGAAGCGATAAAAACCCAGAATAATTTTTCAGCGAAAATTTCAACTCCTGAAACCGGATAATATACAAGCAAAGTCAGCACCACTCCCCAGAAGGAAATAAAAATGGCGAGGCCGCCGAGAAGCGGCGTGGGCAATCCGTGTTTTTTTCTTGGCTCATCGGGCTTGTCAACGACCCCGGTCCGGCGCGCCAAGTCGCGCACCAGCAGGGTAAAAAAAATTGACAGCAACAATGCCGCCAGGAAAACAATAATTTGCGTACTGGAAATACTGTGCATACTGAAAAGATCTTACTCCACCCGGATATTTCCGCCCTCGCCGATTATTACATTATCGCGCCTCTGCAGACCGCCGGATAAATAGAGTTCCGCCAGTTTATTTTCCACCCGTTCCTGCAGAGCCCGGCGCATGGGCCGGGCGCCGAATTCCGGATCGAAACCGACATCGGCCAAAAAGTCCAGGGCCGCGTCTTCCACTTTTAGGTTCACCCCTTTGGCTTCCATGTCTTTGATAATGCGCTTCATCATCAGCCCGGCGATTTTCTTTATATCCTCCCTTTCCAGCGCCTTAAACAATACAATGCCGTCAAAACGGTTTAAAAACTCCGGCCGGAAGTATTGCTTCAGATCGCCGTGCAGAAGGCGGTCTTTTATCACATCGGATGACAGGCCGGCGCGCATCATTTCCTGCACCTGGGATGTGCCGGCGTTTGAGGTGGCAATAATGATGACGTTGGTGAAATCAACCACCCGCCCGACGCTGTCGGTCAGGCGCCCGTCATCCATGACCTGCAAAAACAAATTCAGAATATCCGGGTCCGCTTTTTCTATCTCATCCAGAAGCAGGAGCGCGAACGGGCTGCGGCGCACCGCTTCGGTCAGAAGCCCGGTGCCTTTTTCGCCCGGCGAGCCGATCAGGCGGTAAATGCCTGACTTGTCCTGATATTCGCTCATATCCAGACGGATCATCCGCTCCTCGCCGCCGAAATATACTTCGGCAATGGTTTTGGCCAGCTCGGTTTTTCCCACGCCGGTCGGGCCCATAAATAAAAAGTTGGCAATGGGACGGTTGGCTGAGCGGATCTCGGCGCGGGCGCGGCGCAAGGCATTGGCCACCAGATCCACCGCTTCAGTCTGGCCGATAACGCGCTTATGCATTTCTTTTTCCAATTGCATCAGTTTGGCTGATTCATCGCTGGAAACAGTGGTCATGGGAATCTTGGTTTTTTGCGCCACCACGGCCGCCACTTCTTCGGCTGTCACCAGGGAATTCACCCCCTTGGATGATTTTGCGAAACTGCCGGCTTCGTTCATTATTTCCAGGGCATTTCCCGGCAGGCTGGTTTCGCGGATGAACTTCGCCGCCAGTTTAACGGCTTTCTCAATCCCGTCATAGGAAAAAAATACCTGCTGTTTGTATTCCGTCTCCCCCACTTTTGATTCCAAAACCTGGATCGCCTGATCTTCGCTCATTTCCGTAACATCCACTTTGGTAAACACATTTCCCAGAGTAGAATTGGCAATCTGGCGGGCATAATCTTCATTGGTGCTGGTCGCAAAGGTCAGGAATTTTCCGCCGCCCAAAAACTCGGCTAAAGTGTCGGCCACATCCAGACTACCGGCCGCCCCGCCGGCTGAAACCCCGACCAATTCGTGAATGTTGTGGATAAATAAAATAATATTGCGCGCGCGGGCGCTTTCAAACATGATATTCCTCAATCTGTCCACCGCCCCGGCCGGCGATGTGCCTGCTAAAAGCGCCGAAACGCTCAGCCGCACCAGACGCTTGTCTTTAAGACGGGCGGGTAC
>Ga0209048_10002121_pt1 | contig 19888 bp, 18 predicted proteins | sample FrelakmetCRP12CR_FD_187146 | JGI IMG/M metagenome (GOLD analysis project Ga0209048, IMG submission 187146) | Freshwater lake sediment microbial communities from the University of Notre Dame, USA, for methane emissions studies - CRP12 CR (SPAdes)... | ecosystem: Environmental > Aquatic >... | reverse complement strand
TAGCCGCCGGTGTACAGCGGCACGGTGAGCTGCACGCCGATCATCGCGTTGTTCAGGTTGTTGCTCGCGGAACCGAAGTCGCCGCTGCCGCTCAGGCGGTCCTGCCCGACGTGCGCCACCAGGTCGAGCGAAGGCGAGGCCTGCGCGCTGAACTTGGCGGCTTCCTGCTGCGCGACTTCGGTGCCCGCGGCCAGTGCGCGCAACTGCAGGTTGCCCGCCTTCGCGGCGGCCAGCCGTTCGGCCAGCGGCGGGACGTCCTGCGGGGCGATGGTGCCAGCGGCCCCAAGGCCTTGCAGCTCGGCAGGTGCCATGCCGGTCGCGTCGGCCAGCGCCGCCTGCTTGATCTGCAATTCGCTCTCGGCGGCGAGTACCTGCGCCCTGATCGCCTCGACACGCGCCGCCGCCTCGTGCGTGTCGATGACGGGAACGTCGCCGAGGCGGAAGCGGTCATGCACCTCAGCCGATGCACGCTCCACCGCATCCCGCTGCCGCCGCAGCACGCGCAGCGCCTCGCCCGCCAGCACGGCGTCGAAGTAGCGTTCGGCGGTGCGCAGCATCAACGCCTGCTGCGCCGATTGCCACTCGAGTTCGGCCACGTCGGCGGCGAGTTCGAGCTGGCGCTTCTGCGCGTCGCGCTCGCGGCTGATGATCGGCTGGCGCGCTTCGAGCGCCCAGCGCGTCATGTTGCCGTTGTTGATCGAAGTGTCGAACGAGGCGCCTTCGGCGGAACCGAAGCCCGGCGCCGAGAACTGGGCACCGCTGATCGTGGTCGAGTTGCTCGCCTTGCCTGCCGTCCCGGTCAGCGCTACCTGCGGCCGCCAGAAGGACGCACCCTGCTCGCGCTTGGTCGCTCCGGCCTGTCGCGCCGACTGCGCGGCGATGTACTCGAGGTCGTTCTTCTGCGCCGCGCGCCAGGCGTCGATCAGGTCGGCCGCGGCGACCGACTGCGCAGCGGCCAGCAGCAGTGCAGCCGATAAGGCCACAGCGAAGCGCATCACACCGCGGCTCCCGCGACATGGCTGCGCACCCAGGCCACGAGTTCACCTGCGGGGACCGCGCCCGACAAGCGCGCCACTTCGGCGCCCTTGGCGAACAGGATCAGTGTCGGGATGCTGCGGATGCCGTAGGCCGAGCTCGAGCGCGGCGAGGCGTCGCTATCTACCTTGGCGAAGCGAACCTCGGGCAGCTGCCTTGCCGCGGCGGCAAAGTGCGGCGCCATCGTCCGGCACGGCCCGCACCAGGCGGCCCAAAAGTCGACCAGCACGGGCAGCTCGGTCGCGCCGACGAACTTGGCCAGCGTGGCGTCGCCCAGCGCCACCGGCTCGGGCGCCATCAACTTGGCGCCGCATTTGCCGCAGACCGGGTTGTCGTGCAGCTTCGCGTCGGGGACGCGGTTGGTCGCGGCGCAGGACGGGCAGACGAGGTGCATGGCTCGCACTCCTCTTAGCAGCCCGCGCTTGCGCCGAGCTTGCGCATGATGGTTTCCATCAGGCACCACTTGGTGATCCCGCTCTGCAGCAGGTTGACGCCGACAAAGGCGGTGAAGGCGAGCCACCACGGGCTGACGAAAATCGGGCTGCCCGGGATGCCCAGGGCGAGCGAGATCAGGATGAAGCTGCCGGCGACGACGCGCACGAGTTGCCAGGATGTCATGTCAATTTCCTTGAGGGCTTGGGGGAACGAGAAGGTGGAGCCGGTTGCGATACGCCATGAAGTAGAGGATCGGAATCACCACGAGCGTGAGCAGCGTGGAGACGAAGATGCCGAAGATGAGCGAGATGGCGAGGCCGTTGAAGATCGGGTCGTCGAGGATGAAGAAGGCACCGAGCATCGCCGCCAGCCCGGTCAGCAGGATCGGCTGCGCGCGCGTGACCGCCGAGTGCACGATGGCGCGCTTGAACGGCACGCCTTCGCGCACCTGCAGGTTGATGAAATCCACCAACAGGATCGAGTTGCGCACGATGATTCCCGCCAGCGCGATCATGCCGATCATGCTGGTCGCGGTGTACTGCGCGCCGAGCAGCGCGTGGCCGGGCATCACGCCGATGATCGTCAGCGGAATCGGCGCCATGATGATCAGCGGCGTCAAGTACGAGCCGAACTGCGCCACCACGAGCAGGTAGATCAGGACCAGGCCGACCGCGTAGGCCGCGCCCATGTCGCGGAAGGTTTCGTAGGTGATCTGCCACTCGCCGTCCCACTTGAGGGTGTAGCCTCGGTACGGGTCGGCCGGCTGGCTGATGAAGGTCTCGGCCAGCGTGCCGCCGCCCGGCGTCGCGAGCGACGTCACCTCGCTTCGCATCTTGAACATGCCGTAGAGAGGGCTGTCCACCGCGCCGGCCATGTCGGCGACGACGTAGTTCACCGGCAGCAGGTCCTTGTGGTAGGCCGGCTGCTCGCGCAGCGTGTCGCTCGCCGTCACCAGTTCGCGGATCGCGACGCTCTTGCCTTCGGCGTTACGCACCGAGAGCTGCAGCAGGGTATCGAGGTCGCCATGCCGATCGGCCGGCAACTCGATCGTCGCCGCGGCCGGGTACTTGCTCTCGTCGTGCAGGTAGGCGGCGGCTTCGCCCGCGAGTCCGGCGCGCAGCGTAGAGACGATCTCCTGCTGCGACACGCCGAGCATCGCCGCCTTGCGGCGGTCTACGAGCAGCAGCGTGCGCGGCGCATCGGCGATGCTGCTGTCGTCGATGTCGACGACGCCTTCGGTCCTGGCAAACACGCCGCGCACGGCCTGCGCGACCTGTCTGCGGCCGGCGGCGTCGGGGCCATAGATCTCGGCCACCAGCGGCGAGAGCACCGGCGGGCCGGGCGGCACTTCGACGACCTTGACGTTGGCGCCGAAGCGGCGTCCGATCTCCTGCAACGCCGGGCGCACGCGGGTGGCGATGGCGTGGCTCTGCTCGCTGCGGTGGTGCTTGTCGACGAGGTTGACCTGGAGGTCGCCCACGGCGCCGCCGCTGCGCAGGTAGTACTGGCGAACGAGGCCGTTGAAATTGATCGGCGCAGCGGTGCCGGCATACGCCTGGTAGTCGGTCACTTCGGGCAGCGTGGCGAGGTGAGCGCCCAGTTCGTGCAATGCGGCGGCGGTTCGCTCCACCGGCGTGCCTGCGGGCATGTCGACGATGACCTGGAACTCCGACTTGTTGTCGAACGGCAGCATCTTCAGCAGCACGAGCCCGGCAGCCGGCAACGCGAGCGAGACAGCGATCAGCACGCCGATCGCAAGGCCGAGCAGGCGGCGGTTGCGCTTGCCGTGCGTGTCGTCGAGAAGGGGCCTGAAGATGCGCTCGAACACCGGGCCAAGCTTGCCCGCAAGGCCGTGGCCACCGGAGTGCGCTGCGACCTCATGCTGACCATGGATCTGCTCAGGTCGTACGGGCGTCACCTTCAGCCATAGCCGGGCGAGCCAGGGCGTGACGACGAAGGCAATCGCCAGCGAGAGCAGCATGCCCATGCTGGCGTTGATCGGGATCGGGCTCATGTACGGCCCCATCAGGCCCGAGACGAAAGCCATCGGCAGCAGCGCGGCAATCACCGTCAGCGTCGCGAGAATCGTCGGCCCGCCGACCTCGTCGACCGCGCCGGGAATGATCTGCGCGAGGGAGCGGCCGGGGTGGTGCTGCTGGTGACGATGGATGTTTTCGACCACCACGATCGCATCGTCGACGAGGATGCCGATCGAGAAGATCAACGCGAACAGCGACACGCGGTTGAGCGTGAAACCCCAGGCCCACGACGCGAACAGCGTCACCGTCAGTGTCAGGATCACCGCGGTGCCGACGATCGCCGCCTCGCGCCGGCCAAGCGCGATGAAGACGAGCGCGACGACGGCCGACGTCGCGAACAGCAGCTTCTCGATCAGCTTGACCGCCTTGTCGTTGGCAGTCGCGCCGTAGTTGCGCGTCTCGGCCACCTGCACCTCCGGCGGGATCACGGTGTTCTTCAGGTCGTCAACCCGCCGCATCACGGCGTCGGCCACGTCGATCGCGTTCTGTCCCGGCTTCTTCGTGACGCTGATCGTCACCGCCGGGAACTCGCCCCCGCCTGTTCGCTGCGCGCCGGCCTTGGCCGCCTGGCCCGCCGCGCCGTACCAGACGTAGCGGGTCGGGGGCAGCGGCCCGTCGCGCACCGTGGCCACGTCCTGCATGAACACCGGCTTGCCGCCACGAACGGCGACAACGAGCTCGCCGACGTCGCGCGCGTCCTTCAGGAACGGTCCCGATTCGACCGCCACCGCGCGGTTGCCCGAGAGCAGTTCGCCGACCGGCAGGCCGAGGTTCGCGGCTTGCAGCGCGCCGCGCATGTCAGGCACGGTGACGCCGCTGCTGGCCATGCGCGCGGGGTCGATCTCCACCAGCACGGCGCGGCCCGGGCCGCCGATGGTTGCCACCTCGCGCGTTCCGGGAACGCGCTTCAGGTCGGCCTCGATGCTGTGCGCGACGCGTTCGAGGTCGAAGGCGCCGATGTCTGCCTTGCGGCTGAACAGCGTCAGCGTGACAATGGGCACATCGTCGATGCCCTTGGGCTTGATGATCGGGGCCAGCACGCCCAGGCCGCGCGGTAGCCAGTCGGCGTTGGAGTTGACGGTGTCGTACAGACGCACCAGCGCCTCGGTGCGCGGCACGCCGACCTTGAACTGCACCGTGACGACCGCCAGGCCCGGCTGCGAGACCGACATCACGTGCTCGACGCCGGCGATCTGCGCGAGCACCTGTTCGGCCGGCGCCGCCACCATCTGTTCGACGTCGCGCACCGCGGCCCCCGGGAATGGGATCAGCACGTTGGCCATCGTCACGTTGATCTGCGGTTCCTCCTCGCGCGGCGTGACAAGCACGGCAAAGGCGCCGAGCAGCAGCGCCAGCAACGCGAGCAGCGGCGTGATCTGCGCCGCCTGGAAGTGGGCGGCGATGCGGCCCGAGATTCCCATGCGCGGGGTCATCGCGCGGCCTCAGTTCGGCGCGCGGGCCGCGGCCTGCGGGTCGAGCGCCACGCGCTCACCGGCCGCGACGCCCGACAGCACCTCGACCATGTCGCCGCCACCGTGGCCAAGCCGCACCTGGCGCAGCAACGGCGCGCCCTTGGCATCGACCACATACACGCCGGTCAGCTCGGCGCGGCGCACGATCGCCGATGCCGGCACGTAGAGCCGCCCCGATGCGCCCCGCACGGCGGGCAGCCAGACCCGCGCGAACATTCCCGGCGCGACTCCAGCGTAGCCGGAAGGCAGGCCCAGGCGAAGCTGAACAGTGTGCGTCCCGGCGTCGACAGTCGGAAGCACCTGAACCTGCGTCGGGGTAAGCCAGCGCTGTGCATCGGGCAAGCCCGGGAACTCGACCTTGACTCCGCGCACCGGTTGCGTCAGCGCCGTCTGCGGCACCGCCACGGTGACCCGCAGCGCCCCCGGCTCGTAAAGGGTGAGCAGGGCACGCCCAGGCATGGCCATGTCGCCGAGCGCGACCGGAACCTCGGAGACGACCCCGGAGAACGGCGCCCGCACGACGTAGAAGCCCGACTGTGTGCGCGCCGCGCCGGCCTGCGCCAGCATTGCCGCAGCCTGCGCCTGGGTCGCCTTGAACTGCGACTCGGCGCGCTCGAGCGCGGCTTGGCTGATGTACTGCTTCTGGAACAACTGCTGCTGGCGCTCGAAGTCCTTGCTCGCCACGTCGAGCAGCGCCTGGGCCGACCTTACCTGCGCGTCGCTGGCACTGGCGTTCTGCTCGGCGGCGCGCGCATCGATGCGTGCGAGCACCTGACCGGCCTTAACTGTATCGCCGGCCTTGACGTCGATCGCCGTAACCGCGCCGGCCACTTGTGCCGCGACGACGGTCTGCCTCACCGCCTCGACCACGCCGTCAAACCCGCTCGCTGCCTGGGCGTCGGCGGAGAGCACAGGCGAAGTCGCCAGCGCGCCCGGTGCGGCTAGCCCTGCCGCCACCGGCAACAACAGGCTCGCGGCCAATGCAACACCCCGCACCCTCAACTTCGACATGCCATCACTCCTGTCCTGATCTGGGCCCCGGTCGCCGCACTCGCAACGGGCGCTGGCATTCGGCGGCAAGTTAATGTATTATTTGCGCAATCAGCTAAATAGTCAAGTGGAAATTCAGACAAACTTGCACAACATCGGTGGCCGATCGGGCATGATGGCGCCATCCCCACTCGAGGTCTGTCAGCGCATGGAAGGTCTGCCGAAAGAGGCCCTGGAGCAGGTCGCGTCGTACTTCCAGGCGCTGTCGGAGCCGACGCGCCTGACGCTGCTCAACCTGCTGCGTAGCGGCGAACGCAACGTGGGCGAGCTGGCGCAGCTTTGCGGCTATACCGCGGCCAACGTGTCGCGCCACATGGCGCTGCTGACCCAGCACGGCCTGGTCGCGCGCGAGAGCCGCGGCACCAGCGTGTACTACCGTATTGCCGACGAGTCGGTCTACGCGCTGTGCGACCTCGTCTGCGGCAGCGTCGCGCGCCAGCTCGACCGCAAGGCGCGCGGGCGCGAGGTGTTTACGCGAACGGCACGGCGCGCCAAGCCGGCGCGCTGAGCGCAGCGCGGCCGTTCAGGTCTTCTTGACCGGCCGCTTCCATTTCGGCAGCGTGACCTGCCGTGCACGCGCGACGGTGAGCTGCCCTGCAGGCGCATCGCTCGCGATCGTCGAGCCCCCGCCTATCGTGGCGCCCTCCCCGATCGTCACCGGCGCCACGAGCACGCAGTTGGAGCCGATGTGCGCGTTGGCGCCGATTACCGTGCGGTGCTTGTTCGCGCCGTCGTAGTTGGCGACGATGCTGCCGGCGCCGAAGTTGACGCGCTCGCCGACGTTCGCGTCGCCGAGGTAGGCGAGATGGTTCGCCTTCGCACCTTTGCCAAGCGTGCTGTTCTTGACCTCGACGAAGTTGCCAATGTGCACGCCCTCGCCCAGCACCGCGCCGGGGCGCAACCGGGAAAACGGGCCGAGCTCCGAGCCTGCGCCAATCGTCGCGCCGACCGGGCCCCCATCGATGTGGGTGAACGGGAGCATGACGACCCGCTCGCCGATCGTCGCGTTTCGGATCACGCAATTCGCGCCGATGCGCACGCCGTCGGCGAGGCTGACCTTGCCCTCGAAGATGCAGTTGACGTCGATCTCGACGTCGCTGCCGCACACGAGATCGCCGCGCACTTCCAGCCGCGCCGGGTCGGCCAGGCGCACACCGGCCTCCATCAGCGCTTCGGCCCGAGTGCGCTGGACACGCCGCTCCAGTTCCGCGAGCTGCAGCGGGCTGTTCACGCCCAGCACCTCGGCCTCGTTGCGCGGATTCGCGGTGACGACCGGAACGCGCTCGGCCACGGCCATCGCGACGATGTCGGTCAGGTAATACTCGCGCTGCGCATTGTCGTTGCGCAATGCGGCGAGCCAGCGCTTCAGGTGCAGCGTCGGCGCCGCCATGATCCCGGTGTAGACCTCGCCGATTGCGCGCTGCGACAGCGTCGCGTCCTTCTCCTCGACGATGGCGTGCACCCCGCCGCCGCCGGCGTCGCCGCGCAGCACGCGCCCGTATCCTGTCGCATCTGCGAGCTCGACCGTCAGCAGTGCAAGCCTGCCGCCGTCCGCCGCGGCCAGCAGTGCGCGTGCACTGGCGGCCTCGATCATCGGCACGTCGCCGTTGAGGATCAGCGTCGTGCCCTCGTCGTGTAGGAGCGGCGCCGCCTGCTGCACCGCGTGCCCGGTGCCGAGCTGCGGCACCTGCCGCACGAAGACGAGGTTCGGCGCCCGCACCGAAGCTTCGACTGCATCGGCCCCGTAGCCGGTGACGGCGACGATGCGGTCGGCGCCGAGTTGCGTGGCGGTGTTCAGAACATGCTGCAATAGGCTTTGCCCGGCGAGCCGGTGCAACACCTTCGGCACGGCGGACTTCATGCGCGTCCCCTTACCCGCCGCCATGATCACGATGTCGAGTGCCATGCCTCTTCCGCAGTTCGCCAAAACGCCAATTATCGGACTGCCCCGAGTCTGTCGGGCCTGGCTGCTGGTACTGTGCCTGGCCTTGCTGTCGGGCTGCAGCCTACTTCGATTGACCTACCCGCAGACCCCGACGATTCTCTATTGGTGGCTCGACAGCTACATCGACTTCACGAGCGCGCAATCACCGCGGGTGCAACAACAGCTTGCCGATTGGCTGCGCTGGCACCGCAGCACCCAGTTGCCCGAGTATGCGGCGCTGCTGCAGCGGGCACGCGCCGAGTTGCTCGCCGACACGACGCCGGCCCAGGTGTGCCGCTGGTACGAGGAGGGGGTGGCGCGATTGCTGATCGCCTACGAGCAGGTGCTTCCGGCCGCCGCCGAAGCAGCGGTGGCGCTGACGCCGGCCCAAATGGAGCACATTCAGCGCAAGTTCGACAAGAGCAATGCGGACTTCCGCGACGACTTCCTGCAACCGGCGCCCGAGGCGCGGCAGAAGGGGGCCGTCAAGCGCACGATGGAGCGTGCCGAGACGTTCTATGGACGGCTCGACGACGCGCAACGCGACCTCGTCGCGCGCCGGGTCGCGGCCTCGCCGTTCGACGCCGAGCGCTGGCTTGCCGAGCGGCGGCGGCGCCAGCGCGATGTCGTGCAAACGCTGCGCCGGCTGCAGGTCGAACGCGCGAGCAGCGAGCAGATGCAGGCGGCGCTGCACGTGCTGGCCGAGCGTGCCCTGGCCTCGCCCGACGAGAGCTACCGCGCCTACCAGCAACGCCTGAAGCTATTCAACTGCGAGTTCGCGGCCCAACTGCACAACGCCACCACACCGGCCCAGCGCCAGGCCGCCGCGGACACGGTCAAGGCCTGGGAGACTGACCTTCGCGTCCTCGCGGCGGAGCCGCCGCGGTAGGCGCAGCGCTCACTTCGGCAGATCGATCGTCACCCGCCGCGGGCTGACCGCGGCGTAGGGAAAGTCCTTCAGCGCTGCGGCGAAGAGCGCGGCCCAGCTGCCCTCGTCGGGCCAGGCACCGTCGCTCTGTGCTCGCGTTTCGTAGAGCGCCTGGTGGCTGAGCCCGTCGAGGATCAGCAATGACACCTCGCAAACGTAGTAGGTATATCCCCATGGCCCCGGGTAGCCCCATCCCCAGCCGGCGCCACGCCAACGCCCGGCGTAGAGGCCGACCCCGCCTCCGAACGGGCCGTAGAAGGGATCGGGATAGGCCCACCACTGCCCCTGCCCCGTGCGCGCCGCCACCTGCACCAGCACGTCGGCAGGCTCGTCATGCATGGGCTTGAAGCCGGCCTGGACGAGTGCCGGCAGCGCGCTCGCCTCGAGCCGGTCCTGGTCCTTCGCCTGCGCTTGCTGCGACGGCAAGCGCTCGAACGCGAAGCTGCCCGGCGCGCGCCCGGCCGGCCAGACACCGGCACTGCGCACCTCCGCATCAAGCCGCGTCGCTGCACAGCCGCCGAGCGCCGCGGCAAGCAGCAGCAGACACAAGCTCCTGATCAACGACATCTCATGCCTCCGGCGACGCAGGGTCGCTCAATCCTTGCCGGCACGCCCGACCGGAGCCGGCCACCCGGCTGTCCCGGGCTCGCCGCTCTGACGCAGTTGCCAGCGCAACTTCGTGCTCGGCGCGGCAACAGGCGTCGCTGCGCACGCTGCTTCGCCGTCGGCGTCGAACGCCTTGTCGCCGTCGCGGTCGGGCACACCGGTGGCTTGGAGTTCCGCGAACGGGTACAGGTTCCGGTCCATCAGGTGCGATGGCACGACGTTGCCGAGGGCGGTGGCCATGTTGTCGAGCCGGCCGGGGTACTGGCGTTCCCACTCGCGCAGCATGCGCTTCATCTGCACCCGCTGCAGGTTGTCCTGGCTGCCGCAGAGCGTGCAGGCAATGAGCGGGAATTCGCGCTGCACGGCCCAGCGCTCGAGGTCGGTCTCGGCAACGTAGGCGAGCGGGCGGATCACGACGTTGCGCCCGTCGTCGCTGACGAGCTTGGGCGGCATCGCCTTGAGCTTGCTGCCGAAGAAGAGGTTGAGGAAGAAGGTCTGCAGCATGTCGTCGCGGTGGTGGCCGAGCGCGATCTTGGTCGCGCCGAGTTCGCACGCCACGCGGTAGAGGACGCCGCGGCGCAACCGCGAGCACAGGCTGCACATCGTCTTGCCTTCGGGCACGAGCCGCTTGACGACCGAGTACGTGTCCTGCGTCTCGACGTGGAACGGCACGCCCAGGCTGCGCAGGTAGGCCGGCAGCACCTCGGCCGGAAAGCCCGGCTGCTTCTGGTCGAGGTTGACGGCGACGATCTCGAACGGCACCGGCGCGCGCGCCTGCAGCGAGAGCAGGATGTCGAGTAGCGCGAAGCTGTCCTTGCCACCGGAGACGCAGACCATCACCTTGTCGCCCGGCTCGATCATGGCGAAGTCGGCGATCGCCTTGCCGACCTGGCGGTGCAGGCGCTTGGCGAGCTTGGCCGCCTCGACGCCGGGCTTGGCGCGCGGTGTGCGCGCCTCTGGAGCGGCCGCGCCCGGCGGCGTCGGCTCCTGGGCCGCCGCGCCGTTTGTCAACACGGCGCTCACTGACGCTCCTTGATTCCGAACACTTCCACCCCCACCGCCGCGCAATCGGGGTATACGTCGGGCTTCGCGGTCGAGACGCGCGCGGCGCGAACGCGCGGGTGCTCGAGCATCAGCGCGAGCACGTCGTCGCACAGCGTTTCCTGCAGATGGATGTGGCCGCGCGAGACGCGCAGCGCGATCGTGCGGCGGATGAAGTCGTAGTCGACCACTTCGTCGAGGTCGTCTTCCTTCGGCGTCGACAGCGCAAGCGGCACGTAGAGCTCGACGTTGATCAGCACGCGCTGCTCGCCGCGCTTCTCGAAGTCGTGCACGCCGATGTTGATCCAGACCTCGTAGTCGCGCAGGAACAGGCGCCGGCAGTCCATCAGGCTCGCATGGCTGAGCAGGCTTTGCATGGCGTCAGGTGTCCAGTGTGCTTCGGGCGAGGAACATCGGGTCGCGCGACTGCGCCCACAGATGCTGCCCGCCGTCGACCAGCAGCGTGGTGCCGGTGATGGCGCGCGACTCGATCAGGAAGCGCACCGCGCGCGCGATGTCTTCGGGTTGCGAAGAGCGCGCCAGCGGCGTCGCCGCATACGCGAGGTCGAACTCGGCCGCTGACATCGTTCCCGACGGCAGCGTGACGCCGGGCGCCACACCGCATACGCGAAGGCGTGGCGCGAGCGCCTGCGCAAGCAGCGTGGTGGCGGCCTCCAGCGCCGCCTTGGACAGCGTGTACGACAGGTAGTCGGGGTTCGGGTTCCACAGCTTCTGGTCGAGCAGGTTGACGACGCAGCCGCTGCGCTCGGCGCCTTCGAGGTGGCCGTGCAGCGCCCGCGCGAGCACGATCGCCGGCGCCGTGTTGGCGCGCCAGTGCGCGTCCATCGCCGCGTAGCTGAAGCTCGCTACGTCGTCGTACTCGAAGGCCGAGGCGTTATTCACCACCGCGTCGAGCCGGCCGCACTGCGCGACGACGGCAGGCAAGAGCGCGCGGCAAGCCGCCTCGTCCGCCAGGTCGGCCGCAAAGACCGCGGCCTGCGCACCGAGCGCCTGGGCATAGGCGACCGTCGCGGTCGCATCGCCGTCCAGCGTGCGGCAGTGAATCACCACGTCGAAACCGTGCCGCGCCAGTTCGAGCACGATCTCGCGCCCGAGACGGCGCGCCGCGCCGGTGACGAGCACGGTCAGCCGGGAGTGCTGTGGCAAAGCGGTGGAAGGCACGGTTTCTACAATGCCCGGATGGGCGAAGCGGTCTCGAGCGATGAACAGGTGTCGAGTGTATCGGCGGCCCCCGCCGCGCGCCTTCGCCGGCAGATTGACCGCGCGATCGCCGCGGCGGGCGGCTGGCTGCCGTTCGATCGCTTCATGGCGCTCGCGCTGTACGCGCCCGGCCTCGGCTACTACGCCCGTGACGACCGTCAGTTCGGGCTGATGCCGTCTTCGGGCAGCGATTTCGTCACCGCGCCCGAACTCTCGCCGCTGTTTGGGCAGACGCTCGCGGCGCAGGTGGCGCAGGCGCTTGCCGCGAGCGGCTCCGAAACGGTGTGGGAATTCGGTGCCGGCTCGGGCGCGCTCGCAGAGGAGTTGCTAGGCGCGCTCGCCGAGCGGGTCCGCAGCTATTGCATCGTCGATCTGTCGGGCAGCTTGCGCGCGCGCCAGCGCGAGCGACTCGCGCCCTTTGGTTCGCGTGTGTGCTGGCTCGACGCGCTGCCGGACGCGATGCATGGCGTCGTCGTCGGCAATGAAGTGCTCGACGCGATGCCGGTACAACTGCTGCACTGGGACGGCGCCCAGTGGCTCGAGCGCGGTGTCGTCGCCGCGCCGCCAGGTTATGCGTGGCAGGATCGCCCGACGTCGCTTGCGCCACCGTTCGCCACGCGGTCTTCGCCGCCGCCGGAAGCCGATTCCGCGCCGCATTTCGCTGCCGGCTACGTGACCGAGATCCACCGCCAGGCCGAGGCCTTCATCGCAACGCTTGCCGATCGCCTGACCCGCGGCGCGGCGTTCTTCATCGACTACGGATTCCCCGACGCCGAGTTCTACCACCCGCAGCGCAGCACCGGCACGCTGATGTGCCACCGCGCGCACCGTGCCGATGCCGACCCGCTGTCGGATGTCGGCGCAAAGGACATCACCGCCCATGTGAACTTCAGCGCCATCGCGCTCGCGGGGCAGGACGCCGGCCTCGACGTGCTGGGCTTCACCTCGCAGGCGCGCTTCCTGCTCAACTGCGGCCTCGCGGACCATCTGCACGCTGCCGACCTGAAGTCGCGCGCCCACGCCCGCAAGCTGATCGACGAACACGAAATGGGCGAGCTGTTCAAGGTGATAGCCTTTGCACGTGGCTGTGAGTTCGACGCGATCGGCTTTGCAGTCGCGGACCGGACGCACACGCTGTGATGTGCCCAAGGCTCCGGTGTTCGCGATCGCCGAAGAGTTGTTCAACCAACGCGCAGGTTCGCGTCACCGGCAATGTGTGAGCCTTCTCGCACTCGAATTGGCCTGGCAGGCTGCTTTTGTCTAGGGTTGTCTGACATCTGCCCGCGCACGCGACGCGGCATTGATCCCCACCGACCTGAGTGCACGTGTCGGACAAGCCTCGAGGGAGGAAACCGCGGGGCGCACCGCGGTGGTGCTTTACCGCGCCGCAGCCATGGCGATTCGAGCTGCGCGGGTCGGGCTTGAACGCCCACGCCGGCGGGGACCGAGCGGCCAAGGCCAGTGTCGCCAACGGCGCGAGCATCAATCGACGAAGTTCGCGAGGGGTGTCGAATTCCGTTGCGGTGCTTCCAGCGGTGCCGGGCGCGGCGCCGTCCAGCCGGTGGCTGATCGAGAGACGCCGGTAAGCGCATGGAGCATTCCAGCGAGGCGATGTTCATCGCGCTCGCTCCTGCGGCGGTGCCCGGATCGACTGCCCGCGCGTGAAGGTCTGCAGCACGATCATCGCGTCGCCGCAGTGCGCGCACACGAAGGTCGGCGGCTTCGTTGCGACTTCGTCGTCGCCTGCGTCGATATGCACGGGCGCGAGCTCGCGCAACAACTCGCGCGCTAGAGCGAGACTCGCCTCGCGGCTGCCGTTGGCCAATTGCCCGTGGTGGCGGATGCGGTCGAAGCCGCCGGCCTGAGTGCCGTGCTGGATGTCGCGCACCCTCAGCGCGACCAGGTCGCAGCCGCGCAACTTGCTGTCGATACCCAGGTTGAACAGCGCCAGATCACGCGTTCGGTGCTCGCGCTCCATGCGCGCCCGCATCGTCCACACGTCCTTGGGCTTGAACGGCGCCTTCTGCCCGACGAGCTTGTCCTTGTTCCAAGGCACTCGCTGTCGACCAGCGGTTTGGTCGGCTTCCACGATGGACCTCCATCTACTCGGTGGCGCCGCGCCGCCGCCACGGCGCCCCCACGTGCAGTTCCACTCGGAGTTCAAGACCGATCTGGATCTCACACGACTGCCCTCGAGTAGGTTCGACACGAACTACCCGGTCTGCCAGCTCGCTACGCTGGCGATAGACGTGCTGCGCCTGATCGGTCAGCGCGGCTTGCTCGGGCCCGATGCACCCGTGCGCCACGGCGCCACGCGCACGCGCATCAAGACAATGATGCAGGAACTGATCTACCGCGCCGGGCTGCTGATCGAGACGGGGCGGCGCATCATCCTCGGGCTCGGGGCGAACGACAAAGCAGCCAAGGCCTTCGCGCGAGTGCATTGCGAACTCTTCGCCGCGTGCACGTAGTCCTTGCAGCCTGACACAAACCACCTCACGGATCCGCAACATCGCGCTCAGCGCGCGTCGCGGCGTGGGCCGACGCGACGGCGGCGGCGAAATCCCACGCGCCCAAGCACGCAAAACGCGGCTCGCCGAGCCTGATGCATCGGGGCGCAGTGCCGTGCGTATCGGTTTGCGGATACTCGCGGTCAAAATCGGTCTCTGAAGCCGTCGCGTTGGGCGGAGGTCACGGATTCAGGCCCTTGACCGGATAGTGGCGCACCTCTTGCGCCAGGTGGCCATCGCTTCACCCAGGCATCGTAGCAAGCATGACATGGCAGATCGACCGCGAACGGCGGCCACCGCTGCATTGGGAACGGTCGCAAGGCCCGAATTGAGCGTCGGTTCAGGCTCGAGAGCAGCTCACCGCAGACCCGCATTCAGGTGTCTCCGGTACGCAAGTGAGGCCGCCGAAGTGATCCGCTGGCGAGTCATCGTCTTCCTCGCGCTGCTCCTGTTCAGCAGCCTGCGCCGGTGGCTGGAGAGAATCGGCCTCGGGTGGCTGCCCGGGGACTTGCTCTGGCGGATGTTCGGGCGCGAGTTCCACGTACCGCTCGCGAGCAGCGTGCTGCTGGCGCTGCTGGCGATGGGGATAGCCCAGCTGTTCTGAACGTGCGAGAGCCGACGGCAAGGTGGGCGCGCCGCCGAACCGCCGTGGCTACGTCACGCGTGGCGCGTCAGCGCATTGTCCAGGTCGTTGAGCACTTCCTCGAGCCGCCGCGCCGCGCGCGCCGACCGCGGCGCCGCCCAACGACGGCCGAACAGCCTGCGGTGCATGTCATCGAGAACCGCGTCGTCGAAGCGCACGCCGTGCAGCGCAAACTTCTGCCCGAGCTCGGTGCGACGCGAGCGCAGCTGTCGCCGCGTCTGCTGGTAGGCATGTTCTGCCAGAGCGCGCCGCTGCGAATAGCCGAATGTGTTGGCGAGGAAGAGTTCGGCATCGCGGCGATCGGGCTCGAACAGCACGATCGTCGTGTTCGGATGGCTGCGTTCGTATCCCTTCAACCCCTGGACAAGGCGCGAATGGATCAGCGAGCGGAAGGTCTGCGATAGCACCACCGGCAGCCCGCCGTCGACGAGCTTCGGGATGCGCTCTTCGCCGCTGCTCATCACTCGGTGGCGCGGCGCGGCGGTGGCATCGAACGGCACGAGCGGGTTCAGGCAGATCAGCAGGTCGAGCCCTTCGCGCAGCAGCACCGAGGCGTGCAGCGTCTTCTTCAGCGCTCCGTCGACGTAGTGCCGTCCGTCGATCTCGACCGGCGGGAACAGGCCAGGCAGCGCTGAGCTGGCCTGGATCGCACGCGAGATCGGCACTTGGTCCCAGCCCGGCTGGCCGAATGGCGCCGCGTCGCCGGTGTCGAGCTCGGTTGCGACGACCACCAGCTTGCGGCGAAGCTGGCGAAAGTCGTTGCTGCGCCCGGGCGCGCTGAACACGCGGCGCATCTGCTGCTCGAGCAACTCGTTAGAGAACAGCCCGCTCGGCAACGCACGCCCGAGGCGTTCGAACGCGCTGAGCAGCGAGCGCCGACCGAACACGTAGCGCCAAGCCGCCTGCGCCACGAGCGCGGGAAGCGTCGCGAGCCGGCGCGCAAACTCGCCCCAGGCTGGGCGCATCAGCGTGTCCGGATGCAGGATGTCGTCGGCGTCGCCCTTGTTCTCGATGAACGCGCGGCACAGCTCGCGCGGCGAGATGCCGTTGGCCAGGCTTGCCGCGATGATGCCGCCGGACGAGACGCCGACATAGCCGTGGCAATCGGTCAGGTTCAGACCCGTGAGCGACTCCTCGAGCGCGCACAGCGCGCCGATCTCGTAGATGGCGCCCAGCGGTCCGCCGCCTGCGAGCGCCAATCCGATGCGCGGCGCTGCGGCAGCGCTCGCGCGGCGCAACGCACGTTCTCCCGGCGCGTGCACGCCGGCCGTGAGGGTTCGGCCAGACGGTGGCATGGGCGAGCGATTCTTCTTTGAACCAGGGCGCCCAGGCGCCCCGGCTCAGCCCTTCAGGCGCGCCGGTTCAGGCCTTGGCAGACTTGCGCACCGCGCGCTTGGCCGCGGCTGTCTTTGCAGCGGGCTTGGCTGCAGCATTGCGCGCAGTCTTCGCGCCCGCCTTCGGTGCCTTGACTCCGGATAGCTTGGCGACGCTCGCGCTGAGCGCATCGATGCGCGCCATCAGCGCGTCGACGTCCTTCGCCGCGGGAACGCCGAGCCGGTTCAGTGCCTTGGCGACGCGATCCTCGAAGATCGACTCGAGCTTGTCCCAGTGCTGTGTCGCCTTGCCTGAAATGCCCTCGGCCATGCCCGTCATCCGACCGGTCACTTCGTTGATCTTGTCCCCGGCGGCGGCGTGCGTCTTGCGCTGCAGCGACACACCCTCGCGCACGAGCGTCTCAAATACCTTGCCGCCGCCGGCCTGCGCCTTCGCGAACGCGCCCATTCCGGCGAGCCAGATCTGTTGCGCCGACTCCTTCACCGTGTGCGCGAGTTGGCTGTCGAGCAGCCCGGCACCCGGAGTAGCTTGCTTCTCGCTCAGTGCCTTGAGTCTCTTGACCATGATCGTTTCGCCTTTCGTGTGAGGGGGCGGCTGCTCCCCGATGGAGTGCCGTAACACACAAACTATAGGCAACTCGCGTGGAGTGCGCAGCCTAATTCGGCGCCAGTTGCGGCCACGGCGCGGGTCGAGCCGCCCCGCCCCGTGGCCCTGGGGAAACTTCGCGCCCGGGTGGCGCCGCCATCGGTAAGAATGCGGGTCCGCCCCGAACATGACCTCCAGGAGACAGCATGCACTACTTCGTCACCGGCGCCACCGGCTTCATCGGCAAACGGCTCGTTCGGGCGCTGCTCGCGCGGCGTGGTGCGGTCGTGCACTTCCTTCTGCGGCCCGAGAGCGAGGCGAAGGTGCAGTCGCTGCTCGCGTACTGGGGCGTGTCGAAGGCGCGCGCAATTCCCGTCTATGGCGACCTGACGACCAAGAAGCTCGGGGCGTCGGCCGCAGACATCAAGCGCCTGCGGGGCCAGATTGACCATATGTACCACCTGGCCGCGGTCTACGACCTCAGCGCCGACGAGGAAAGCCAGGTCAGGGTCAACATCGATGGCACGCGCAACGCGGTCGAGTTCGCGCGGGCGATCGACGCCGGGCACCTGCACCACGTGAGCAGCATCGCCGCAGCGGGCATGTACGAAGGCGTGTTCCGCGAGGACATGTTCGACGAAGCCGAGGGCCTGGACCACCCGTACTACATGACCAAGCACGAGAGCGAGAAGATCGTGCGCAAGGAATGCAAGGTGCCGTGGACCGTGTACCGCCCGGCCGCCGTCGTCGGCGACTCGACGACGGGCGAGATGGACAAGATCGACGGCCCGTACTACTTCTTCAAGCTGATCCAGCGCATGCGCCAGATTCTGCCGCCGTGGATGCCGTCGATCGGCATCGAAGGCGGGCGCCTGAACATCGTTCCGGTGGACTTCGTCGTCGCTGCGCTGGACCACATCAGCCACGCAAGGACCGAACTGAACGGCAAGTGCTTCCACCTTGTCGACCCCGAGGGCTATCGCGTCGGAGACGTGCTGGACATCTTCAGCAAGGCTGCGCACGCGCCGAAGATGAACGTGTTCGTCAACGCGGCGCTGTTCGGCTTCGTCCCGCGGAGCGTGAAGAAGGGCCTGATGGCGCTGGCGCCAGTGCGGCGGGTGCGCAACGCCGTGATCAAGGACCTCGGGCTGCCCGAGGACGCGCTGACCTTCATCAACTACCCGACGCGCTTCGACTGCCGCGAGACCTTGGCCGCGCTCAAGGGCAGCGGCATCGCCTGCCCCAACCTGCGCGACTACGCCTGGCGACTGTGGGACTACTGGGAGCGCCACCTCGACCCGGCGCTCGCGATCGACCACTCGCTGCGCGGCACCGTCGGCGGCAAGGTCGTGCTTGTCACCGGCGGCTCGTCGGGCATCGGGCTCGCGGCAGCGTGCAAGTTCGCGCAGGCCGGCGCGGTGACGATCATCTGCGCACGCGGCGAAGACAAGCTGGCCGAGGCGGTGGGCGTGATCCGCGAGGCGGCAGGCAAGGACGCCAGGGTCTTCAGCTACGCGGTGGACATCGCGAGCGAGGCGAGCTGCGCCGAGTTCGTCAAGACGCTGCAGGCCGAGCACGGAGGCGTCGATTTCCTCGTCAACAACGCCGGGCGCTCGATCCGGCGCGCGATCGAGGCGAGCTACGACCGCTTCCACGATTTCGAGCGCACGATGCAGCTCAACTACTTCGGCTCGCTACGCGTGACGATGGGACTGCTGCCGGGCATGGTGACCAAGCGGCGCGGCCACGTCGTCAACATCAGCTCGATCAGCGTGCTCGTGAACGCACCGCGCTTCTCGGCCTACGTCGCGAGCAAGGCCGCGCTCGACGCCTGGACGGCGTGCGCGGCGAGCGAATTCGCCGACCAGGGGATCACTTTCACGACCGTCAACATGCCGCTGGTGCGCACGCCGATGACGGCGCCGACCAAGATCTACGAGAGCATGCCGCTACTCGACCCCGAAGAGGCGGCCGACATGATCGTGCAGGCCTGCATCGACAAGCCGGTGCGCGTGGCGACGAGGCTCGGCATCGCGGTCGAGCTGCTGCACGCAGCCGTTCCGCGCATCACGCAGATCATAATGAACACGACCTTCCGCATGTTCCCCGACAGCGCCGCGGCGCGGGGCGAAAAGGGTGCCAAGCAGACGCTGTCGCCGGAGGCGATCGCGATGGCGCAGATGATGAAGGGGATTCATTTCTGACTCTAGAATTGACGCGCCCGATACTGTCGAAGGAATGCCATGAAGTTCAACCAGCGCACGCTGTGGCTGTCAACGTCGATCGCGACCGCCGTGCTGGCCGCCGCACCAGCGTGGGCTCAACAGATCAACGGTGTCCCAGGCTCGCCCAGCGCCACGACGACGATCAGCGGCGAGCAGCTCCCGCCGCCGCCGCAGAAGTTCGGCGGCAAGGTGGAGCGCAACGCTGCACAGTCCAAGCCGTACTGGCCGGCGCGCGTCGTGCCGCCAAAGGGCGCGCCCAACGTGCTGCTGATCATCACCGACGACGTCGGCTTCGGCGCGCCGAGCACGTTCGGCGGCGTGATCCCGACGCCCGCGCTCGACCGCATCGCGAGCAACGGCCTGCGCTATACGAACTTCAATTCGACCGCGCTGTGCTCGCCAACGCGCGCGGCGCTGATCACCGGGCGTAACCACCACTCGGTGGGTTTCGGCGTGATCTCCGAGCAGGCGACGGGCTACCCCGGCTACGACTCGTTCATCACGAAGGACAAAGCGACGATCGGCACGATCCTGCGCGAGAACGGCTACAGCACCTCGTGGTTCGGCAAGAACCACAACACGCCGGCCTTCCAGTCGAGCGAGATCGGCCCCTTCGATCAGTGGCCGACCGGCATGGGCTTCGAGTACTTCTACGGCTTCATGGGTGGCGACACCAACCAGTGGGAGCCGGCCAACCTGGCCCGCAACACGACCTACATCTACCCGTTCCAGAACAACCCCGGCTTCAACCTGACGACCGCGATGGCCGACGAAGCCATCGCCTACATGAAGCGCGTCAACACGCTGGCGCCGGAGCAGCCGTTCCTCGTCTACTACGC
>Ga0209048_10002120_pt1 | contig 19891 bp, 14 predicted proteins | sample FrelakmetCRP12CR_FD_187146 | JGI IMG/M metagenome (GOLD analysis project Ga0209048, IMG submission 187146) | Freshwater lake sediment microbial communities from the University of Notre Dame, USA, for methane emissions studies - CRP12 CR (SPAdes)... | ecosystem: Environmental > Aquatic >... | reverse complement strand
CAGTGTTTCCGCGAGCCGCGCGACATCGGGATCCGCGGGGCGCGCGCCGCGCTTCGCCCGCGCCGTGGCCGGATGCGCGAGATGGTGGACGAGCCGTTCGGTCTCGCGCACCGAGAGTCCCTGCGCGACGACACGCGCGGCCGCACCGGTTTGCGCCCCGCCCGCAAGGCCCAGCAGTGCGCGCGCGTGCCCCATGTCGAGCTTTCCTGCCATCAGGTATTCCTGCACCGGCTTCGCGAGGTCGCGCAGGCGCAGCAGGTTGGTCACCGCGCTCCGCGAACGTCCGATGGCCTTGGCGACAGCGTCATGCGTCAGGCCGAATTCGTCGATCAGGCGGGCGAGGCCGTTCGCCTGCTCGAGCGGGTTGAGGTCCTCGCGCTGGATGTTCTCGATGAGCCCGATCGCCAGTGCGGAGGCGTCGGGAACCGACTTCACGAGCGCCGGCACTTCCTTCAACCCGGCGCGCTGCGCCGCGCGCCATCGCCGCTCGCCGGCGACGATCTCGAAGCGGCCGCCTTCCACGGGGCGCACGAGCACCGGCTGCATGATCCCGTGCTCCTTGATCGATTGCGCGAGCTCGTCGAGGGAGGCTTCGTCCATGCGCGTGCGCGGCTGATACTTGCCGGGGCGCAGGCGGTCGACCGCAATCGTTTGCAGCGCTTCCTTGGCGGCGGTGTCGTCGCCGCCGGATAGAAGCGCGTCGAGCCCGCGGCCCAGGCCCTTCGGTCGGATCATCGTCGTGGCCTCATTGCGATCAGCGGCCCGTCAGGCGGCGGCCGGCGTATCGGCCGCGGCATCGGCCTCCATCCGCCGCAGGATTTCGCCCGCGAGCGCGAGATACGCGAGCGCGCCCTTGGAATTGCGGTCGAGATGCAACGCCGGAATGCCGTGCGACGGCGCTTCGGCGAGCCGCACGTTGCGCGGCACGATCGTGCGGTAGAGCTTGTCGCCGAAATGTTTTTCGAGCTCGGCCGCGACATTTTGCGCAAGCGTGTTGCGCGGGTCGTACATCGTGCGCAACAGGCCCTCGATCTCGAGCGCGGGATTGAGATGCGCCCGCACCTTCTTGATCGTCTGCACGAGGTCGGAGAGCCCCTCGAGCGCGTAGTACTCGCACTGCATCGGGATCAGCACGGAATCCGCGGCGCAGAGGCCGTTCAACGTGAGGAGCGACAGCGACGGCGGGCAGTCGAGCAGGATGAAATCGTAGTCGGGCGCCACTTCGCTTATCGCGGTGCGCATCTGCCGCAGCGCCTCGGCGAGCGCGTCCTTCAGCCGCATCTCGCGCTCCGGCAGCTCGACCAGCTCGATCTCGGCGCCGGCGAGCTCGCGATTCGCGGGCACGAGATCGAAGCCGCCGATCGGCGAATGCACGCGCACGTCGGCGATCTTGCGTTCGCCGAGCAGCACCTGGTACACGGTCGCTTCGAGCGCGCGCTTGTCGACCCCCGCGCCCGTCGTCGCGTTGCCCTGCGGGTCGAGGTCGACCAGCAGCACGCGCCGCTTCATGGCGGCAAGGCTCGCCGCGAGGTTGACCGCGGTGGTCGTCTTGCCGACGCCGCCCTTCTGGTTGGCGACCGCGATGATGCGCGTCACGCGTCGCCCTCCGCTGCGGCAAGCGGCGCCATCACGACGAGATGCCGCTGCGCATCGAGGCCGGGCACCACGAGCGCCGACGTGGCAATCACACGCACGCTCTCCGGCATTTGCGCGATTTCCTCGCCCGGGTGCACGCCCTTCATCGCGAAGAGGCGCCCACCGGGCGAGAGATGTCGCGCGCTCGTTTGCGCGAATGCCGCGAGATCGGAGAAGGCGCGCGAAATGACGACGTCGAACGCCGCCGCCGGCGCATAGTCCTCCACACGCGATGTCACCACCTCGACGTTGGCCAGCGCGAGCTCGATCGCGGCCTGTTGCAGGAACGCGCCCTTCTTGTGATTGCTGTCGAGCAGGACGACGCTCCAGCCCGGCCGGGCGATCGCGAGCGGCAGCCCCGGCACGCCGCCGCCGCTGCCGACGTCGAGCACGCGCAGGCGCTCCGTGCCGGGCAGGTGCGGCAACACGGTGAGCGCATCGAGCACGTGGTGCGTGACCATTTGCTCCGGATCGCGGATCGCGGTCAGGTTGTACGTGCGATTCCATTTTGCAAGCAGCGTGAGATAACGATCGAGCTTGTCGCGCGCCGCGCCCGGCAATGCAATGCCTGTCGCCGCGAGCGCCGCGAGACCTTCGTCGAGATCCATCGCGGCGATCACGCGGACCGCCGCGCCGTCGATTCCGGCGGATCGGTGCGCGCACCGAAGCCGCGCTTCAGGTGCACGAGCAGCAGCGAAATCGCCGCCGGCGTGATCCCCGAAATGCGCGCCGCCTGGCCGATCGTCTCGGGCTTGTGCTGGTTCAACTTCTGCTGCACTTCCGTCGAGAAGCCGCGCACCGTGCGGTAATCGAGGTCGTCCGGCAGCCGCAGGTCTTCCTGCCCGCGATTTCGCTCGATCTCGTCACGCTGCCGGTCGATGTAGCCGGAATACTTCGCGGCGATCTCGATCTGCTCGGCGACGATCGGGTCATCGACCGGCGCGCCGGCCCCCGGCAGCGTCATGAGGTTGGCGTAGGTCACGCCCGGGCGCCGCATGAGCTCCGCGAGCGTGTAGTCGCGCTCGATCGGCGCGCCGAGCACGCGCATCGCGTCGTGCGTCGCGACGACGTTGGGATTCACCGACGTCGACTTCATCCGCTCTTGTTCACGTGCAATGACGTCGCGCTTCCGCGCGAACGCGTCCCACCGCGCGTCGTCGACCACCCCCAACGCACGGCCCGCTTCGGTGAGCCGCAGGTCGGCATTGTCCTCGCGCAGCTGCAGGCGATATTCGGCGCGCGACGTGAACATCCGGTACGGCTCCGAAACGCCGCGCGTGATGAGGTCGTCGACCAGCACGCCGAGATAGGCTTCGTCGCGCCGCGGGCACCAGCTCGATTCGCCGCGCACGTGGCGCGCCGCGTTGATGCCGGCCAGCAATCCCTGCGCCGCCGCTTCCTCGTAGCCCGTCGTGCCGTTGATCTGGCCGGCGAAGAAGAGACCACGAATCGCCTTGGTCTCGAGCGAAGCGCGCAGCGCGCGCGGATCGAAATAATCGTACTCGATCGAATAGCCGGGACGCAGCAGATGTGCGTTCGCGCAGCCCTTCATCGAGCGCACGAGCGCCACCTGCACGTCGAATGGCAGCGATGTCGAGATGCCGTTCGGATAGATTTCGTTCGTCGTCAGGCCCTCAGGCTCGAGGAAGATCTGGTGGCTCGTGCGCTCGGCGAAGCGCACGACCTTGTCCTCGATGGACGGGCAGTAACGCGGGCCCACGCCTTTGATCACGCCGGTGAACAACGGCGAGCGGTCCAGCCCGGCGCGGATGATGTCGTGCGTGCGCCCGTTGGTATGCGTGATCCAGCACGGCACTTGCCGCGGATGCATCGCGCGCGCGCCCATGAAGCTCATCACGGGCGCGGGATCGTCGCCGGGTTGCACCTCGAGTGCGGCGAAATCGATCGTTCGGCCGTCGAGGCGCGGCGGCGTGCCGGTCTTCAACCGCCCTGCTGGAAGCTGCAATTCGCGCAGGCGCGCGCCCAGTGTCTTTGCCGGCGGATCGCCCGCGCGCCCGGCCTCGTAATGATCGAGCCCGACGTGGATCAGCCCCGACAGGAACGTGCCGGTCGTCAGCACGACGGCGTCCGCTTCGAAACGAATGCCGAGTTGCGTGACGACGCCCGTCACGCGCGCATTGGCGCCATCGCCCGCGAGCGTCAGATCGTCGACCGCTTGCTGGAAGAGCGTCAGGTTCGGCGCGTTCTCGAGCCTTGAACGGATCGCCTGCTTGTAGAGCACGCGGTCGGCCTGCGCGCGGGTCGCACGCACGGCCGGCCCCTTGCTCGAATTGAGGATGCGGAACTGGATGCCGGCCTCGTCGGTGGCGAGCGCCATCGCGCCTCCCAGGGCATCCAGCTCCTTCACGAGGTGTCCCTTGCCGATCCCGCCGATCGACGGGTTGCACGACATCTGGCCCAGCGTCTCGATGTTGTGCGTGAGAAGAAGCGTCTTGCGCCCCATCCTCGCGCAAGCGAGCGCGGCCTCGGTGCCGGCATGGCCGCCGCCGACGACGATGACGTCGAAACGTGTTGGGAAGATCATGATTTTATTGCGTATTATCTACGAAACCGCATTGCGACCACGCCAATAACGGAAGGCGAATGATACGCCATACCAACCGGCCCGGGAACGGCCGGCGACGTCGTCCCGCCGATGGCACGACGTTTCACGTGGAACACCCCGACGGGTGGTTTCACGTGGAACCAGGCGAAGCAAGGCCGGGCGTTTACAATTCCCGGCGAACCCATCCTCGACATTTCCTCCTCCCGGTGCCACGAATTCTCTGCCTCGGCATGTCCGCGCTGGACGCGATTTACCGTGTTCCCGCCATCCCCAATCGGCCGACCAAGATCCTGGCTACCGACTTTGCGGAATCGGGCGGAGGCATGGCGGCCAACGCCAGCGTCGCCGTCGCGCGGCTGGGCGGACAGTCCCACTATTGGGGCCGCGTCGGCGACGACGAACTCGGCACCCGGATCCTGGGCCAACTCGCGACCGAAGGCGTGGACGTGTCGGGCGTGCGCCGGGTTCCCGGCTGCATTTCGCCCTCGGCCGCGATCCTGGTGGCCGATGACGGCGAGCGCTTGGTTTGCGCCTACAACGACCCGCACCTCGACCGCGACCCGTCGTGGCTGCCGCTGGGTCGGATTGCAACCTTCGATGCGGTGCTGGCCGACGTCCGCTGGCCGGAGGGCTCGGCGGCAGTCCTCGGGGCGGCCCGCGCCGCGGGACGCGTCGCCGTGCTCGACGGCGATGTCGGTCCACCGGAGGTGACGGTCGACCTCGCCGCGCGCGCGTCGCATGTGATGTTCTCGGAACCCGGGTTGGCGCTGGTCGCGGGCGCCGGCGCGCCAGGCGTCGCGTTAGCCAAGTTCGCGGCGGGGCACCCTGGCATCGTTGGCGTGACACTCGGGCCGGACGGATTCCTCTGGCGCGAGGCGGGCGTCGAGCGGCGCGTCCCCGCTTATCCCGTCAAGGTCGTGGACACCCTGGCCGCCGGCGACGTCTGGCACGGCGCCTTCACGTTGGCGCTGGCGGAGGGTGCGGCGATCGAGATGGCCGCGCGCTTCGCGAATGCCGCCGGGGCCCTCAAGTGTTCGCGGTTCGGGGGTCGCGATGGCGCACCCACGCGCCCCGACGTTGATCGCCTGATGGCGTCCGTCCATGCATCTAAATGAATTAGCGTCGCGCAATCAATAGGTTACAAACAAAACGGGCCGGCATGCCGGCCCGCATTCCGTCGCCGTCGGGAGCTCAGCGGCCGAGGCGGTCACCCAGACGCCGGCGTTCGGAGGCTAGCGCCGCCGGACCCTTGGCGCCCAGCTTCGCGAACAACAGATCGTGTTGCGCGAGCTCGGTCACCCAGAGCGTCTTGTCCGTGTGCATCACCTGAGCAAAGCGCTCCGGCGGGTATTCGAGTCCCGTCCAGTTGAGATCGCCGTAGGCCGGCTCGAGCCCGAGCGGTGACTCGACCGCGTGGCCGCGCCCGCGGCAGCGCTCGACGATCCACTGCAGCACCCGCATGTTCTGGCCGAATCCCGGCCACGCGAACTTGCCGTTCTCGTCGGTGCGAAACCAGTTGACGCTGAAGATCCGCGGCGGCTTCGCGACCGACGCGCCGATCGCAAGCCAGTGCGCGAAATAATCGCCGACGTGATAGCCGCAGAAGGGCAGCATCGCGAAGGGATCCCGACGCACCTCCCCCACCTTGCCCGCGGCGGCCGCGGTAGTCTCCGAGCCCATCGTCGCCGCCTTGTAGACGCCTTCCTGCCAGGACGACGCCTCCACCACGAGCGGCATGGTGTCGGAGCGCCGCCCGCCGAAGATGAACGCGCCGATCGGCACGCCGTCCGGGTTGTCCCAGTCGGGGTCGAGCGACGGGCATTGGCTCGCCGCAACCGTGAACCGCGAATTCGGGTGCGCCGCTTTCCGGCCGCTCTTGCCATCCTCCGGCGTCCAGTCGTTGCCCTGCCAGTCGACGAGGTGCGCGGGCGGCGTCTTGGTCATGCCTTCCCACCAGACGTCGCCGTCGTCGGTCAGCGCGACATTGGTGAAGATCACGTTCGACTTCAGCATGTCCATCGCATTGGGGTTCGACTCGCGCGAGGTTCCCGGCGCCACGCCGAAATAGCCGGCCTCCGGGTTGATTGCGTAGAACCGCCCGTCCGCGTGCGGCTTGATCCACGCGATATCGTCGCCGATCGTCGTCACCTTCCAGCCGTCGAAGCCCTGCGGCGGGATCAGCATCGCGAAGTTGGTCTTGCCGCATGCGCTCGGAAACGCCGCCGCGACGTAGGTCTTCTCGCCCGCGGGCGAGGTGACGCCGAGGATCAGCATGTGCTCGGCGAGCCAGCCCTGGTCGCGTCCCATCACCGACGCGATCCGCAGCGCGAAGCATTTCTTGCCGAGGAGCGCATTGCCGCCATAGCCGGATCCGTAGCTCCAGATCTCGCGCGACTCGGGGAAGTGGACGATGTACTTGGTCGCGGAATTGCACGGCCACGGCGCGTCGCGTTGCCCGGCGCCCAGCGGCGCGCCCACCGAATGCACGCAGGGGACGAACGGGCCGTCGTTGCCGAGCACCGAAAACACTTCGCGGCCCATGCGCGTCATGAGGCGCATGTTGACGACGACGTACGCGCTGTCGGTGATCTCGATCCCGATGTGCGAAATCGAACTGCCGAGCGGCCCCATCGAGAACGGCACGACGTACATCGTGCGCCCGCGCATGCAGCCATCGAAGAGGCCGTCGAGCGTCTTGCGCATCGCGCCCGGCGCAATCCAGTTGTTGGTCGGGCCGGCGTCCTCTTCGCGCCCGCTGCAGATGAAGGTGCGGTCCTCCACCCGCGCGACGTCGGAGGGGTCCGACAGCGCGAGAAAGCTGTTCGGCCGAAGCGCGGGATTCAACCGCCGCAGCGTTCCCGTTTCGACCATCCCGGCGCAGAGCCGGTCGTATTCCTCGGCGCTCCCATCGCACCAGACCACGCGCGAGGGTTTGGTCAACGCCGCGATTTCCTCGACCCATGCGAGGAGGCGCAGGTGGCGGACATAAGGAGGCGCTGCGACCGCTGCGGCGAGGGTGGGAATCGAGTCGGAATGGTTCATGCGGGATGGGCAGTTCGGAAAGAACGCGCGCCACACAACGACGCCGCTGCGTGTAAACCAATAATTTTACACCGCGGCGGCCCTCCGCCGTAACCCGCGCAGGCGGTCGGGTGGCCTTACCGGTTTCCGCGCGTCGCCACCATGAACACGCGGCGGAACGGATAGAGCACGCGCCCGTCCGGCAGCGCCGGGTAGGCCTGCGCGACCCGCTCCGTGCAGTCGCGGATGAACGCGCGCTGCGCATCCACTCCCAGCACCGCCAGAAACGGCGTCAACGCGGTGCCTTTGATCCACGCGATGACGGGGTGCTCGCCGTCGCTCGCGCGCGGCAACACGTGCAGGTACTCGGTCGCCCACGCGTCGACGGTATGCGCATGGGGCGACAGCCATTCGAAATACCGGACGGCCGGCGCCACGGGAACCGGGCGCAGCAGCGCGCCGAGCTGCGCGTTCCAGCGCGGACCGCCCGCAACGTCCTGCAGGACGACATGGGACGGCGCGAGGAAATTCGACGGCATCTGCACGGCGAGCGCGCCGCCGGGTGCAACGGCGCCCATGAGCCGCGGAAACAGCGTCGCGTGGTCGTCGAGCCAGTGCAGCGCCGCGTTGCTATAGACGAGGTCGAAACTCGAAGGCGTTGCCGTGGCGGCCCACGCGGCGAGGTCGGCCGACTGAAAGGAGACGTTGCCCGCATCAGCGGCCGCCTCCCGCGCCGTGGCGAGCATTGCGTCCGAATTGTCGATGCCGACGACGCGCGCGCCCGGCCAGCGCTCCGCGAGAATCCGCGTCACGTTGCCGGCGCCGCAGCCGAGATCGACGGCCGATGCGGGCGCGGCAAGCGGGATGCGCGCGAGCAGATCGAGCGCCGGCCGCAGGCGCTCGCTCGCGTACTTGAGATATTGCCCAGGCTCCCAGGTCATTCCAGGTCTCCCTGTTTGTACACTTCGTTTCGCGACCGCCGCCATGCCGATGCCCGTTCGAACAGCGGCACCGTCAGCAGCAGCAGCACGACCACGCGCGTCACGTGAAACGCCGTCACCAGCGGCACGCCGAGCTGCAGCACCTTCGCCGTGATGCACATTTCCGCGATGCCGCCGGGCGCCATGCCGAGCACGATCGTCGCGGGATGCAGCCCGGTCATCATCGCGAGCAGGATCGCCGCCCCCGCCGACACCGCGATCGCCACGAGTATCGTCGCCGCAACCGCGGCAATGAACTTGTGCGCGCCGGCCAGGAAGTCCGGCTCGAAGCGCGCGCCGAGCGCGCACCCCAGCAGGCATTGTCCCGCGTTCGACGCGAGCGCCGGCGTTGCCGACAGGTCGATGTGCATTGCCGTGAGCGGGATCGCCACGGCGAGCGATCCCAGCACGAAGGCGTTCGGCGCGCGCAGCCGCTGCGCGATCACGCTGCCACCGAAGGTCGCCGCCATCAGCATCGCGTAGCCGCCCGCGTCGAACGTGGTCGCGCCGGGCACATAGACGTCCGCGCCGTGCAGGCCGAGCGCCGCGTAGGCGAACGGGATCGTCAGCACCACGATGAGAATGCGCAGGCTCTGCGCGGCGGCGACCCGGTCCACGCGCGCGCCGAAGCGCTCGCCCAGCACCGACATCTCGGCCGCGCCGCCCGGTACGCAGGCGAAGATGCCGGTCGTGCGATCGATCCCGGCGAGGCGCGCGAGCAACACGCCGCCGCCGTAGCCGAGGCCGATGGCGAAGACGGCGCCCACCGCAAGGAGCCACCACCAGCCCGCGACCTCGCGGACCACCAGCGGCGTGAAATAGAGCCCGAGCGAAGTCCCGATGATCCATTGACCGACTTGCCGACCGCCCGGCGGCGAGCCGATGCGCACGCCGGCCACGCGCAGGAACGCGATGGTCACGAGCGGCCCCAGCATCCAGGGGATCGGCGTGTGGAGACGGCTGCAGACCCAGCCGGCGACGGCGCCAAGCGCGAGCCCCGCGCCACCGCGCTTCCATTGCGTGTAAGGGGAGACCGTCACTTGCCGATACAGAACCGCGAAAAGATCGCGCCGAGGAGATCGTCCGCGGTGAATTCGCCGGTGATCGCGGCGAGCGCGACTTGCGCGCCGCGCAGTTCCTCGGCGAAGAGCTCCAGCGCGGCCGGCGCGGCGTTGAGGTGATGCGCGGCCGCGGCGAGATGTGTGTCCGCTTCGCGCAGCGCGGCCAGATGCCGCTCCCGTGCGAGGAACGCGCCCTCCATGTCCTCGTGCGCGCCCGCCTGCGCGAGGATTTCGTGGCGCAGCAGGTCGAGGCCGGCGCCGGTCTTCGCCGAGAGCAGCACGTGGCGACGCAGGACGCCGTCGTCGTCTTGCAGCTCGACCTTCGGCGCCACGCCCGCGAGGTCGATCTTGTTGTGGACGACGATGCGCGGCAGCGTCGTCGGCATTGCCGCGAGAACCGCGGCATCCGCGGCGCCCGGTATCGACGCCGTCCTCGCATCGACGAGCACCAGCACGAGATCCGCCGTGCCGACGGCGGCCCAGGTGCGCTCGATGCCGAGCGTTTCGATCGGGTCGTCGGTGGGCCGCAGCCCTGCGGTGTCGATCACGGTCAGCGGAATGCCGTGGATTTCGATCTCGCGCATCACGGTGTCGCGCGTGGTGCCGGCGATCGGCGTGACGATCGCGACCTCGTCGCCCGCGAGCTGGTTGAGGAGGCTCGACTTGCCGACGTTGGGCGCCCCGACGAGCACGACGGCGAGGCCTTCGCGCAGCAGCGCCCCCTGCCGCGCGCGCGCCGCGACCTGCGCGAGCTGCGCCCGTATCGCCGCGAGCTTGCCCTGGGCGTCGGCCGCACGCAGGAAATCGAGGTCCTCCTCGGGAAAATCGAGCGTGGCTTCGGTGAACATCCGCAACTCGATCAACGCATCGGTCAGTGCGCGGACTTCCCGCGAGAACACGCCGGAGAGACTGCGGGCGGCCGCGCGGGCGGCGGTCGCGGTTGCCGCGTCGATGAGATCCGCCACGCCCTCGGCCTGCGCGAGGTCGAGCTTGCCGTTCAGGAACGCGCGCTTCGTGAACTCGCCCGCTTCCGCGAGCCGCGCGCCGAGCGCAATGCACCGCGCAAGCACGAGGCGCAGCACCGCGGGGCCGCCGTGCCCTTGCAGCTCGAGCACGGATTCGCCGGTGTACGAATGCGGCGCGGGATAGTGGACCGCCACGCCCTGGTCGAGCGGCTCGTCGTGCTCGCCGCGAAACACCGCAATCGTCGCGTGGCGTGGTTCGAGCGCGCGCCTGACGATGCCGGCGATCACGGCGGGAACAGCGGGGCCCGAGACGCGGACGATGCCGATGCCGCCGCGCCCCGGCGGCGTCGCGATGGCGGCGATCGTGTCGGCAGGCGAGGCCATGCCGCGAGATTACCGCACTCTACTGGAAATCAGCGACGCTTCGCGGCGGCGGCCGCGGCTTCCTTCTCGAGCAGGCGGTTCATGTGCCACTGCTGGAAGATCTGGATGCAGTTGTTGACGAGCCAGTAGAGCACGAGCCCCGAGGGGAAGAAGATGAACATCACCGAAAACGCGATCGGCATGATCTGCATCACCTTCGCCTGCACCGGATCGGAGATCGGCGTCGGCGACAGCTTCACCTGCAGGTACGCGGTGATCGCGTAGACGACCGGCAGCACGAAGTACGGGTCCGGCGCCGACAGGTCGTGAATCCAGAGTATCCACGGCGCGTGGCGGAGCTCGACCGCCGACAGGAGCACCCAATAGAGCGCGATGAACACCGGGATCTGCACGAGGATCGGAAGGCAACCGCCGAGCGGGTTGATCTTCTCCTGCTTGTACATCTCCATCATCTTGACCTGCAGCTGCTGCTTGTCGTCGGCGTACTGCGCCTGCAGCGCTTTGAGCTTGGGAGCGATCACCTTCATCTTCGCCATCGAGCGGGCGCTTGCGTGGTTCAGCGGATAGAACACGCTCTTGATGATGATCGTCATCGCGATGATCGCCCAGCCCCAGTTGCCGATGATTCCGTACAACCACTTGAGCAGCCAGAAGAGCGGCGCGGCGATCACCGTGAAGATGCCGTAGTCGACAACGCGGTCGAGCCCGGTCGCGAGCTTCGCGAGCGCGTCCTGGTCCTGCGGCCCGACGTAGAGCGGCACGTCGACCCGGCCGGTCGCGCCCGGCGCGATGGTCCCCGTCGGCACGACGACGCCCGCCGCATAGAGACCGTTGTCGAGCTTCTTCGCGTAGAACTCGCGCGGCGTCTTCTTTTCGTCGCTCGGCAGCCACGCGCTGACGAAATAGTGCTCGACCATGCCGACCCAGCCGTTGTCGGCCTTCGGGGTGTACGGCAGCTTGCGCGTGGGATCGGCCGCGATCTTGTCCAAGTCGCCGAACTCGACCTTCTTGAACTTGTCGGCCTCGTTGTAGATCACCGGCCCGACGTAGGCCGCCGGCGCCATCGAGTTGTGCGTGCCCTGTGTCTTGGTGTCGCGCACGAGCTGGAAGTACGCGTACGGCGAAATCGGCGCCGCGCCGGCGTTGGTGACGTCGTAGGCGACGTCGATCACGTAGGTGCCGCGATGAAACGTCAGGATCTGGTCGACCTTGTCGCCGCTGGCCGCGGTCGCGCGGAGCGTCAGTTGCAGCGTATCGGCACCCGGCGCGAGCTCGCGCGGTCCGGGCAGCACTTCGTAGACGGTCTTGTGGTTCGGCATGCCTTCGCCGAGCAGGCCCGATTGCGCTACCAGCGTGCGTTCCGGCGTGCGCTCGAGTCCAAGGTACGGCTTCGCTTCGTCGCTCGGGTCGCGATGCGTGAGCAGCGCCACCTGCGAAATGACGCCGCCGGCAGTGTCGATCTCCGCGCGATAGAGGTCCGTCGTGATCGTGACGATCTGCCCCGCCGGCGCCGTCACGCCTGCGGGCGGCGCCGCGGACGAGCCGGGGACGGCGGGGGGCGTGCCCGACGGCGCGGCCGGAATGTCGTTCGGCGCGCGTGGCGCGGTGCCCGGCTGTGCCTTTGCGGCCACGGTGGGCGGCACCGGAGGCCGTTGCTCCTTCTGCCACGCTTCCCACAGGAAAAGCGCCGACATCGAGAAAACGACGAACAAGATCAGGCGTTGCGTATCCATTGAGACCCAGACGACGGCGTTATCCCCGCGGGGCGGGGTGGGAGTGGGGAGACGAAGCGGCTTTCGGCACCGGGTCGTAACCGCCGGGATGATACGGGTGGCAGCGCAGCACGCGCCGGAGGGCGAGCCACGAGCCCTTGACGGCGCCGTGCGTCACAACTGCCTCGTGCGCGTAGTCGGAGCAGCTCGGCGCGAACCGGCAGTTCGATCCGAGGAATGGCCGGAACAGGTATTGGTAGCCGCGGATCAACGCGAGCAGCACGGGCCTCAAGGCGCGGGACTCCGGGCGACAAGCGCCGCGAGAAGCCGTACCGCGTCCGCCGCGACACAGCGGAATTCGGCGCGCGGGCAGCTGCGTTTGAGACGAAGGATCACGTCGTACTCGAGGACTGCCGGCCGCGCCGCCTGCTGCGCCGCGCGCAGCATCCGGCGCACGCGATTGCGGTCGACGGCGAGCGGCAGCGCTTTCTTGGGGACCACGAGGCCGAGACGGCCCGGCGGCTTCGCGGCGGGCGCGGCGACCAGTTGCACGTAATCGCCTTCGCGCCGGCGCCCTGCCTTGAACAGCCCGTCGAACGCGCCGGTTCCGGTCAGGCGGAAGGGGCGCAGGCCGCGCAGCGACGGTTGCGGGATCAGGGCGTCAGGCGGACGCGGCCCTTGGCGCGCCGCGCCGAGAGCACCTTGCGGCCGCCAATGGACTTCATGCGGGCGCGAAAGCCGTGCGTCCGCTTGCGCTTGACGACCGAGGGTTGGTAAGTGCGTTTCATGTCGGAATGCCTTGGGGTGAAAAAGCCTTATATTTAAACGCGTTATGGGGTCCGTTGTCAATGTGCCCCGCGGCTTGATTGCGGCCTCACCCACGCGGCGGTCGACCATCGAGCCTGTGGATAAGTCGCTCCCGACGCGGTAGAATCGCTACCCCCGCCGACGCTCATGCACCGGCGCCTGGTCGTTGCTTGAGGTACCCCCCGAAACGTCGGTCGCATGAGCCCGGTTCCCCTTTTCTGGCAGCGCTGCCTTGCCGCTTTCCGCGAGGAGCTCACCCCGCAGCAGTTCAATACCTGGATCCGTCCGCTTGCCGTCGAGGGCGGCGACGGCGGGTACCGGCTGCTCGCTCCCAACCGCTTCGTCCTGCAATGGGTCAAGGAGCGCTTTGCCGACCGGATCGGCGAACTCGCCGCCGCCGAAGGCGAGGCGATGCCGATCGCGCTCGTCGTGCGCGACGCGCCGACCGATGCGCGGGTGGCGCCGTCGGCCCCGGAGGCACCGACGGAGTCGTCGCCGCCTGACCCCACCGTCGCGCGGCGCACGCCGGCCGCCGCCCCCATTTTCGCGCCCACGGCCATGCGCCGGAACGAACAGACGAGTCTCAACCCGGGCTTCACCTTTGCGTCGTTCGTCGCCGGCAAAGCGAACCAGCTGGCACGCGCCGCCGGCATGCAGGTGGCCGAGCATCCGACGTCCTACAACCCGCTCTTCGTCTACGGCGGCGTCGGGCTCGGCAAGACGCACCTCGTGCAGGCGATCGGCAACGACATCCTGCAGCGCAACCCCGGGGCGCGAATCCGCTACGCGCATGCCGAGACCTACGTGTCCGACGTCGTGCGCGCGTACCAGCACAAGGCGTTCGACGACTTCAAGCGCTACTACCGCTCGCTTGACCTCCTGCTGATCGACGACATCCAGTTCTTCGGCGGCAAGAGCCGCACGCAGGAAGAATTCTTCTATCTCTTCAATACGCTGATCGAGGCGCACAAGCAGGTCGTCATCACCTGCGACACCTATCCCAAGGAGATCTCGGGACTCGAGGAGCGGCTCATCTCCCGCTTCGGCTGGGGCCTCACGGTCGCGCTGGAGCCTCCCGAGCTCGAGATGCGCGTCGCGATCCTGTTGTCGAAGGCTGCGGCGAGCGGATTGAAGATCGACGAGCAGGTCGCCTTCTTCATCGCCAAGCACATTCGCTCGAACGTGCGCGAACTCGAGGGGGCGTTGAAGCGCGTCGCCGCCTACTCGAGCTTCCACGGCCAGGAGATCACGCTTGCCGTCGCCAAGGAAGCGTTGCGCGACCTCCTCGCCGTGCAGAACCGGCAGATCTCGATCGAGAACATCCAGAAAACGGTGGCCGACTACTACAAGATCCGCATCTCGGACATGCATTCGAAGAAGCGAACGCGTGCCGTCGCGCGGCCGCGGCAGGTCGCCATGGCGCTGGCGAAGGAGCTGACGCAACTTTCGCTGCCCGAAATCGGTAGCAACTTCGGGGGCCGCGACCATACGACCGTGCTCCACGCCTGCCGCCAGATCACGAAGCTGCGCGAATCCGCGCCGGAGCTCAACCACGACGTCAACTTCCTGCTCCAGGTGTTGCGGAATTAGCGGCGCGAGCGGCGCGCCGGTTCGGCCTCCGCGCTGCCGTGCGCGATCGTTGCGCCGAACTGTCGGCCTCCGAACGCGCTCCCGCTTGCTCTCATCCCCAAGCGTTGCTTGGGGCCCCTGCTCGCCGGTCGCGCGTTCCCCCGCGTGAAGTGGCAAGGGGGAGCGCGCAAACGCGAGTCGCCGCATGAGGCCGACCCAACAGGCGGAGCGATTCAATAAATTGGCGCGGAGGCCGACGTTCGATTCCATGCGTAAAACAGGCCGTTCGGGGCTGGAAAAACCGGGCTTTCCAGTCTATAATCTGTTGATTAGTCGGCGCGGGCCGAATCTTTCCGAAAAGCCCACAATCGGTCCACTGCGCCGCGGCCTGTTATCCACAACGTTTTACCCTATATAACCATTTGACGGGAAAAGGTTTTTTCGATCCGTACCGGAATCGGGCCGCCTCCTGTTAGCTGTTGATCGGTTTAATCAATGCAACTCAAGCAAACCGCACGGGATGCGCTGCTGAAACCTTTGCAGGCGGTCTCCGGCATCGTCGAACGGCGGCACACGCTGCCGATTCTTGCGAATGTGCTGCTCGAGCAGAAGGAGGGCCGCCTCTACGTGACGGCCACCGACCTCGAAATGCAGATCACCGCGCACTCCGAACTGGCGGGCAAGGAAGCGCAGGCGGTGACGGTGGCCGCGCGCAAGCTCCAGGACCTGCTGCGCGCGCTGCCCGAGGACTCGACGCTCAACGTCGAGACCGCCGGCAGCCGGATGACGGTCCGCGCGGGGCGCTCCCGCTTCAACCTGCAGACGCTCCCTGCCGCCGACTACCCGAAGATCGGACAGGGCCAGGACCAGGTGCAGGCGTTGACGCTGCCGCAGCGCGACCTCCGCGGTCTCCTCAAGTCCGTCGAATTCGCGATGGCGCAGCAGGACATCCGGTATTACCTGAACGGCATGCTGCTCGTGATCGACAAGGGGACGCTACAGGCGGTCGCAACCGACGGCCATCGCCTCGCCTGGGCGAGCCTTGCGATCGTCGGCGATTACCAGCGGCAGGAGGTGATCCTGCCGCGCAAGACCGTGCTCGAGCTCGGCAAGCTCCTCGCCGACGTCGACGACGCGGTGACCATCGACGTGCTCGCGAACCAGGTCCGCTTCGGCTTCGCCAACGTCGAGCTCACGAGCAAAGTGGTCGACGGCAAGTTTCCCGATTTCAACCGCGTGATCCCCACCGGACACGCGAAACGGATCGAGCTCCCGCGCACGGAGCTCCTGGCCGCGCTGCAACGCGCGGCGATCCTGTCGAACGAGAAATTCCGTGGCGTCCGGCTGGTGCTCGCGCCGGACCAGCTGAAGATCATCTGCACGAACAGCGAGCAGGAGGAAGCCGAGGAAGAGCTCGAGGTCGCCTACAAGGGCGACGGCCTCGACATCGGCTTCAACATCACCTACCTGCTGGACGTGCTGCAGAACATGGCGATGGAAAAGGTCGTGCTTGCTTTCGGCGACGCCAATTCCAGCGCGCTTGTCACGGTGCCGGATCGCGACGACTACAAGTACGTCGTGATGCCGATGCGAATCTGACCGCCGCCGGATTCCTGCGCGTGACCGCGGCGCCGACCCCGAGTCGGCGCCGGCGTTTTATGCAACCTGGCCGATCTATGCAGTATCCACGAAAAACACGATGACCCCAGAAATCAACAAGCCCGGCTCCAACGGCGACGACTACGATTCGAGCAGCATCCAGGTTCTCAAGGGCCTGGAGGCGGTGCGCAAGCGTCCCGGCATGTACATCGGCGACACCTCCGACGGCAGCGGCCTCCATCACATGGTCTTCGAGGTGCTGGACAACGCGATCGACGAGGCGCTCGCCGGATTCTGCGACGACATCAAGGTCATCATCCACGCCGACAATTCGGTGTCGGTCGTCGACAACGGCCGCGGCATTCCCACCGACATCAAGGAAGACGACGAGGAAAAGCGCTCCGCCGCCGAGATCGTGATGACCGAGCTCCACGCCGGCGGCAAGTTCGATCAGAACAGCTACAAGGTCTCCGGCGGCCTGCACGGAGTGGGGGTTTCCGTCGTCAACGCGCTGTCGTCGTGGCTGAAGCTTCGCATCTGGCGCAACGGCAAGGTGAGCCAGATGGAATTCCGCGACGGCGTGCCCGTTGCGCCGCTCGCCGTCGTCGGCAACACCGACCGCCGCGGCACCGAGGTCCACTTCATGGCCTCGCTCGAGACGTTCAACCGCGTTGAATTCCACTACGAAATCCTGGCGAAGCGCATCCGCGAGCTGTCGTTCCTCAACAACGGGACGAAGATCGAGTTGATCGACCAGCGCGACGGCAAGAGCGAAAACTTCGCGTACTCCGGCGGCATCAAGGGCTTCGTCGAGTACATGAACCGCAGCAAGGCGGTGCTGCACCCGAAGATCTTCCACGCGATCGGCGAGAAGGACGGCACGACCGTCGAAGTCGCGATGCAGTGGAACGATTCGTACGCGGAAAACGTCCAGTGCTTCACCAACAACATCCCGCAGCGCGACGGTGGCACGCACCTGACCGGCTTGCGGCAGGCGATGACGCGCACGCTCAACAACTACATCGAGAAGGAAGAGATCGCCAAGAAAGCCAAGGTCGAGACGACCGGCGACGACATGCGCGAGGGTTTGTGCTGCGTGCTGTCGGTGAAGGTGCCGGAGCCCAAGTTCAGCTCGCAGACGAAGGACAAGCTCGTGTCCTCCGAAGTGATGCCGGTGGTTCAGGAGATCGTTGCCGCCAAGCTCGCCGATTTCATGCTGGAAAACCCGCTCGACGCCAAGATCATCTGCGGGAAGATCGTCGATGCGGCGCGCGCGCGCGAAGCGGCGCGCAAGGCGCGGGAGTTGACGCGCCGCAAGGGGGTGCTCGACTCCATGGGTCTCCCGGGCAAGCTCGCCGACTGCCAGGAGCGTGATCCGGCGCTGTGCGAGCTCTATCTCGTCGAGGGCGATTCGGCCGGCGGCTCCGCGAAGCAGGGCCGCGACCGCAAATTCCAGGCGATCCTGCCGCTGCGCGGCAAGATCCTCAACGTCGAGCGCGCGCGGTTCGACAAGCTCGTGTCCTCGCAGGAAATCGTCACGCTCATCACGGCGCTTGGCACCGGTTTCGGCCGCTCGACCGGCGGCAAGGAAGAAAAGGACGAGTACAACGCCGACAAGCTGCGCTACCACCGCATCATCATCATGACCGACGCGGACGTCGACGGCTCGCATATCCGTACGCTGTTGCTTACGTTCTTCTACCGCCAGATGCCGGAGCTGGTCGAGCGCGGGCACATCTACATCGCGCAGCCGCCGCTCTACAAGGTGAAGCAAGGCCGCGAGGAGACATATCTCAAGGACGACCACGAGCTGAAACAGCACCTGCTCAAGGTGGCGCTCAAAGGTGCCGAGGTCATTCCCGGCACGGGCAAGTCTCCGCTCGCGCCCGAGACGCTCGAGAACGTCGCGCGCGAATACCTGCTGGCCGAAGCGGTGATCGAGCGGCTCGCGCGGCTGGTCGAGCCCGCGGCGCTCTATGCGCTGCTCTCCGGTGTGCGCCTCGACCTCGCGTCGGAACAGGCGGCGACGACCAGCGCCACGGCGCTGCAGGCGGCGATCGCCGATCCGGAAGTTCGCGTCGAGGCGCGCTACGACACGACCACCGAGGTGCGACGGCTCGTGATCGTGCGCACCCGTCACGGCACGCCGCACGCCACGGTGATCGACGGCGACCTCATCGCCTCGGGCGATTTCGCGCAGATCGTGAGCGCGGCGGCCGTGCTGCAGGGGCTGGTGCTGCCGGGCGCAACCGCGCGCCGGGGCGACAAGCAAATCGCGGTACGCTCGTTCAAGGACGCGCTCGACTGGCTGCTCGCCGAGGCGCGCGCCGCCGTGTCACTGCAGCGATACAAGGGGCTGGGTGAAATGAATCCCGGGCAGTTGTGGGAGACCACGATGGACCCGAAGGTGCGGCGCCTGCTTCGCGTGCAGATCGAGGACGTAATCACGTCCGAAGAGATCTTTTCCACGCTGATGGGAGAACAGGTCGAGCCGCGCCGAGCATTCATCGAGTTGAACGCGCTCGGCGTGCGCAATCTCGACGTGTAAGGCAGTCGCGGTGGAGATTCGATGGCGAGCCTCCAACAGGTTCTGGGCGTCGAACTGCCGATCATCCAGGCGCCGATGGCCGGCTCGCAGGACAGCCGGCTGACCGTCGCCGTCGCGAACGCCGGTGGCCTGGGCTCGCTGCCGTGCGCGATGCTTACGGCGGAAATGCTGCGCAAGGAATTGGCGGCGATCCGCGCGGGCACCGCCAAGCCGTACAACGTCAATTTTTTCTGCCATGTGCCTCCGGCGTTCAGCGCGGAGCGGGAAGCCGCGTGGCAGGCGGTACTCCGTCCGTACTACGCGGAGCTCGGGGTCGACGCGAGCGCAGTTCACTCCGCTCCCGCGCGCGCGCCCTTCAGCAGCGAAATGGCCGACATCCTCGAAGCGTTCAAGCCGCCCGTGGTCAGTTTCCATTTCGGGTTGCCCTCCGCATCGCTGCTTGCACGGGTGAGGGCCTGGGGGGCCCGCATTCTCTCCTCGGCAACCACCGTCGAGGAGGCGCGCTGGCTCGCGGCGAACGGCGTCGATGCCATCATCGCGCAAGGGCTCGAGGCGGGAGGGCACCGCGGGATGTTCCTGTCGCAGGACGTGGCCACGCAGGTGGGAACCTTCGCGCTCCTGCCGCAGGTCGTTCGCGCGGTCAGCGTGCCCGTTGTCGCGGCCGGCGGCATCGCCGATGCGAAAGGCGTTGCCGCCGCGATGGCGCTCGGCGCCGCCGGCGTGCAGATCGGCACGGCTTACCTGTTGTGCCCTGAAGCGCAAACGAGCGCGGTGCATCGGGCCGCGCTCGCGAGCGACGCCGCGAAGCACACGGCGGTGACCAATCTATTCTCGGGACGGCCCGCGCGCGGAATCGTGAACCGGCTCATGCGGGAGCTCGGACCGGTCAATGCGATCGCGCCCGAATTTCCGCTGGCGTCCGCCGCGATTGCGCCGTTGCGCGCCAAGGCCGAAAGCCGGGGCTCGGGCGACTTCTCGCCGTTATGGTCGGGCCAGAACGCGACTGGCTGCAGCGAGCGGCCGGCCGCGGACGTGACGCGGGCG
>Ga0209048_10002119_pt1 | contig 19891 bp, 16 predicted proteins | sample FrelakmetCRP12CR_FD_187146 | JGI IMG/M metagenome (GOLD analysis project Ga0209048, IMG submission 187146) | Freshwater lake sediment microbial communities from the University of Notre Dame, USA, for methane emissions studies - CRP12 CR (SPAdes)... | ecosystem: Environmental > Aquatic >... | reverse complement strand
GTGGCTCCGGCTTGCATCTCGAAGAGTGCCGTGTGGCAGTTGGAGCATGCCAGCCAGCCGGTGTGTTTCTGGTGTGAAAAGCTCACTTTGAACGCCGGGTCTGATTGCGCAGCGAGTTCCACATCGAGCGCCAAGGCGTCCGCCTCGGGCGCCTCGGGCGCAATGCCGGGGCGCGGAACGACGACCTTTTGCTCCAGCGCACGTTCCCAGTCCGGGTTTCCCACCGAATCCTTCGGCAAGAAGCGCTCGACATCGTCCCACGTTCTGAAGGTCGCGAGTGCCTTTCCGTCGCTGCCCTCTTCGGCAAGCGCAACTGGTGTTGCGGTCGGGGTTGGTGTGGGCGGAGCCGGGTGACGCGGCTTGCGGACAACGGGCACGGCGGCCGCCTCTTCTCCGGGGGCGGGGACATCCTCGAAGAAGAACGTCAGGACGCGATAGCGACTCTCGGGGCTGCAGCCGGCGAGGCTCGCCACGGCGGCGAGCGCCAGGGCTAGCAGCGACACTCCCCAATAGACAGCGACCCGTCCACCTCCACGAGATCCGGCAATCGCCATCACGGTCAACGCGCGTGGGCAACGCATCTTTCCGCATTCATGATCCGTGGCCTGTGGCAAGCGAAGCCAAGGGCCCTCTTACCGCCGCCAACATCCCTTCGCAACCGCGGTCGATGCCGCACGGCGTCTCGGGCGGCTCACTGCTGCGGGATATGACAGCGGTGGCACATGTCCACGCCAAAGGCGAGTTTGCCATTGTGACATGCCCCGCACGACGCGCCCGTCGCCATTGCGGCCATCGTTGGCGTGGGACCGCGCCCCATCGGAAAGAGGGCGTCGTGGCACGCGTAGCATTTGTATTTGATCCGATGGACCCAATGGGGGAAGTAGGCCGGCGCGAGGTGATCCGTGCCGGCTTTGTGTGAGTAGATGACGTCCCCCAATGTGCTTGCCAACCCAATTGAGCTGAGGGTCAAGAGCCAAAGGAGGACGACCACAGCGCGTCCGAACGGTGCTAGACACCCCATCACGTCATCCTGACTGTGGTGCTGACGAGGAAGCCTGGAAAAGACTTCCAGACTTCCTCGTCAGGGTTACCGACGACTACACATCGTGGCAGGTGAGACAGATTGCCCCGCCCGCGGGATTGATCTTCAAGAATGGTGGGAAGGTGTTGTCGTGTGGGTTGTGACACGAATCACACTGCACGTTACCAAGTCCGTCATAGTTAACAGCGCTGGTGGAGACGACCGTTTTGAAAGCCGTGAACCCCGCGACCGTGGCCGGCTTCGAGACGCCGAGCGGGTGGTTCGTCTGCATGTTTGCTGGAGCGAAGTAGTTTATCCCTTGATTCAGGTTGCCGGCAGGCGCGTTTCCCCCCTTGACCGTCGTGTCTATACCTTTGCTGGCCAACGATAGGTCGCCCACCGCAACCGTACCATCGTGGCAGCTCATGCACGCCCGAGAACCCGCCAACTGCGTGCTGAGCATGTCGGTTGGTATGGTGGTCCCGCGAACGGTCTTTCCGGTACTACCCCACGTCAGCGTTGCGCTGGTCAAGGTGTGGCTCCACAGCGGTCGCGAGACGGCTGGTCCGCCGTTGTGAGCGATGTGGCAGAAGACACAACTGTCAGTCTGCGTGGTCGACTTGATCACTGCATTTGTCGACCCCGGACTGAGATCATGTTTCGTGTTGGCGATTGTTCCGGCGGCCGCTATTGTCGGCACCGTCATAACCAGAATGGCCACCAATACTATTCTCTTTCTCATAGGTACCCTCCTCCTCGAGTGTCTTGCGTTGCTCAGCGGCGCCGCGGCCGCATCCCTTGGCTTCCAAGCCGGCGTGTGACACACCCTCCTGTGGTTCAGCCTCCTTTCTCTGCGCCCGGTTCGGTCGCAGTCTGCATCCCGGCACTCCCCTCGGTGGACGGGTCGATGAGTTCGTACACACTCACCCGCCTACCGAGAGTGTCCGAAATGTAGATTCTATTGTTGCGGTCAATCACAGCGGCGGTTGGATTCATCAGCAGGCCCGGATAGGTCCCAACACCGGCAAAAATCAAAAGCAGCTGACCTTGTTGGTTGAACACCTGGACATTGCACCAACGTGAATCAACGACATAGATGTCCCCCGAACTGTCCACGGCAACCCCCTTTGGGAGGGCGAAGTCGCCGATGCGGTCTCCCGATTGACCGAATTTCCACAAGAATTTTCCATCGGGATCGAAGACCTCGATGCGGTGATTCACCGAGTCCACGACATAGAGGCGGCCCTGCGGGTCGAGGCTGGCAAAGGTGGGGAAGTTGAATTCGCCATCCCCTTCACCGCGCCGTCCGATCTGCTGCAGCAGGTGCCCTTCGAGATCAAATACCATCACCCGATGCGCTTCGGCAGAGTCTTTCTGACCGGTATCGACGACGTAGAGGCGTTGACGCGGCGTATCAATGACGACCCCGGTGGGGCGCACGAGCAGGTCCTTGCCAATCCCCCTCAGGAATTGCCCGTTCTTGTCGTACACCCTGACGGTGCGCGTCGCCGTCTCGGTGACGTAGACATTCTCCTGGCCATCGAGGGCGACACCTACTGGGGCTACCAAGGGGTAACGCTCCTGGTCTCCGATCATCCCCAGGGTGCCCGTCTTCAAGTCGAAGACGAAAACCCGGTTCCAGGCGGTGTCAACTACGTACAGTCGTTGTTCATCTTCGGAGAGTGCCAGGCCCATGGGTTGACTCAGGCCGACCCGCTTGTCCTTCCCGACCAGGATTTCACGCAACGAGCGACCGCCCAGATCGTCCTGCGACTGCAAGCTTCGCAGGTACTTGATGCGCGGCTTGTCTGGCGGATCAGGCCAGAACATATCCGGTCCCTTCGGCTTGGCGGCGCAACCGGCCACAAGGATTGTCGCCAGCGCGGTGCACACAGCTAACGAACGGCCAACGCGCATCCTATTGCACCACCGCTAACAAGGCCGTCCGGCGAGTCCAGTTTCGCATAAATCGTGTCAATCCCAGACAAAGTGATCCGCCCTTAAAGCACAACTTATGCCTCCCGCCGATGGCCCGATTGCGTGCAAGACAATCCAAACTCACGGTAAAGTTTTGGCCCGTTTCAATGGCGGCTGTCACAAAGTCCACACAACCCAATGCCTGCAAACGATTGCGTCCCTCCACATCCCGATCCTGCAGACAATTGCAGGCTCGCCGGGCGAAGTGCGGTACGTCGGAGGCATCAACGCGCATAGTTGATACTGTAGCTTTGGGTGTCATGGCAGGTGGGGGAACAGGTGCCCCCGGTAGCGGTCTCCGTATAGCTGTTCATTCCGGGGTTACGCCCAGTGACAATCAAGTGCGGCTTGGTGGCGGAGCCGTGCGAGCCATGGCACGCGTAGCAGGGAGCCCGATGGCCAACGACGTGAGTCGTGTGCCCATCGCCCCCGGTGAATCGGCTGTAGCCCTGCTGGGTAGTGGTCGCTCCATTGTTTGCGTAGGTATCGAACGAGTGGCAGTTGAAGCACAGTTCCGTGGAAGCCATTGTCCGGCTGCTGCTGCTGGCGATGGACGGCTGCTTGAGCAGGTATTGGTACTGCGACCCATGCGGGCCACGCACCGTGCCATCTTCACTGGTGTGGCAATCGCTACAGTACATCGATCTCAGCCCCGTCCACCCGTTCACAAAAGAGCTCGGGTTGATGTTGGTGTTTTTTCCCGTCGCCTCTATAGAATGATAGGAGGGATTATTGCTGTTGAACTGCAAGGCGGTGTCGGACTGGCCCGCGGGCTGCGTGGTCCAAGACGAGTGGCACTTGAAGCACATCTGGTATTCCGTGATCGGGCCGGTCGCATCCATAGAGTCTCGGTAGATGTACGCCGGGATCGTGCCGGCCGCGCCATTGGTGACGGCGACCCGGCCGACGCCACGGATCCGGTTGGAAGCAACGGGTGCAATCGGAGCCGTCGAGTCGGCGCTGGCGACGTGAGAGTTATGACAGTCCTCGCACTCGGCGTGACGATTCGTCGTTCCGTAGCTTGCCGAGTTTCCGCCTTCTGACCAGCTGTGACGACCGCTGTAATCCGCTGTCGGGTGACGGTAGCTCTTGGTGAATTGAATGAGGATGTTCTTCGCCACCGGGTTGCCGTCATGGCACGCGTAGCAGAGGTTCTCCTCGCGATTGACGAGTAAAGTCGGATAGTGCTGACCGGGGTTGGCGGCATCCGGCCAGCCATGCGGCGCGTGACAGTTCGTGCACACGCCCCGCTTGGTTGTATCGGTGATGCGAGGGAAAAGTGTTCCGTACTGCGGGCCAGGCCACAAGACGCCCGTGGTCGGGTCGAGATGCGCGGCGGGCGTCGTTGTATCGGCCAGGGTGTGGCAGTCCCCGCACAGGGCATTCACGTCCCCGCTGCGCAGCAGCATGCCTGCGCCGCCGCTCTGGTAGTGGGTGTCGTGGCACGTAGTGCACCGCACCATGCTCATCCGCTTGTCGAGCGGCAGCCCCAGCGGGGTAGGCGTGATCGTCGGCGTGGGCGTGATGGTTGGGGTGGGCGTAATCGTCGGGGTGTTGGTAATCGTTGCGGTTGGCGTTCGCGTGCCCGTCGGCGTGCGCGTGCGGGTCGAGGTTCGAGTCGGCGTGATTGTCGGCGTGTTCGTCGGTGTGCCGGTCGGTCCAGTCGGTGTGCTAGTTGGCGCGCTGGTCAGCGTGGTCGTCGGAGTTAGGCTCGGAGTCGCGGTCGCACCGGTAGAGAACGCGAACTGTACCTGATCGACGTAGAGGATGGCACCACCGATCACCGATACTCGGAATCGTAGCTGTGTGTTGCTGGTGAACTGGGTAAGCGGAAAGCTCTGCGTGCTGGGGCACGCGCTCTGGCTGGCGTACGTAGCGATCGTTGTCCACGTCGCGCCGCCGTCGTAGGAGATCTGCGCGACGACCGAGCCAGGCGCACTATCGTGGCAGTAGGTGTACGTCAGCGTGGCGGCAGTAGCCGTGCTGAGGTCGGCTTGGCGAAAAATGCGGTCGGTTGTATTGACCGCGCTGATGTTCAGGCAGGTGCCTTGCGGGCAGTTGCCCGACGTGACCACGAAGAGATTCCCACCCGTTGCACCGCCCGCCGCACTGTCAGTTTCGGTCCAGGGTGAGCTCGTCCAGCTGACTGTTCCGTCCGAACCGCTGTAAGTTGCCGAGAGAAAGTTGTCGAGGTATGTGCTCTGTGCGGCCGCGATACCACGCAGTGGCGGTGCGACGACAGCACAGCAGAAAGTCATGAGGAGTGCGAGCCGCTTCATTTCATCCTAGGGGTTCTTGTACAAACCAGTGGTGGGTATCACGACCCCAACCGGGTGAGACCCCTGTGACGATGCCGTGACGTTGCGCGCGCTGTGGCAATCGATACACATCTGATTGAGATCGTCGTCGCTGCGGTGGAACTGCCGTCCCGCACCACCGGGGCCCGCCGTCGGATAGGGCGGCGCAGCGCGATCAAATGGTTCGGCGATCTGGCTGTGCTCGTTGTGACACGTGGAACACGTGACCTTGCCACCGGTCATTCGCGCTGCCAGCGTGAATGAGGACGGTTGGCTAATGTCCGGGTTGGCGTAGACCGTCCACTGATCGTTGAGCTTGAACGACGGCGACGGCGTGCCGCTGGTAAAGGTAACAGTGATGCCTTCATCCAAGGCCACGTTGGTGCCGGCGGTGACGTTCGTGGCCCCACCTCCGGAAGCCAGGTCTTCGATCTGCACGTTGTCGACGTAGATGAAATCAGTCGCACCGGCGGTCCCGGCACCGAGAAAGCGGATCTGCGTGGTTGCGGAGATATAGGAGGTGACGTCGAACGCTTGCGCCACTTGGGCGGTGTCGCATACGTTCAAATTGTACGTCGCCAGCGTCGTCCAGGCGGTTCCATCACTGCTGACCTGGAGCGCCACGTTGGCGGTGCTGGTGTTCGGACAGGTTGCGAGCTGCCGTTGGTAGCTGAAGGTCAGCATGGCCGACGTCGCCCCGCTCGCGTTGGCCGAACGACGGACGGCGCGCGTATCGATCGTGCCGCCACCGATCCGCAAGCAGTTCCCACTGGCGCACGCAGCGTTCGTCACTACCCGGAGGACGCCCGCGCTGGTGCCGTCGGTTTCGACGACTTCCTGCCACGGGCTGGCGCTCCAATTTTGGGTCCCATTCGTCCCGTTGTAGGCGATGGCCGTAAATTCATCGCGGTACGTCTGGCTGACAGGTTTGGAGGTGGTCCAGTCGAACACCGCAGTGCCCGCATCGCCGGCGGCCTTGATGGTGACGGTGTATGTTTTGCGGTACAGCCCGCTAAAGCTTCCACCCGACTGCACCTGGCCTGACGAGGTATTTGCGGGATTGGTCTTCACCCACCCAGACGCACCCGAGTCCCACCGGTGGGATGTGCCCCCGATTCCGGGGATCGCCTCGTCTGTATCGGCGAAGGCCGTGCTCGACGCCATGCCGCCGGCGGTGTGGCAGCTCATGCACAGGTTTGGATTGCCGCCGATTTTGGTGATCGCACCTCCCGCGGCGTGGTGGGTGATATGGCAGGTAGAACAATCGATCGAGTTGCTGAGATCGTGGGGCGGGTCGATTGCCTGGGCAGCGCCCGCAGCGAGACATGCCCATGCGAGGAACAGCCAGAGAACTGGTATCTGCGCTCGCTGCATGGGCCGCACTACCATCCCACAAACGGGTGAACATCGACTGTCGCCGATGGTGCCAGATCGATCGCTGCGCCGAGGAGTGCGCCGGTGACGGTGCTGGCGCTCCGCATATCCACGTGGCCCGCCGCGAACACCGAACCGGCAACGCTTGCGTGTGACCCCAGCATGACCCATCCGTCGATCACGAAGATCAGTCGCTCAGCCGGCAACCCGTCGACCGCAATGCGCGCCCCGCGGTTGAGCATCATCCGGCCCCGAACGTGAACGATGACCGTTTCGGTGGCGGCCGTCCCGACCAGCGTCAGTGTGCTCGATAAACCCAGATTGAGATTGGTAATATCGATGACGCTTTGTCCGACTCCCAATTCCCCAGCCGATGGAATGCGCTGGCTTGATCCGTCTTCCAGTGCAATCTCTCCCAGCGCCAAGCCGGGCGTGGGCGGGAGGGCCACAAAGTCCGCTCTCCGGCTGGCGGCGCGATAGCGGGCAGCGGAGCACTCGGCAAGTGCTGTGGCGTGGCCGCCCAGATCGACACGACCAGCAATGTTTGCTTGCGTGCTCCCCAGGGACTGCCCGCCCCCAGTCACCACGTCGCCGGTAATCTGACTTCCAGGGCCGAACGCGATGGCCCAACCATCAGATGCCCAAGCGACGGCATTCCCCTGGATTTGGCTGAGCGCCCCGACACGGATGTTTCCGGCGCAGACGTCACCTTGGATCAGCGCCTGCCGCGCCAGGCTCGTCATCCTGTGTCCGCGAGAATCTAGAGGCCAACACAGCAGCGCATAGTTCATCGCCACCGATCGTCCCAAACACTTTCCTGCACCGTCACACGCGTCGCCTACGGTGGCAGGATCGCCATCGTCACAGGGCGCAGTGTTGTTGACGTGGACACAGCCGCTCGCCGGATCGCACGTGTCGTCTGTGCACACATTACCGTCATTGCACTTCAAGAGGGCACCGCCGCAGATCCCTCCTGCGCACGTGTCCGGGTTGGTGCATGCGCTGCTGTCGTCACACGGCAGGGTGTTGCTCGTGTGCACACAGCCGCTCGCCGGATCGCAACTGTCGTCCGTACACACATTGTCGTCGTTGCAGCCGAGCGGGGCCCCGCCGCACACGCCGCCGTCGCAGATATCGTCGACTGTGCAGGCATTCCCGTCATCGCACGACACGGCATTGTCCACGTGCACACATCCGCTGACGCGGTCGCAGGTGTCGTCGGTGCATGCATTGCCATCGTCGCAGCTCAACGTCGCACCAACGCAGGCCCCACCGTTGCAGACATCGTTGATGGTGCAGGCGTTCCCATCTTCGCAGCCGATGCCGTCGGTCTTCGGCCGTATGGTGCACCCGACCGCGGCAACGCAGACCGCTTCGTTGCATTGTGGGTCCGCATCACCTAGCGAACAAATCGTTCCGGGGCCGCAGGTCGTGACCTGCACCGCTACGGACGCTTCGAACTGCTTCGTTCCGAGAAGTCCGGACAGGGTCACGGTGCCAGGGCCATCCGCCGGCAGCGTGGCCAGTAACGCCGCGGGGTCAAACTCGACACGCAGGTCGGGCACACCGTTGCCGTTGTGGTCGCCAAGGACCAGCGCGGTCGCGGCAGCCGCGACGCCATTGGCCACGATGCTGCTGGTGACAATTTGATCGAGCGCATAGCCTGGCACTTCAATGTAACCAAGGATGGCGGCAGCGCGCCCGGCTCTGTCGATGGGATCCGGCTCCATCTGCGCGACGGCGGGAAGGATGGTCTCCGGGTCGGCGAAGGCATCCAACCCAAACACCTCCAGGCGGGCGTTGTTCGCCGCAGCGACGAACAGCCGGTTGGATGGATCGATCACCATGCCCATGGGAATGCGGAGTTGTCCTGGCGCATCACCGAATTCGCCGATATAGCCGACGAAATCTCCGTTGCGGTCGAGCACCTGAATGCGGCCTTCAACCGAGTCGGCAACGTAGACTCGACCCTGGCGATCGATCGACACGCCTTGCGGCATGTTGAAATTCCCCGGTGTGCTGCCCTGCGCCCCGAAGCAGGACAGAAAGGTACCCGCCACGTCGAAGATCTCGATGCGATAGTTGAGTTGATCCACCACCAGGACCTGGCGCGTGAGCGCATCCACCGCGACACCGGCGGGGAAGTTAAACATGCCGTCCCCGTTTCCCTGCCCGCCAAAGCTCCACAGGAAGACGCCGGCAGCACTGTAGACCTTGACGAGGTGTGCCGGGGTGTCGGCGACGTAGAGGTTGCCGGTTGCAGCGTCGACGGCCAGATCGCCCGGCAGCAGAAACTCACCCTTTCCCTGTCCGAGCTGTAGACCCCGCTGCCAGTTTGGACCGAACGCCGTAACGCTGCCGGATTCGGCATCGCCGACGTAAACGGTGCCCGCGTTGCCAACCGCAACACTGACTGGGCGCCCGAGCCCGCCGACCCTGGAGAGGATTCGGCCGTTCGGCGCGCGCACAATGACCTGCCCCGGCCCGGGATCGGTCACGTAGACGTTCCCGCGTGCATCGACCGCCATGCGTGTCGGAGCGTTGAACGGTGCGCGGTAACTGCGCAAATGGTTGACCGCCGGGAGCAGAAGACTTGAACTCCCACCCCCTCCGCAGGTGGCCCACGCTCCAGTTGGAAGCGCCGCCACAAGGCACGCCACTACACCCGCCGCCCACCGGCGATGCGAAGGCGCGCGGCGGCGCCGGGCGCAATCTCGCGGTGCGACGCGAGCGTTACACGCAGTGGGCCTCATCGCGGGGAATGGGCGTCGCGGAACGTGGACGTCTCATGGCAGCGCTCGCAATCCGCACCGCGCTGGCAGCGGTGCAGCGCGTCGCGCTCATGACAGGACACGCACTGACTGGCGACTTCCTTGAATAGGGGTGACAGGTGGCAGCGCAGGCACGCGACGCGCGCATGCGCGCCGGTCAAAGGGAAGTGGGTCGAACTGTGATCGACGAGGACGGCGCGGCTCCATCCGTGCTCGTCGTGACAGCTGTTGCAGCGTGGCCCTTGTCGACCGTGGTGCACGTCGTCGTTGCGATGACAGGCATTGCAGCTCTTATCGAGGTGCTCCTCGCGCGGATTGCCGCGGTGGCAGTCCGTGCATTTGATCTCCTTGTGCCGCCCGCGGAGCGTGAACCGCGTGTCGCGGTCGTGCTCGAACGTTGGACGTTTCCAGGCGGTCGGCGTGTGGCACGTCTCACACGCGCGCCCGAACTGTCCGTGGTGCCCATCGTCACGCTCGTGACAACCATGGCAGGTCGTCGGGGTACGCTCGGCGGCGAGCCCATCCTTGTGGCACTTGTCGCAGGACGTGCTGGCGTGCCGGTTCAGTAGAGGGAACTGGGTTTTACGCGAGTGGTCGAACTCCGTCGCGGGCCACTTCCGGGTCGGTGTGTGACACGACTGGCACTTGATTCCAAAACTCCCGTGGTGTTTGTCGTTCCTCTCATGACACGCGTAACAGGCGCTGGCGGTTGGCTTGAACCGCTTGGTCTTGTGGCAACCTTCACAGCGCGCCTCGCGATGCAGCCCTTCCAAGCGGAACGCGGCCGTACTGTGATCGAAACGCACCGTCTTCCAGGCGGTCTCAGCATGGCAGTTCTCGCAGGCGATCCCCTGGCTTCCTTCATGCGGGTCCTTGGCAGAATGACAATCGCTGCAGTATGACGGGGCTTCGCGCAGGCGCTTGCCCGGCACGTGGCAGTTGTCGCACAGCACTTTCGTATGTGCGCCCCGCAGCGGCATATCGGTGCGGCGATGGTCGAACGTCTCGCGGTTGAGCGGCACGATGTTCGCCTGCCGGCCCTTGTGCTCGGCATGGCACGCCTTACACGGCTGACCCGGCACCTTGGGTTCTCGGCCATGAAACCCACGTTTCACGCTGAGGTCCGCGGCCACGTCGCTGTGACAGGCCAGGCACAGGCGCTCCTGCGCCGTCTTGTCAAACGATTCGTGACACTTGCCGCACTCACGCTCGAGGCGTGCGTGTTTCACCGTGAGCTCACCGGGCATGACCAGCGACTCGACCCACGATGCCTGCGCATCTCCCGGCGCCCATACGGTTGGCGCAGTTGCCAGCATAACCAGATATGGGGTTGCGCGCGCCACCAACACTCTCAGACGCATCGTCAGTACTTGTGCGCGGCAAGGACATGCAGGACTCCCGTCAGGAGCAACATGAAGAACAGTGGGATATGGAGCGCGTGCCACAACGAGAACAACCGCTCGTACGCGTTGAACTGGGCCTCCTTGACGAGGGCGGTGATGTACGCGCCGATCGTCTGGCGGGCGGCAGCTTCCCACGCGCGGCGCGTGCGGGCATCCCAACGGTCTCGTGCCGCCACAGCGTCGAGATCGACGCTGAGGTCGCGCAGCACGCGGCGATGGACCCACATCGCCAGGAGCGGCAACGCCGCCATCCGAAAGAGGCGCCCGCCTATGATCCGATGCGGCGCCCGCGCCTTCGCCGCAAACGTAGCCAGGCGTTGCGAAGCGCGCGACGCCGGCGGCAGCTGTTTACCCAGGGTGTGCGCGCTCACATCCAGCTGGGCGTGCAGCTCCGCAAACGTCGCGCGCGCGCCGTACAGCCCGTGACTGATGCGGGTATAGATGAAACGACCGACAACACCACTCAGCGCAACGACGAGCATCGAGACGAGCGCGACGTTGCTGTTCGTCGAAAACCCGAAATGGAAGTTGCAGTGAAAAAGAATCATCACGGGTCCGAGGATCCCGAGAATCATGTGGATGCGGAACCAATTCCTGAACGAGCCCCAGTTGCGCATGAAGCGCAGGCGTTTCCGCGCCGGGTACAACACCAGGAGGAGCATCGTCACGCCGCCACCGACGCCCAGCGCGTTGCCCGCACCCGACGCCGGGGTGAGCGGAATGCTGTCGCGGAAGAGCCAGCCGCACGTTACCACGAGTAGAACGAGAGCGGCGAACAGCGTGCCGGCCACACCCGACGCACGCGACGGGCGGGCGACGCGCGTCGCCCGCCGAGGAATTGCTTCATCCGCAGCGCCGGCTCTCAGGCGCATCGTGCCTGGAGAAACGAGCGCGAGCGGGCGCGCGGCGATCATCGCGACAGCCTCGTCACGGCGAGCGAGACCCATGGTTCATGCGTCATTGCCTGCCGGAAGGGCGGCATCCTCGGTCTCAGCAACCACGAAGCCCGGCTTGTAGATCCCAGCCGCTGCGTCGACCACGACATCGCCAAGCAGACCTGTTCGTCGCAGGCGATCGAACCCATGGTCGACAGCGGGGGCGCTGCCGCTTTGTTGCAGCTGTGCTGCGGCCCCGGCGTGCACCAGCGGCTGCGCGTGCGCCTGCAGCGATGCGAGTGCAGCGCGAGCTTGTGCAAAGACGGGATTGCTCGGCGACGTGGGTACTCGCACCATCGATTCGCCAAGAGCCGCATCGTCCAGAGGCGCGCGCACTGCGGGCACTGGAGATTCCTCGATCGTCGCCAAGGGGAACTGGTCAACAGCAACGGTTAGCGGCTGCGACCCGAGTTCGGTGCCGGCGTTGGCCGGCGTCATCACGTCCGCTTCGTGCGTGCTCTCGCCGGCATGTTCGTGGGCCAGGTGGGGAAACTGCTCGCGAAACCAGCGAGTATAGTGATGTGCGGCCCATTCCCGACTGACGAATCCGCTGATCATGCCGCTCAGCCCAACGCGGGTGCTGGGATTGATCGTCGCCATGATCATATGACCAAGGACGAGGGGTGTGGCCAGCGCGACCAGGCCGAAATGAACGATCCACGGGAAGAACGCGCCGAGACCGGTGCTGTCGGGAAACCAGATCAAGACGCCGCTGGCAATGAAGAGGGGCGGGAATGACATCACCATCATGAAGTTCAGCTTCTCGGCGGCGTTGAACTTGCCTTGGTCGGGCAGGATGATGCGCTTGGAGAGAGCGGCCGGCCCCATCAGGGCGAGCCACTTGATGTCGTCGAACCTCCAGACCCACGCCTGGCGAACATTATACAGGTGAATGTGCCAGTGGCGGCGCAGGGTCGCGAGCACAACGAGGCTCGGGCATACAACCAAACCGGTCCCGCAGACTCGGTGCATCCAGGCGAAGACATATCGGTAGGGACGCGTGGGATCGGGATTGTAGACGACCACCAGTACCATGGCACTCACGAGACAGCCGAGAAACGGGATGGCGATCGCCCAGTGCAGCAGCCGCTCCGCCGTTACAAAGCGACGGATCGTGTCGGGCGACGCGGGCAGGCCGTCGGCGCCACGACGCATGCGGATCGGCGCCGCGCGGAAGCGGCCCAATATCCCTGGCCGCGCGCAACACGGACCATCTTCGCTGCAACGACGAACATCGAGACAAGCGCGACGTTGCTGTTCGGCGCACCAAGACGGAAGTTGGAGTGAAGGAGAATCAGCACGGGAACCGGCGACCTCCACATCCGCTGGCCTCGCTTCCGTCATCACCGATTCCGTTATGCACCTATCACCGAAGTGCGGTTCCGGCGAGCAAGGTGCATGCCGTGAGATCGCAGTGTTTATGATTATCGGCTGGCGTCGGCTTCCGAGGGATTTCGCGTTAGAAATTACCCGCACGACGACAAATTTAGCGGGGCGACAGGAACGTCTCCGCAAAATTGCAGGGCCGCTGGTGACCCACCTGCAGGTCATCTTCACGCGCAGGGAGACAGGAAAGCCGGCGCATTGGAGGCGTCACTCACAATCGGACTAGCGGGCTGCGGTCAGTGTCCCTTCGGCTGGCCCATTCGCCGCCCGCACTCCGGAGGCCTCCGCCTGCGGCTCGAAGCCTTCGGCGGACGGGTCCGGCGGACGTGTTGGCTCGCTGGGAACGGCTCCCGGTGAAACTTGATCTGAGCGCGACGAGTTCGGAAATACCTAGCACGGTTCGCAAACCGACTGGATCGCAAGCCCGCCCCTGTCTTATCGGCTGCATGCAGAATTGGCGTTGACACGCCGCGCAATGGCGGTATTACTCTGCGTCCCCATGTCCAGTACTGAAGCTCTGCGACTCTCCGCGTACGCCGCACCCATGGCCCTGATCTGGGGTCTCTACTGGTCGCGCCGCGCCACACAGCAACGGCGCAGTCTGCGTGCCCTGTGGACAGCCACAGAAGCGGGACTCACCGATCCGCCGTCACTGCATCCGGTGATTGATCCTGCGCGCTGCATCGGCTGCCGCTCGTGCGTCACCGCGTGCCCGGAGGGTGACATCCTCGGTGTCATCGACGGCAAAGCCCGACTGGTGAATCCTACCCACTGCATTGGCCACGGCGCCTGCAAGCAAGCGTGCCCCACGAAAGCGATCGATCTCGTCTTCGGCAGCGAACGTCGTGGCGTCGATATCCCGATCGTCAGTCCAAACTTCGAAACCAATGTGCCCGGCATCTTCATCGCGGGCGAACTCGGGGGCATGGGATTGATTCGCAACGCCGCGGAGCAAGGCCGGCAAGCAATGGCAGCGATCGTCAAGCTGTGCGCCGTCAGCGCCGGCCCTTACCTCGACGTCGTGATCGTCGGAGGGGGACCGGCCGGCTTCTCGGCATCGCTCGCAGCGCTCGAGCGCAAGCTGCGCTTTGTCACGGTGGAGCAGGAATCCCGCGGCGGCACGGTGGCCCACTACCCCCGCGGCAAGATCGTGGTCACCTCCCCGGTCAAGTTGGCGATCGTGGGAAAGACCAGAATCAGAGAAACGACGAAGGAAGCGTTGCTGTCGTTCTGGGAAGACATCGAGCAGCGCACCCGCTTGGGCATCCAATACAGCGAGCGCGTCGAGTCGATCACCGCCGAGACCGATCACTTCGTCGTCCGCACGTCGCGCGCTGTGTACCGTACCCGCGCCGTTCTACTCGCCATCGGCCGCCGCGGCACGCCGCGAAGGCTAGACGTGCCGGGGGAAGATCTCCCCAAGGTCGTGTACCGCCTGATTGATCCCGCGCAGTACAACGACCGGCACGTCCTCGTCGTCGGCGGCGGCGACAGCGCCATCGAAGCGGCCGTCGCACTTGCCGAGCAGCCGGGGACGACGGTCACGCTCTCCTACCGCGGGTCGGCCTTCTCCCGCGCCCGCGAAGGGAATCGCGAGCGCGCCCGTAAGGCGGAGGCCAGCAACCGCCTCTCGGTCTTGCTCGAATCGCAGGTTGTTCAGGTCGGCCCGACTGAAGTCGTCATCGAGCACCGTGGTTCAACCCGCAGGCTGCCGAACGACGCCGTAATCGTCTGCGCCGGCGGGATCCTGCCGACACAATTTTTGAAGGACGTCGGTGTCCACGTGGAAACGAAGTACGGCACCGCATGAATCGCACCCAAAGCCCCTGCCTCGGCATCTCCGCAATGCGGTCGAGGCGCGTTCGCTCGGCGCGAGCCGCGGCAATGTCGTCGGAGTCCTCGCTTTTGTAGGAGACATTTTGGTAGGAAGCGTTCAAGGAAGACGGCCGGCAGCGTTGTCGTGATTGAGGTGCTCAGCAAACCTTGGGAGGATTGAAGATGCCAGGACTACCACGTACCGCGCTGCAGTTCGCGGCTGTTGTGTTTGGGGCCACCCTACTCTGCACGGCCACGGCCCGGGCAACCGATGTGTCCGGCGACTGCCCGATGGGAGGATTCACTGCCGTCGGAAGCCCATGGAACTTCACCGGCTCCGTCTCGGTGCCGGAGATGACGACCTGCACGGTCGAGGCGGGCGCCACGCTCAACGGGAACGGGAACAGCCTGACGGTGAGTGGGACGCTGAACGCGGCGGGGGCGAGCTCCGGCAGTCGCAATGTGGTGTTCAACGACGTGGCGGTCAACTTCCAGGCCGCTAGCACGGGGATGCTGCAGTACTGCACGGTGAACGCCGCGAATCTGTCCTCCTCCCCGATCTCGTTGCAGGGGGCGCAGACGGTAACGGACTGCACGATCAAAAATACTGGCAGCGGCACCGGCAGCAGCACCTCTGGCATCTTCGCGGCGAGCGGTGCACCGACGATCAGCAACAACACGATCACGGGACGCTATGGCATTTACGTGCAGAGCGGGACGCCACTGATCAACAACAACACGATCACGACGAGTTTCGCGGGGATCTACTACGATCCGAACGGGGGCACGGGTGGCGGTACGGCGAGCGAGAACACCATCGGGTTCAGCGGCAGCGACACTGGGCGCTACGGCATCTATGTGTTGGGCAGCGCAACACCGACCCTCAGCCACAACACGATTCACGATGATACGTCGACGAACGACATCGCCATCAGCGCGCAGGGGATGGCCGCGGGCGTGCAGATCAAGGACAATACGGTGAACGTCAGCGGCGGGGACTATGCGCTGCAACTCGCGCCGGCGGTGTTCCAAGCGGGGTCCCAGGTAAGCGGAAACAGCTTCCCGACGGGGCTGGCCGCCGGAGTGCTGCTGACGGGGCAGGCTACGGGGACGGTGACGCTGGGGCCGCTGACGCCCGGAGCGGGGCCGGCGGTGACCACGTACGTGGTGGACAATGTGTCCGTGGCGACTGGGGCGACACTGACGATCGCGGCGGGAGTGACGCTGGCGGGGGCCAGCGGCACCACGGGCAAAGTGTCGGTGAACGGCTCCGGCACACTGAACGCGGTGGGGGCAAGCGACGCCAATCGCAATGTGGTGTTCAACAACGTCGGCATCACCTTCGACGCCCCCAGCCACGGGATGCTGCAGTCTTGCACGGTGACATCGACACGCGTCTCCTACCCGATCCTCGTGCAGGGGGCGCAGACGGTGACGGGCTGCACGATCAGTAATGACATGCGTTACGGCGTCTACGTGGCGAGCGGTAAGCCGACGATCAGCAGCAACATGATCACGGCGCCGATTGGCATCCAAGTAACCGACGGGACGCCGGCGATCAGCAGCAACACGATCACGGCGAGCGACACGGGGATCTCCTACGGGGGTGGCGGCGGCACGGCCGGCATGAACACGATCGACTTCAGTGCCGGCGGCGCCGGGCGCTACGGAATCCATGTCCTCGACGGCGCGACACCGACCCTCAACGGCAACACGATTGGAGACGACGCGGCGGCGAACGACATCGCCATTAGCGCGCAGGGGACCGCCGCGGTGCAGATCAGCAACAATACGGTGAACGCCAGCGGCGGGGACTACGCACTGGAGATCGTCCCGCTGCCGGGCTTGCAGGTGAGCGGAAACAGCTTCCCGACGGGGCTGGCGGCCGGAGTGAGGCTGACGGGGGAGGCGACGGGGATGGTGACGGTGGGGCCCCTGACGCAAGCCGCGGGTACGGTGATAAGCACCTACGTGGTCGACAGTCTGTCAGTGGCGGCGGGGGCGACGCTGACGATCGCGCCGGGGGTGACGCTGACCAACAGCGGCGCGGGCGGCAGCCTGACGGTGAGTGGCACGCTGAACGCGGTGGGGGCGAGCAGCGGCAATCGCAATGTGGTGTTCAATAACGTGGGGCTCACCTTCGAAGCCACCAGCACCGGAATGCTGCAGTTCTGCACGATTCAATCAACGACGCTCTCCAACCCGGTTCTGCTGCTGGGGGCGGAAACGGTAACGGGCTGTACGATCAATAATGGGAGCGGCTACGGCGTCTACGTCCAGAGCGGGACGCAGACGATCAGCGACAACGAGATCGCAGCGAGCGAAGCGGGGATCTATTACGAGGGTGGCGGCGGCACGGCGAGCGGCAACACGATCGGCTTCATTGGGAGCAGCGGGCTTTACGGCATCTTCGTCTCAGGCAGCGCCGCGCCGACCCTCAGCGGCAACACGATCCTCGACTACACGTCGGTGAGTACGGGCATCGAAGTGCGGCTGGGCGCGGGCAACGCGATGACGCAGATCCTCAACAACGTCATCTGCACCATGCTCCTGGACGAAGGCAAGTCTTTCATCGACGTGCCTGACCCCTTCGCGGGCACGAAAGAAGGCAACCTGAACCAGTGTAATGCACCCACGAGGACACCGACGCTGACGCCTCTCGCCACGGCTACGGGCACAGTGACGAGGACGCCGACCGTGACACCAACCGGCGCGGCGACGCCGAGCCAGACACCCGCGGTGACAGCGAGCGGGATCCCGACCTCGACGCGGACCAACACGGCCACCGCAACCACCGCCACGGCAACACCAACGAGAACGCCGACGGTCAGCGGAACTCAGACGACAACTGCGACGCTTGGCGCGACCCCCACACGCACGGCGACAGCGACCGTTGGACCTGTCCAATGCCCCGGCGACTGCAGCGGCGACGGCCAGGTCACGGTGAACGAACTTATCGAGATGGTGAACATCGCCTTGGGCACCGCGAACGTCTCGACATGCCGTGCCGGTGATGCCAACGGCGACGGTGAGATCACCATTAACGAGATAATCGCCGGGGTAAACAACGCGCTGAACGGCTGCCCGTGACGCGAAGCGGTCAGCCGTCAGCAATCAGTGGTGGACAAGCAGAATCCCGCGCAGCGGCGCGGCCTCCAGCACAGGCACCTCCTTGTTTGGGGTGAGCGCCGCGAACTCGGGCTTCATCTGATCCCCCTTGAACAAGTCGACGACGCGCCCAAGAGGCACTGCCGCTTGGGTTCAACTCGGATGGATGCAGCGTCGGATTTCTTTACAACTGCTGGGGTGCGGGACGGCCAATACTTTTGATCAGCAATACCGCCACCCTAGCGTTCCTCGCACACGGAGAAAGGGGTACTTGGCGGTCGGAATTCTTTACACGTTTTGGGCGACCAGTCGTGGCAGGGACACAATAGTGCTGGAACCGCAGCGCATTTCGAGTGTGGCATGTGAGTTGCGTGCGGTTCTATTCTGACTGGTTTATAGATTAGCGGGGAGCCAGCGAGAATCTTCAGCTGTGAACCCCCGGTTCGTAAGGAGGCAGAACTGCAATGAGAAAGGCGATTTTCTTGGCATTGATCGCAGCTTGGGTCATCGTTGGCGGCCTCGGTGCGGATGCCCCTCAGGCACAGGCAAGGGTTCCACTGCCGTCTACTATCCCGCTGCTCGGCTTGGGATTGGCGCTGCTGAGCGCGTCGCGCCGCAAGAACAAATAGGCGGTCGGGATCCTTTACAGGTTTTGGGTTACCGGTTCTGGCAGGGATGCTTCGGCTGCGAACCCCGGTATGTAAGGAGGGAGAATTGCAATGAAGAGAATGTTCTTCTTGGCGTTGGTCGCAGCTTGGGTCATCGTTGGCGGCTTCGGTGCGGATGTCCATACGGCACAGGCAACACCCGTTCCACTGCCGTCTACTATCCCGTTGCTCGGCTTGGGATTGGCGCTGCTGAGCGCGTCGCGCCGCAGGAACAAATAGGCGGTCGGGATCCTTCGCACGTTTTGGTGACCGTCGTGGGAGGGATGCTTCGGCTGCGAACCCCGATCCGTAAGGAGGGAGAACTGCAATGAGAAAACCGTTTTTCTGGGCGTTGATCGCAGCTTGGGTCATCGTCGGCGGCCTCGGTGTGGATGTCCCTCCCGCGCAGGCCGAGGAATTCGTCGTTCCACTGCCGTCCACTGTCGCATTGCTTGGCTTGGGATTAGCGCTGCTGAGCGTGTCGCGCCGCGAGAATAAATAAGCCTCCTGCTGGCCGGCGGTGCTCGCGTCGGGCTGTCTACAGGCTCTTGGTTCTTCTCCGCTGCCAGGCTTGTGACAAGAGCTGCGGTATCGCGTTGCTCTTGGATAAACGGGGTTAGGGAGATAGAACCAGGGATGCCGCGATCTCGATGGCGCTCGGCGATCGCGGCCTTGATGGCATCGTGGTTGGCCGTGTTGTGTCTCTACCAGCAGGCCGCTGTCTCAATGGTGGCTGCCTGGTATCGGTCTGGGACTTTCGCGCATGGCTGTGCGGTGTTGCCGATCAGCCTGTACGTGGTGTGGACGCGCCGCGAGCGGCTTGCCCGTCTGGATCCGTGTGGCAATCCCTGGGCGTTGTGCCTGCTCCCCCTGATCGGCGTCGTCTGGTTGATCGGCAACCGTACCGATGTGGAGGTGCTTCAGCAGCTCGCATTGGTGGGAGCCTTGCAAGTGTTGGCATGGGCCGTACTGGGTACGCCGGTGTCGCGGGTGTTGCTCTTTCCCCTGGCGTTTCTCTTCTTTGCCGTGCCGATCGGCGAGGAGTTGGTTCCAGCGATGCAGGATTTTACCGCGTCCTTCGCGGCCCATGCCCTGAGTTGGTCGGGGGTGTTGGTCTCGCGGGAGGGGCGAATTCTGTTCACTCCGAGCGGCGAGTG
>Ga0209048_10002118_pt1 | contig 19895 bp, 17 predicted proteins | sample FrelakmetCRP12CR_FD_187146 | JGI IMG/M metagenome (GOLD analysis project Ga0209048, IMG submission 187146) | Freshwater lake sediment microbial communities from the University of Notre Dame, USA, for methane emissions studies - CRP12 CR (SPAdes)... | ecosystem: Environmental > Aquatic >... | reverse complement strand
GTCCGTCAGCTCCTCGATCTTAAGCCAGGCTCCGCAGGCGGCAAAGACCAGCACACCGGCGATCACGGTGCCGAACAGGGCGGCCGCTTTGCTCCAGAAGGCCTGCGTGGCCCAATCGGCCAATAGCCAGTGGGACGAGGCGGCGCATACCGCGCCGAGCGCCGCCCCGGCCACGGCGATCTTGCCGAGGCTTGCGAGCATGCGCCGCGACTCGAGCCCGCCGAGGCATCCGCGCATCAATGCGTACAGCAGCAGAAAATTGCAAGTGGCCACGCAGCCGGTGGAGAACGCGAGTCCGCGATGACCCCAACCCAGGCGGAAGGTGAATATCCAATTGAAAAGCAGATTGAGCCCCACCGCGAGGAAGCTCACCAGCATGGGGGTCTTGCGCCGATCGAGCGCGTAGAACGCGTTCACCAGCACTTTGAGGGCCGCATATCCGGCGAGGCCAATGGCATAGAAACGCAAAGCGCCCGCCGCTTCAGCCGCCTCGTGGGCATCGAATCTCCCATGCTGGTACAACACCGAGATGATGGGTTCGGCCAGCATCATGAGACCGATGGTGGAGGGAATGGTCAACAGGAACATGAGACGCATGGCGCGCGAAAGTTCCGCGCGAAAGGCGTCCATCTGCCCCGCCACCGCCAATCGCGACAGCAGCGGCAGCGTGACGGTGCCGAGCGCCACCCCGAAGAGCCCGAGCGGCAGTTGCATCAATCTAAATGCGATCGCCAGCCAGAATATCGCGCCATCGCCCAAGGTCGAGGCGAACATCGAGTTCACGAGCACGTTGAACTGCGTCGTGCTCGCGGCGATCACCGACGGCCCCATGAGGGCCAAAATGGCGGAGACGCCCGGATCGCGCCAGTGAAAATCAGGCCGGTAGCGATAGCCGAGACCCGCCAGCGGCGGCAGCTGCACCGCGAGCTGCAGGGCGCCGCCGAACAGGGTTCCTATGGACAGGCCGATCAGGGCGCGCGGCCCGAACGAGGGATCGATCCACGCCCCCAGAGCCACGCCGCCGACGATCGATCCCAGATTGAAAAAACTCGACGCCATGGCCGGCCTGCCGAACACGCTCTTCGCATTGAGCATCCCCATCACCAAGGCGGCCAGCGAGACCAGCAGGATGAACGGGAACATGATGCGCGTGAGCTCGGCGGTCAAGGCCGCCTTGTTCGGATTGAACCCCGGAGCCAGGACGCTCACCAGCTCACTCGAGAACACCATGCCGGCAAGGCACAGGGCGCCCAGCACCAGCACCGTCATCGTGCCCACCTTGTTGGCCAGTCGCCACGCCGCACCATCGCCGTCGCGCGCGATGGTCTTGCTGAAGATGGTGACGAAGGCCGTCGACAGCGCGCCCTCCGCGAACAGGTCGCGCAGCAGATTCGGAATGCGAAACGCCGCGGTAAAGGCGTCCATCATGCCGCCGCCGCCGAACAATGCTGCGCAAATCTGCTCGCGGGCGAGGCCAAGCAAGCGGCTGCACATCACCGCCAGGCCGATGATCCCTGCCGCCTTGGTATTCAGCCGCTCGGTGCGTAGGTCGGGTGCCACCGCCTCGGCGGCGACCGTCGAGGGGTCGGGTTTGGAATTGGGACTCGGCCTTGAGCGCATGAAGGGACCGGCAACCGCAGCGCTTAGGGGGTGGGCGCTGCGTTCGGCGGTGACTTGAATATGGCTCCGTCCTTCATGACGAATTGTACGCTCTTGAGCACATTCACGTCGGCAAGCGGATCGCCCGCAACCGCAATCAAATCGGCAAAGGCCCCGGGCGCGACGACGCCCAAGGCGCCCCGCTGCCCGAGCAGCTCCGCCGCGCGGGATGTGGCGGACTGGATCGCTTGCATCGGCGTCATGCCGAACTCGACCTCGCGCGCGAATTCGGCGGCGATCGGCTGGGACCAGGCGAAGCCGCCGACATCGGTCCCGAACGCGATTTTGACGCCTGCCCGCAGCGCCTTGGCGAACGATACGCCGTGCACGGCCACGCGCTTGCGATCGCGCTTTCCGGAATCCGTGTCCTCCGGATCCCAGTCCGTGTAATAGACCTGCAAAGTCGGCACGTACCACGTGCCTTGCTTCACCATTTGCGCGATTTGCGCGTCGGTGATTTCAAGACCATGTTCGATCGAATCGCATCCGCCGTCCAGCGCACGCTGCAGGCCCTGGCCGTTGTAGGCATGGCAGGCGACTTTCCTTCCCCACCCGTGGGTCTCATCGACGATGGCCTTCAGTTCTTCGACGGTGAGCGTCGGCTGCGAAATCAAATTTCCCTGCGCATCGAGCCATGAGCGATGCGTCATGTAGACCTTGATCCAATCGGCGCCGTGGTCCAATTGTTGGCGAGCCGCCTTGCGGGCCTCGATCGGACCGTCGATCAGCTGCGAACCCTTCGGCACGACGATCTCCGGCGCGTAGCCTTCCAAAGGGTAGCCGCCGGTCGTGGAGATCGACACGGTCGACACCCACATTCGGGGCCCCGGCACGATGCCTTCCTCGATCGCCTGTTTGATTCCCACATCGCCGTATCCGGCGCCTTCGGTTTCCATGTCGCGGATGCTCGTAAAGCCTTGTTCCAGCGCGCGTCGCGCCGCCACGATGGCGCGCGCCGTCCGGTACGAGGCCGGAAACTTGAGCAGCTGCACATCGTAACCGCCGAGAGCGGGATCCTCGCCCTGCAAATAAATGTGCGTGTGCGCATCGATGAGGCCGGGCAGCACCGTGGCCGAACCAAGGTCGATGAGTTCCGCGCCTGGCGGCAGGGGATGAGCACCCGCCGGGGCAACCTCGACGATGCGGTTGCCGCGAATCAGAATGTCCATGTGTGAGCGGGGTGCGGCACTGACGCCGTCGACGAGCGATCCGGCGCGTACGACGATGCTGCGCGCGGCGCCGGTCGCGGGCTGCGCGGCCGCTGCGGGCCCGCGACCCGCCTCCTCGGCCACGGCCCATGGCGCCAACAGCAACACCGCGCCGGCCAAAGCGAGTCGATTCATTGCCGTACCTTGCGCCAGTCGCGGCTAGCCAAATTGAAAACCTGAAATGGCCTTCCCGGCGATGGACTCGCCGAAGCTATGCACCCCCGGATCGCCGTCGGCGGCGCCTGCGGCAACCATCAGCGGAATCAAATGTTCCTCACGCGGGTGCGATTCCCGCCCGCCGGGCGCGCTGCGCCAGGCAATCAATTTTGCATCGCGGGTCTTTGGGTCCTTAACCGCCTCCTGAAGCCACGCATCGAACGAGGTGGCCGCTTCGGCCCCGCGACCGGAAAACATCGCGGCCAAATTGTGGTAGCTCATGCCGCTGCCGACGATGAGTATGCCCCGCTCACGAAGCGGCGCCAGCGCCCTCCCCAGGGCAAGATGCGCCGCGGGGTCGAGACTGTGCAGCAGCGACAGCTGCATGATCGGCACATCGGCGCGTGGGAAGATCAACATAAAGGGTACGAAGACCCCGTGATCCAAACCGCGCTTTGACTCCACGCCCAGTTCGAATCCGGCATCCGCCAGCAAGGAGCGCACGCGCGGCTCCAAATCCAGAGCGCCGGCCACCGGATATTTCAAGCGATACGTGTGCTCCGGAAATCCGTAATAATCAAACAAGAGCTTGGGTCTTTCCGCGATATTGACCGTCGGCTGCGGCATCTCCCAGTGCCCGGAAATGACCAGAACCGCCTTGGGCCGGATGCTCAAGGAGCCCTCGATCCCCCGCAGATACGCCGCCAATCCATCCCACATATGCGGATCGTTCGCCGGCGGATCCATAAAGAAGCATGGCCCGCCGCCATGCGGAATGAACAATGTCGGCAGTCTTCTGATGGCGTTCACAGCTGTAATCTTATCGCCGTTTCAGCCTGGCCGCGCTGGTATTGCGCGTCAAATGGCCGGGGGAGGCCGGCACGGTACGGCGCCTCGCGGCGGAGCCTGTCGCGTTCGTGGCATGATGGCTTTTGGGGCGTGCGACCGCTTCGTTTCGAGGATTACGCATGCGTTCGTTGCGCGCCGGTCAGGTCGGGATCACCACGCTGCTGTTCGCTGCCGGGGTAAGCATTCCGGTATTCACGATCGCGCGGCTCGGCAACCGCATGACCCAATCGATCGCGTGGGCCGGGTTGGTCAAAGTCTCCTCGAAGTGCTTCGATAATTCCTCGTACGGCATGATCATGGGCATTTTGAGCATCAGCTATCTTCTCGGCGATGCCGCTGCTGCGCAGGAAAGGGTTTGTCCTCGTTTGCTTGCTGTCGCTCGGTTGCACCATAATCCGCGAGACCTTCAACATCTGGACTCCGGTCTATCTGCGGGACTACTTGGGTTACACCATGGGCAATGCGGAGGGCATGAGCGCAGTCTTTCCCGGGGTTGGCGCCGTGCCGGAGAATCTCGCCTATTCCTCGGCGATGCATGCCCGCCACCTGCGCGGCTGCTACCTCACGCGCGACAGCGTCTATAGCGCGGCGGCGTTGCTGCGCCGGACCCTCGGCGGGGAAAAGTGAATGACGGCCGCTGAGGAGATATTCGCCATCTTCCGCGCCCGCGGCTCCGGAGCCTATTTCGCCCAAACCGAAGCCGCCTCGCCGCCTCTGATCGTGGCCGCGCTATTGCACGACATTGGACATCTCATCGACGATGTCCCCGAGGACATCGCCGAGTGGACCACGGACGCAGGCCACGAACGCGTCGGCAGCCGTTGGCTGACGCGGCGCTTTGCGCCGGAAGTCTTCGAGCCGGTTCGGCTGCACGTGCCCGCCAAGCGCTATCTGTGCGCGACCGACGGGCGGTATTTCGCCAAGCTGAGCGAGGCTTCCGTGGCGACCCTTAAATTGCAGGGCGGTCCGATGTCCGCGGCCGAGGCCGCGCGCTTCGAGGGCGAACGCTTTCACCAAGAGGCGGTGCGTTTGCGCCGCTGGGATGACCAGGGCAAGGCCGCGGGCCTCACGACCCCGGAGTTCGAGCATTATCGCACCATGATCGACCGCTTGACGATCCGCAACTAAGGAATCGCATATGCTCTGGAAATTGATCTGCGCAGCGGTGGTGTTGCTGCCGCTGCCGGGCGCGCTCATGGCTCAGTCGGCGGCGCCGGACACCCCCGATGCCGCCGCCGGCGCCGAGATCGCCGCAGCCACCACCGAACCGCGATTCCTATCGCCGTGGGTCTCGTATCTACCGGCCTCCGCGACCGTTCCATCGCCGCGCACGTTTTTGCATCGAATCCCCGGGGCGCCGGGCGAATTGGTCAACACCGCTGCCGCCTACGCGTACAGCCGCGCGCTCGCCGCGGCATCGCCGCGCGTGCGGGTGTTCACCATCGGGCGCTCCGAAGAGGGCCGCGACATCGTGCTGCTCGCCATAGCCGATGAGAAGGGAATTGCCGATTTACAGCGCTTGAAGGCGGCCACCGCAGCCCTCGCCGATCCCCGCAAGACGGATGCGGCCGCGGCCGAGCGAATCATCGGCGAGTCTCGACCGATTTACTATTTCAACGCCGGCTTGCACTCCGACGAAACGGGCTCCACCGAGGCGATGCTCGAACTCGCGTATCGCCTGGCTGTTTCCGAGCAGCCGATGATCCGGCGGATCCGCGAGAACCTGGTCGTACTCATCAATCCGGTGTCGAATCCGGACGGCCGCGACAAGCAAGTCGAATGGTTCTACCGGTTCCTGAAAGGGAAAACCGATCTCGCGACCCTGCCGCGGCAGGCGCCGCCCTACTGGTCCAAATACGCCTTCGTCGACATCAATCGAGATGCCACCCAATTGACCCATGAGACGACCAAGGCGGTCCAGCGCATGTTCTTCGACTGGCATCCGACCATCGTGCACGATCTGCACGAAAGCGTCTCGCTGCTGATCACCTGGAACGGCACCGGACCCACCAACGAAAACGTCGACCCGGTCACCTACGATCAGCGCCTGGAAATGAGCTTCCACGAGGTGACGACATTGACCGGCTTCGGCATGCCGGGCGTGTGGACCTGGAACTTCGGCGACGATTTTGCGCACCTGTATCTCGACTCCCTGGCGCTCAATCACAATGCCGTGGGCCGCGGCTACGAAACCTTCGGAAACGGCACGGCCGAGACCCTGGTGCAAAACTCCTACCCGGACGAGATGAGCCGGGAATGGTACCGGCCATCGCCGCCGCCGAGCGGCCCCTTCCGCTGGTCGGCGCGGGATAACTTGAATTACACGGAGACGGCGGCGCTCGCCGCGCTCGACCTCGCCGCGCAGCAATCGAAGACCTTGTTGAGCAATTTCTATCAACAGGGATTGCACTCCTGGCGCAGGGGCCTCGAGGAAGCGCCGTTCGCCTTCTTGATCCCAAGCGATCAGGGCGATCCGACTCGGGTCGCGCAGCTCGTGTCGCGCTTGCTGGCACAGGGCATCGAAGTGCATCGTGCCACCGCCGAGATCAAGGTGCGGGAAGGGAGTTTTCCCGAAGGCACCTACGTCGTGCGGCTCGACCAGCCCTATCGCAACTATGCGGTGGATCTACTCCTCGCCAAATTTTATCCCAAGGACGCCGGCGAGCCGTATGACGATATTTCCTGGGAATTGCCCGCGAACTACCATCTGACCGCGGTTGCAACCGAGGACCCCGCGGTACGCGAGGCGCGGCTCGCGTTGCTCACTGAACCACCGCAGCCGAAGGGCCAGGTCGCCGGCAGCGGGCCGGTGTATCTCCTCAAGGACACCGGGCAGGAAGGCTTGCTCGAAGCCAGATTCCGCTTGTCGGGATTCAAACTGTTGATCGCCGAGCAGCCGTTCACGGTGAGCGGCACCGACTATCCGCGCGGCTCGTGGATTCTTGCGGCGCAGCCGGGCCTTGCGTCCGCACTACCGGACATCGCGACACGCCTAGGGCTGCCTTTCGCGAGCGCGGATTCCATTCCGCAGGTGGCGAGCCACGCGGCGCCGGTGCCCCGGCTCGGCATCTGGGTGCCCTGGGCGGATACCGACACCATCGGCTGGGAGCGCTATTCCCTGGACCAGCGGCACATTCCCTACGTTTATGTGCGCGACGAAGACATCCGCAACGGCAAACTGCGCGGCAAGTACGATGTGCTGCTGTATGGAAACGTCGATCTCGAGTTGGCCGAGCAAATACAAGGTCTGCCGAAAGCCTGGGGGCCGATGCCCTACAAGAAGACGCCCGCGACCCCGAGTCACGGGACCCCGGCCGAATCGGACGACATCACCGGAGGCATCGGCTGGAACGGGCTGGCCGAACTGCAGCGCTTCGTCGAGAGCGGCGGCCTGCTCATCACGCTCGGCAATGGCACCATGTTGCCGCTCGAAGGCGGAATCGTGCGCGGCGTGCGGCGCGAATCGGGCGGAGTCCCCCGCAGCTCCGCGGGAGGCGGCGCCGCGGCCGCGGCGGCGTCCCAGTTCACCGAGACACGCACGCCGGGCTCGCATCTGCGGGTCTCCTTCGCACAGCCGGAACATCCGATCGCCTACGGCTATCCGGCCCAGACCTACGTGTTCCGCCAAAATTACGCGCTGTACGCGGTTCCCCGCCATTGGCTCAGAATGGCTTATTGCACCACCTGCCTCGACGGCCCCTTCGATGCGAGCGGGGTGGTCATGGAATGGGGCGATCGGGACGGCGCACCGCTCGTGGTCAGCGGCCAGGCATGGGGCGAGGAAAATCTGATCGGACGTCCCGCCATCCTCGACATGCCGGTCGGCAAAGGCCGGGTGATCGCATTCAACTTCAATCCCCTGCACCGGGACATGAACCGCGGCGATCAGAGGCTCTTGTGGAACGCGATCCTCAATTGGCAGGCGATCGTGTCGCGGCGCTGAGATCTCGATCCGGACTCTCAGGCGTCATCCCGGCGGCTTCGCTCGTCGGCTCGGCTCCCGCTTAGGATCCGCCGTTCGCTGAAATCGGCTGCGCGTCGAGGGCCCACGCCTCGCTCAATGGAATTTCATTGGCGATGCCCACTCGAGCGGCGAGCTGCACCAGTTCCGGAACGGAGTCCACAATCATCTTCGACATGACGCGCGCACGGTGCACCTTCACCGTCTTTTCCCCGATTCCGAGTTGCACCGCGATGTGTTTGTTGAGCTTGCCGCGAGTGACCTGTTCCATCACCTGGCGCTCGCGAAACGTCAAGGTCGCCAGACGCTTGCGGATCAAGTTACGCAGTGCGCGTTCGTCGCGCTCGGCTGTATCGAGGCGCAGCGCTTCGTCCACCGCGGCGATGAGACGGGCGCTATCGATCGGCTTCGTCAAAAAATCCACGGCGCCGGCCTTCATGGCATGCACGCCCTTTTCGATATCCCCGTAGCCGGTGAGAAAGACGATTGGGTGCGATCGGGCCGAATCGACCAGCGCACGTTGCAAATCAAGTCCGCTCATTCCGGGCATGCAGATATCGAGCAGCAGGCATGCCGGCGAGTCGCAGTCCTGCGCATCGAGATCTTCGATAAAGCGCTCTGCCGATTCGAACGCACGCGCCTGGTAACCTGCGGCGCACAATACGCGTGAAAGCCCGCTGCGGACTTCCCGGGCGTCATCCACGATGAACACCGTCCCCGCGCGGCTCATGGCGCTCCTTCGAGGGCGATATCGGTCGCGGGCGCTAAAGCGGCGCCTAATGCCGGACGCCGGCGAACGGGGAATATTGCGGACAGCATCCGGGAAAAGATTAAGACAGCGTCAGGTCATCCGTCCAATACATTATCGAGATAGACGCTATGTCCTGGATGCATAACGTTAGAATTGACACTCATTCGCTTCGCATCGGCGCAGACCCCTCTGCGTCGGCCATGACAAAGGAGCCGAGTCGCGCTCGCTTTAGGGCGAGACCTACAACCAGTGCGGCCAATCCACAGATAGCTCGGGACGGCGGCCCCGCCCCGGAGTCACGGATGGCTCGCCTTGCCGGCGCCCGGCGGCGGGGTGCCGGCGGGCGTGATCACGCGCACCAGGTCGATGCGGCGCCGATCGGCGCGCAGGATCCGGAATTCCAATTTGCCGATTTGGATGGTCTCGCCGCGGCGCGGCAGGCGCCCGAACTCCTGCATCAACAGGCCGCCGATGGTGGCGTATTCCTCGTCGGAAAACGCCGTGCCGAAATATTCGTTGAAATCGCCGATCGACGTGACCGCGTACACGTTGAAATCGCGTTCGCCTTCGCGGCGAATCGCCTGATCGTCCTCGACGTCGTGTTCATCGTCGATCTCCCCGACGATCTGCTCGATCACGTCCTCGATCGTCACCAGACCGCACACACCGCCGTACTCGTCGACCACCAGCGCGATGTGGTTGTGGCTCAGGCGAAACTCCTTGAGGAGCACATTGAGGCGCTTGCTTTCGGGCACGAACACAGCCGGGCGCATGTACTCGCGGATCTCGAACGGCTCTTCGCCTGCGCTCTGCAACCGCAGCAGATCCTTGGCGAGCAATATGCCGAGAATCTGATCGCGATCTTCCCCGATGACCGGGAAGCGCGAATGCCCCGACTCCACCGCCAATTGGACCAGTTTTTCCGGCGGCTCGTCGCGCTCGACGAACACCATTTGCGAGCGCGGCACCATGATGTCGCGGACCTGCATGTCCGCGACCGCCAACACGCCTTCGATCATGACGAGCGCATCGGCGTTGAACAGGCCGCGCTCGCTCGCCTCGCGCAGATCCTCGATGAGTTCGGCGAGATCGCGCGGCTCGCCCGACATGGATTGCGTGAGACGCTTTAACCAGCGGCCGGTGTTGCCATGGGGCGGTTCGGACATGGGCGGTCAGGATACCCGATCACACATACGGATCCGAAAACCCAAGCCGATCAAGGATTTGAATCTCCCTTGCCTCCATCTTCTTGGCCTCGGAGCGCCGTTCATGGTCGAAACCCAGAAGGTGCAAGACCCCGTGCACCGTCATGTGCGCCCAATGCGCCGCGGCGGTCTTGCCTTGCGCTTTGGCTTCATGCGCCACTACCGGAGCACAAATCACCAGCTCGCCCAAAAGGCGCCTGCCGTCCGGACTCATTCCGGCGCCGTTGAAGGACAGCACATTGGTTGGTCGATTCCGGTTCCGGTAGCGGAAGTTCAGGCTGCGGCTGCGCGCCGCGCCGACCACCAGGATGGCCAGGGACGTGCGCGCGGCGACGGCATGCGCCGCAGGGCCCGGCGCGGCCCCCGACAGCGCCGCGCTCGCCCAGGCCGCAAATTGCGCGCGCCGCGGTACCCACGGGCGCCGCGCCGCATAGATCACATCGAGCTCGAGCGGTCCGTGCACGGGCATCGGAAGCCTAGGAGCCCTCGTCGGGTGTCTTTGCCTCGTAGGCCTGAACGATTCTCTGCACCAGCGGATGCCGAACGACATCCCGCGAGCTGAACATCGTGAATGCGATTCCGCGCACGCCGCGCAAAATGTCGATGACCGTGCGCAGGCCGGACTGTTTGGAGTTCGGCAAATCGACTTGCGTGATGTCGCCGGTGACCACCGCCTTGGACCCGAAGCCGATGCGCGTGAGGAACATCTTCATCTGTTCATTGGTGGTGTTTTGCGCCTCGTCGAGAATGACGAACGAATCGTTGAGCGAGCGGCCGCGCATGAACGCGAGCGGCGCCACCTCTATCACGTTGCGCTCGATCGATTTCGCGACGCGTTCGAAGCCCAGCATTTCGTACAGCGCGTCGTACATGGGCCGCAGATACGGATCAACCTTCTGCGACAAATCGCCCGGCAGAAATCCCAGCCGCTCGCCCGCCTCGACCGCGGGGCGCACCAGTACGATGCGCCGGACCCTTTCCGATTGCAGCGCCTCGACCGCGCACGCCACCGCCAGGTAGGTCTTGCCGGTGCCCGCCGGGCCGATCCCGAACGTGAGATCGTGCGTTCGAATATTGTTCAAGTACTCGGTCTGATTCGCCCCGCGGGCGCGCACCGCGCCCCGCGAGGTGCGCACTTGGAGCTCTTCGGCCGGCTCGCCCGCGTTGGCCTCGGCATCGTTCCCGTCCATATCCAATTCCTGCAGCGCGATGTGCACGCGTTCGGAATCCACGGGTTCGCGCTGAGCGCGCGCATACAGGTCCCGCAAGACGGCCTCGGCGCGCAGGGCCGCGGCGGGCGGTCCGATGATTTGAAATCGATTGCCGCGCCGCCTCACCTCGACGCCGAGCCGCGCCTCCACCTGATGCAGATGCTCATCGAGCGGACCGCACAGCTCGGACAGCCGTACATTGTCGGCCGGCGCGAGCACGAGATCCCTCGAGATGGGGACGGAATTCACGGCGGAATGCCTGCCACGAGATGTCCGCGCAGCGAATTGGGCATGGCTTCGGTGATGATGACGTCGGCAAAATGATTGATGAGCCTCATCGGGTCGCGCGCCGGACCGTCGAAATTGACCCAGCGATTGTTGTCGGTGCGGCCCGCGAGCTGCCGCGGATTTCGCTTGGCCGGACGCTCGATGAGCACGCGCTGCCGGGTTCCTACCATGCGCTCGGAGATCGCCCGCGCTTGAGCGTTCAAGCGCTGCTGCAGCATCTCGAGCCGCTGCTGCTTGACCGAGTGCGCCACCTCATCGGGCAATGCGGCCGCCGGCGTGCCGGGGCGGCGGCTGTAGATGAAGCTGAAGGACTGATCGAATCCCGCCTCTTCGACCAGGTTCATCGTCGCGGCGAAATCCTCGTCGGTCTCTCCGGGAAAGCCGACGATGATATCGGTGGAAATGCAAATATCCGGACGCACTGCGCGCAGCTTGCGCAATTTCTGCTTGTATTCGAGCACCGTGTGGCCGCGCTTCATCGCCGCCAGGATGCGGTCCGACCCGCTCTGCACCGGCAGATGCAGGAGGTTATTCAGCTTCGGCACGTTCGCGTAGGCCTCGATGAGGCTCTCGTTGAAGTCGAGCGGGTGCGATGTGGTGAAACGGATGCGCTCCACTCCCGGCACGGCGGCGATGAAGTGAATCAGCGTGGCCAAATCCGCGAGCGTGCCGTCTTCCATCGGACCGGCGTAGGCGTTGACGTTTTGCCCGAGGAGAGTCACTTCTCGCACGCCCTGCTTCGCAAGCGCCTCGACCTCGCGCAGCACCTGCGCGAACGGACGGCTGATTTCCTCGCCGCGCGTGTACGGCACGACACAGAAGCTGCAGTACTTGCTGCAGCCTTCCATGATGGAGACGAATGCCGCGGCGCCCGCCGCACGGGCCTCGGGGAGACGATCGAATTTCTCGATCTCCGGGAAACTGACGTCGATTTGCGCGCGCCCCGATTGCTTCAGATCCTCGAGCATCTCGGGCAGGCGGTGCAAAGTCTGCGGGCCGAATACCAAATCGACGAACGGCGCGCGCGCCGTGATGCCCTCGCCCTCTTGACTGGCGACGCAGCCGCCGACGCCGATCACCACGTGCGGCCGCTGCTGCTTGTGCAGCCGCCATTCGCCCAACAGGGAAAACACCTTTTCCTGCGCCTTTTCCCGCACCGAGCAGGTGTTGACCAGCAGCAGGTCGGCCTGCGCCGGGTCTTCGGTGCGGATCATTCCCTTGGCGGCCTCGAGCACATCCTGCATCTTGCTGGAATCGTACTCGTTCATTTGGCAGCCGAATGTCTTTATGTATACAAGGCCGGACATGGTCTCGCGGTAGGCTCACATGGGAAAGGCCGCTAAGATACTAGGAACCATGGCAATACGCGAAGTACTCAAAATGGGCGATCCGCGTCTGCTCGCCGTCGCCCTGCCGGTGCACGAGGTGGGTACGCCCGAACTGGAGGCGCTGATCGAGGACATGCGGGACACCATGCGCGATCTCGATGGGGCCGGTCTTGCGGCGCCGCAAATCGGCGTGGGCCTGCGGGTGGTGATATTCGGGTTCGAAGAGAGCGCACGGTATCCCGAGGCGCCTACGGTGCCTTTTACCGTGCTCATCAATCCGCAACTCACACCCCTCGGCGATGAAGTGGAGGACGGCTGGGAGGGGTGTCTCTCGGTACCGGGCATGCGTGGGCTGGTCCCCCGGTATCGGTACTTGCGCTACGCCGGCGTCGATGCCGCGGGCCACCCCATTGATCGCACCGTGAGCGATTTTCACGCCCGCGTGGTACAGCACGAAGTGGACCATCTCGACGGTATCTTGTATCCGCGGCGGATTCGAGATTTAACCCAGTTCGGCTTCACCGACGCGCTATTCCCGGGGCAGGATCTGGCGGACGATTGACGCTTTGCAGCGATCAGCACGGAAGCGGTCAGAACGGAATGTCGTCGTCGAAGTCTTCCTTTCCGCCGGCCGGTGCCGGCGTCTGGTCGTAATCCTCCCGCGGCGGTGGCGGTGCGCTGGCGCCTGCGCCGCGATCCGCGCCACCACCCGATCCGCCGCCTGCGCGCCCGCCCAGCATTTGCATGTTGTCGGCGATGATCTCGGTGGTGAACCGGTCATTCCCTTGCTTGTCCTGCCACTTGCGGGTGCGCAGTTTGCCCTCGATGAACACCTGCGAGCCCTTGCGCAGGTATTCGGCGGCGATCTCGCCCAAACGGCCGAACAGCGCGATGTTGTGCCATTCGGTCCGCTCCTGCTGGGCGCCCGAGGCCTTGTCCTTCCAGGATTCGCTGGTGGCGATGCGGATGTTGGTGACGGTCATCCCGCTCGGCATGGAACGGGTTTCAGGGTCAGCACCCAAGTTGCCGACCAGAATGACTTTATTGACTCCGCGCGCCATGACATGCCCCCGAAGATGATGGATCGCACATATTGTACACGCGCGGGCAGGCCGCCAGAGGCCGCAATAGCGCCGTGCTCGTGCAGAAACTCGGCTGCTCAGCCGCCCCGCAGGGGCCCGTGTACCCCGGATTGACGCCGGGCGTATAGTAATCGGTTACATGCAATATATCCGCATCCGGGGTGCCCGGACCCACAATCTGAAGAATATCGATCTCGACCTGCCGCGCGATCGGCTGATCGTGTTGACCGGCCTATCCGGCTCCGGCAAGTCCTCGCTGGCGTTCGACACCATTTATGCCGAAGGCCAGCGCCGCTACGTCGAATCGCTGTCGACCTACGCGCGTCAATTCCTGTCCATGATGGAGAAACCGGACCTCGATACCATCGAGGGCCTCTCTCCGGCCATTTCCATCGAGCAAAAGTCGGCCTCGCACAATCCCCGCTCCACGGTGGGCACGGTGACCGAGGTGTACGACTACCTGCGGCTTCTGTATGCGCGTGCCGGCACGCCCCGCTGCCCCGACCACGGCATCGACCTCGCCGCGCAGACGGTGAGCCAGATGGTCGATGCCGTGCTTCAGCATCCGGAGGGCACCGCCATGATGTTGCTCGCGCCCGCCATCTCCGAGCGCAAGGGTGAGCACACGGAACTCATCGAGGAGTTGCTGGCGGGCGGCTTGGTGCGGGCGCGAATCGACGGCGAGGTGGTCGAATTGGATCAAGCGCCGGCACTCGATGTGCGGCGCAAACACACGGTCGAGGCGATCATCGATCGGTTCAAGGTTCGTCCCGATCTCGGCCAGCGCCTGGCCGAATCCTTTGAAACCGCCTTGCGGCTCGGGTCAGGAGTGGCGCGAGTTGCCTTTATGGACGACCCGAAACGCGCGGAACTCGTGTTCTCCAACAAGTTCGCCTGCCCCATCTGCAATTATTCGCTGAGCGAGCTCGAGCCGCGCCTGTTTTCGTTCAACAGCCCGATCGGCGCCTGTCCGAGCTGCGACGGTCTCGGGACGCAGGAATTCTTCGACCCCGAGAAAGTCGTCGCCAATCCGCATCTGTCGCTCGCCGGCGGTGCGGTGCGCGGCTGGGATCGGCGCAATGCCTACTATTTTCAGCTGATTCAATCGTTGGCGCGGCACGCCCAATTCGACATCGAAGCGCCGTTCGAGATCCTGCCGCGGAAGATCAAGCATTTGGTGCTGTCCGGCAGCGGGGATGAGCAAATAGAGTTCAAATATCTCGACGGTAAAGGCGGCACGGTCAAGCGCAAGCACACCTTCGAAGGCATCGTCAGAAACCTCGAGCGCCGCTACAAGGAGACCGAATCGGCCACGGTGCGCGAGGAACTGGCCAAGTACCGCTCCTCGCGGCCCTGCCCCGAGTGCCATGGCACGAGGCTCAACCGGTCCGCCAGGAACGTGTTCCTCGACGGGCGCAGTGCGCCCGAGGTGTCCTCGTTATCCGTGAACCGCGCCGTCGAATTCTTTTCGCAATTGACGCTGCAGGGTTGGCGCGGCGAGATTGCGGCGAAAATCGTCAAGGAAATCGGCAACCGCCTCGGATTTCTCGCCAATGTCGGCTTGGCGTATTTGACCCTGGACCGCAGCGCCGATACGTTGTCGGGCGGGGAGGCGCAACGCATCCGCCTCGCGAGCCAGATCGGCTCCGGTCTGGTCGGGGTCATGTACATCCTCGATGAGCCCTCCATCGGTCTGCATCAACGCGACAATCAGCGGCTGCTCGACACGTTGGTCAATCTGCGCGATCTCGGCAACACGGTGATCGTCGTGGAACACGACGAAGAGGCGATCCGGCAAGCCGACCATGTCGTTGATTTGGGCCCCGGCGCGGGTGTGCACGGCGGCGCGATCGTAGCGCAGGGCACGGCCGCGGAGGTCGCCGCCCATCCCGAATCGATCACCGGACAATTCTTGAGCGGCCGCCGCCGCATCGAGGTGCCGCGGGCGCGGCATGCGCCCGACCCGAGGCGATTGTTGCGGGTTACCGGCGCCACGGCCAACAACTTGAAGAATGTCACGGCGGAATTCCCGCTCGGCCTGTTGACCTGCGTCACCGGCGTGTCCGGATCCGGGAAGTCGACCCTGGTCAACGACACGCTGTTTCGCGCGGTGGCGACGCAACTGAACCGCGCCTCGCCCGGCTCCGCCCATTTCGAACGCATCGAAGGCCTGGAGTACGTCGATCGAGTGATCGAGATCGATCAGAACCCGATCGGCCGCACGCCCCGCTCCAACCCGGCCACCTATACCGGCCTGTTCGCACCCATTCGCGAGATCTTCGCCGAGGTGCCGGAGGCGCGGGCTCGCGGCTACCAAGCCGGACGCTTCAGCTTCAACGTCAAGGGCGGCCGTTGCGAGGCCTGCCAGGGCGATGGCGTCATCAAAGTGGAGATGCACTTTCTGGCCGACGTGTACGTGCCCTGCGATGTCTGCCGTGGCAAACGCTATAACCGCGAAACCCTGGAGATTCGTTTCAAGGGGAAGAACATCGAGGAAATCCTCGACATGACGGTCGAAGATGCGCTGCCGTTTTTCTCCTCGGTGCCGACCGTACAGCCGAAGCTTCAGACTCTGCTCGACGTGGGACTCTCGTATGTCCGGTTGGGCCAGAGCGCGACCACTCTGTCGGGCGGAGAAGCGCAGCGCGTCAAGCTTGCCAAGGAACTCGCCAAGCGCGCGACCGGACGCACGCTTTATATCCTCGATGAGCCGACCACCGGTCTGCACTTCGCGGATATTGCGCAATTGCTCGTGGTATTGCATCGGCTGCGCGATGAGGGCAATACGGTGATCGTGATCGAACACAATCTCGATGTCATAAAAACCGCGGATTGGATCGTGGATATGGGGCCCGACGGCGGAGACGGCGGAGGCCGCATCGTCGTGTCCGGCACGCCTGAACAGGTCGCCCTGAGCGACTCCTCGCACACCGGACGCTACCTGCAGGCCGCCTTGCGACGCGGCGCCCACGAGCCCGCCGCCCCCGCCGCGCAACGCAAGCGCGCTTCCGCGGCCTGATGAGCCGCGCTTCGGCGGTCCCGTCGGAGGGACGGGCGCATTTGCCGCAGCAGCGCTCAAGATGGCAACATGACCGACCGGGGCTTTGCCTAGGGCGATGATATGCAGCACATACTGGTTTATTCGGATTCGGCCGCATGGGGCATCATCCCGCCGACGCGGCGCCGCCTGCCATTCGATGCGCGCTGGCCCGGAATCATGGAACTTGCCCTCCTGCAATCGGGCAAGCAGGTGCGAGTCATCGAAGATTGCCTGAACGGGCGCCGCACGGTGTGGGACGATCCGTTCAAACCGGGACGCAACGGGCTGGTCGGGCTCGCGCAGCGCATCGAAATTCATTCGCCGCTGGCGCTCGTCATGTTGATGCTCGGCAACAACGATTTCCAATCCATGCATCCGCTGACGGCCTGGCACGCGGCCCAGGGCATCGCCACGCTGGTGAACGCGATTCGTCAAGCGCCGATCGAGCCCGGCATGCCGATTCCGCCGATCGTGGTGATTGCCCCTCCGCCCATTGAATCGCCGCGCGGCCCGCTGGCGCGAAAATTCACGGATGCGGCCGGCAAATCGGCGGGGCTTACCGCCGCCCTTCGAGAGACCAGCGCGGATCTCAGTTGTCATTTCTTCGACGCCGGCGCCGTCACCAGCGCGAGCAGGGTCGACGGCATTCATCTCGACGCGGACCAACATCTGCTGCTCGGAAAGGCATTGGCCGCGTACGTGGCGACGCTACCGTTGCTCGATCCTGAATCGGCTCCATGAGCGCCCGACGCCGGTTCGCATCGGTGCGGCGGTGAGCGGGCTGATTCCGCTCATCGCTCGCGGCTCGCTGCCGATACTCTCGCGCCTGAATCCCGAACTCGCCCATGATCTCGGCCTTGCGGGCCTGCGATTGCTGCGGCCTTTGTGGCCCGCCGCCCCACCGCCCGCCGGCTTGTCGCGATCGTGTCTCGGGCTCAACTTCGCTCATCCGCTCGGGCTGGCGGCCGGTTTCGACAAGAACGGCGACTATCTGGATGCGCTCGGCGCGCTGGGATTCAGCCACATCGAATTAGGCACCGTGACCCCGCGGCCGCAGCCGGGCAATCCGCGACCGCGCATGTTTCGCGTCCCGGGTACCGCGGCGTTGGTGAACCGCATGGGATTCAACAATAAAGGCGTGGATCACCTGGTGTCGCGCCTGGAGCGCAGCAGCTACCGCGGCATCCGGGGCGTCAGCATCGGCAAGAACGCCGCCACGCCGATCGAGAATGCCGAGGAAGACTATGTGATGTGCTTGCGCAAAGTGTACACGCACGCCGATTACGTCGCCGTGAACGTGTCCTCTCCGAACACGGCGCGCCTCCGTGAGTTGCAAGATCGTGACGGCTTGGAGAGAATCTTCGGATCGCTGCTGGGGGCGCGCGCCGAACTCAAAGTGCGCCACGGCAAATTCGTTCCGCTGCTGGTCAAGGTGTCGCCGGACCTCGACCCCGGCCAGGTATCCGCTCTGGCCGCGAATTTGCGCTCGCTTGGCGTCGATGGAGTCATCGCTACGAATACCTCGACCAATCTTGCGTCCTTGGGCGCCGACTGGCCCGCCGGCCAGCGCGGCGGATTGAGCGGAGCGCCGCTGCATTCGCGCGCGCTCGCGGTGATCTCTCAATTACGCGCCGAACTCGGCCAAGGATTTCCCATTGTCGGCGTGGGCGGCATCGTGAGCGCCGATGCGGCAATGGCCACGCTGCGCGCGGGCGCCGATCTCATTCAGGTCTATACCGGATTCGCCTGCCGCGGACAGCGGCTGCTCGAGGAGATCTTGGATGCTCTCATGCGCAATCGACCGGACGCGGTTGCGGCCGCGGGCGCCGCCGCATGATCGATGCGGACCTCATCGAGCGGTTTCAGCGGGACGGCGCCGTGCTCATACCGCAGCTGTTCGGCGCGCGTGAACTCGCGGACCTGCGTACCGGGATCGACCTGAATCTCGCGCACTTGAGTCCCCGCGCCAAGGTCGCCAGCAGCCCCACGGACCCCGGTCGCTTCGTCGAGGACTTCTGCAATTGGCAGGAGAATCCCCACTATCGGCGCTTCATTTTCGATTCGGCCCTGGCCGGGACGGCGGGCCGCCTGATGCGCAGCAAAACCGTTCGTCTATTTCACGATCACATGTTGACCAAGGAGCCCGGCACGCGCCAGCCGACGCCGTGGCACCAGGACCAGCCCTACTACAACATCGAAGGGATGCAGAATGTGAGCTTCTGGATCCCCGTCGATCCGGTGAGCCGCGCGTCCACCCTCGAATTCATTGCCGGCTCGCACCGCGGGCCGTGGTTGATGCCGCGCTCGTTCATGGACTCGCAGGCGAAGTGGTTTCCCGAAGGTACTCTGGCCGATCTGCCGGACATCGAGGCGCGGCGCAGCGATTTTCCCATTCTCGGTTGGGCGATCGAGCCGGGCGATGCCGTGTGCTTCCACATGCTCACCCTGCATGCCGCCCGCGGTGTCGAGGGGGATAGGCGCCGGCGCGTGTTTTCCGTGCGATTCCTCGGCGACGACATCGTTCATGCGCCGCGCCGCTGGAAGACGTCCCCGGATTTTCCCGGTTTAGAGAACGAACTGCCGGCAGGGGCGCCCATGAACCATCCGCTGTTCCCGGTGCTGTGGCGGGCGGCGTGACCGCCCCGGCGGTCGGATCCAGTAAACTTCGCTCCCGAGGACATCCATGAGCCAGACTCGCCATTCGACGGACTCCCAAACTCACGCCGGCGCCAGGCGCGGCGAGCAGGTTCTCAAGCGCCTGCGCGAGAACCCTCCCAACATCTGGTACGCGGGTGAGCAGGTGCGCGACGTCACCGCGCACCCGGCGCTGCGCGGCGGCGTCACGACCCTGGCGCGGCTCTACGATCTGCAGTGGGCGCACGCGGATAAAACGCTGTTCGACTCGCCCTCGAGCGGTCGAAAGGTGGCGCGTTCGTTCATGTTGCCGAAGACCCACGAGGAGCTCCGCAGCATCTCGGTCGCCATGAAGGTTTGGGAGGATTACACGCACGGCATGATGGGTCGCGTGCCCGACTACATCAACCGCGCGATGAGCGGGTACGCGGCGGGCGCCGCCTTTCTCGGCGAGGCCGATCCGCGCTTCGGCGCCAACGCGATCCGGTACCACGAGTATCTGCGCGAGCAGGATCTCTGCCTC
>Ga0209048_10002117_pt1 | contig 19901 bp, 17 predicted proteins | sample FrelakmetCRP12CR_FD_187146 | JGI IMG/M metagenome (GOLD analysis project Ga0209048, IMG submission 187146) | Freshwater lake sediment microbial communities from the University of Notre Dame, USA, for methane emissions studies - CRP12 CR (SPAdes)... | ecosystem: Environmental > Aquatic >... | reverse complement strand
GTGCCGACCAGGATCAGGCCGAGGGCGGCGGACGGGGTCGCGAAGTGGGGGACCCTCCCGAGGGCGAGCGGTCCCTGGACGATGGCTCCGGTCGCCGGATCGAGCGCGTAGAGCGCGCCGCTCCCGGGCGGGACGGTGTCGGGCCACGACACCGACCACAGGAGGCCGCCGGCGAGGATCGGTGGCCCGTTGGGCCCTGCGGTCTGCAACCAGGAGTTGGAGGCGGTCGCCACGTTGACGGCCCGGATGCCCTCGTTGCAGGGTACGTAGACGATGCCGTCGGCGTAGGCGTTGCCTCCGAAGGCCTCACCCCAGCACACGCCGGCGATGCGGGTGGCGCCGCCACCGAGGTTGACGGCGCTGAGCAGGAAGCCGTCCCGCTGCTTGCCGATCTGGAAGACCTGGCCGTTCGGGAGCACCGAGGGTCCCACCGACCCGAGGTCCGCGTCCGTGGCGTCGAGGGTTGGCCACTCGGGAGGGGTGAACTGGTCCACGACATTGAGCTGTGGGTCGAGCTTGACCACGCTCTCCTGGTGGTCGAGGACGCCCCCCCCGCCGTTCCCGGTGGAGACGTACAGGTTCCCGGCCGGGTCGATGGCCGGCCCGCTGGCCCCCCACACGGCCCCCCGGCTCCCGTTGGGCGTGGTGTTGAACGCCCGGTACCCGCCGCCGTTCTCGTCGGTGGACACCACCCAGCCGTGGTAGGGGTCGCAGTCGCCGAAGAGGCCGCCGAAGCCGAAGTAGACCCGGCCGCTGCCGAGGGCCAGGGCCGTGCGCTGCTGGGCGCTGACCGGGATCTGGCCCGGCGGGTCGACCGTGACGGACACCTCCAGGGCGCCGGAGAGGGCGTCGACCCCGAGGAGCTGGTGGTGGACCACGGCGCCGCTGTCCTCGATCTCGGCCACGGCGAACACCCGACCCGTGGCGGTGTCCACCGCGGGCGTTCCGGTGATGCCGAGCGGGTCGATGTTGCCACACCCCCCGGTCGCCTGGCTCTGCACGGACAGGGGGACGGGTGGGCCGGCGTGGTAGTACCACAGCTCGCGGCCGTCGTGGGCGTCGAGGCCGTAGATGGTGTTGTTCTCGGTCGCCACGATCACGCGCCCACCCCACACCACGGGCTGGCCGTACACGGCGCCGTCGAGGCCCGCCGTCCACGCTGCGTGGACGGGAGCCAGGCTCGGTTCGCTCGTGTCGTTGCCGGTGCGGGCGGGGTCGCCGTGGTACGTCGGCCAACTCGGCCCTGCGCCCGCCGGGACCGCCGTGGCCGCAACGCCCGCGAGGCCCCCGACAGCGGCGACGACCGACCGATAGATGCTGCTCCTGCGTCCTGGCACCTACCGACCTCCGCCTGTCTCGAGGGCCATTCAACCACGCGTCATCGAGGGCGTCCGACGAGCCGTGCGGTCCGCCGCAGGCATGGCCGACGTGCTCACGGTTCGCGGGACATCGCGCCAGGTCGGCTATGCGGGCCGAGCCCGGCCAGCCGCCCGGTCCACCGCGACCCGGAGGCGGGCGGCCGCCTCGCCGGCGAGCTCGGCGAACATCGGGTCGTCCATCAGCTCACGCGGATCGGCGGCGGCGATCCGGGTGCCACCCTCGACCGCCTCGACGACGACGTTGCAGGGAAGCAGCAGGCTTACCGACGGATCGAGCTCGAGCGCGCGATGGGCGAAGGTGGGATTGCACGCCCCGAGGATCTTGAGCGGCGGCCGATCGATGCCGAGTTTGGCCTTGAGGGTGGCAGCGACGTCGATCTCCGTGAGGACCCCGAAGCCCTCGGCGGCGAGCGACTCGCGGATGGCGACCTCGGCGTCCGCCGGGGTCCGGTCGACAATGACTTCGATCCCCTTCATCGGCGCTCTCCCTCACCCCTCCCGGTCATCCTCGGAGCGTGGACCACCAGTCCCATCACGTACCTCCCTGGGCGTGGGTTGCCCTGGGCTTATACCCAGGGGGGTATAATACCAGTTCTGCAGACGCGGGGGAAGGGGATCCGGGACCGGCCGGCATGCCCGGCGTCACGACATCGGCAGCCTGTCTGGCGCAGGCATCATCACCATCGGTTGCTTCCACAGCGAGACCGGCCGACGACCAAGACCGCGGAGTTGCCGGACAACGGCAGCTGTCCGTCGCAGAATCAGGGGCCGGGACGGCCATCCGGGCAGTCTCGCCGACCAGGTGGGGGACGGAGCAGCCGGCGATGATCCGAGACCGGCGCTACAGACGGTAGAGCCGGGCCGCGTTCTCGCCCAGGACCTTGCGCTGCACCTCGGGTGTCAACGTCGACATCTTGTCGGCGACCGTGTCGAGTGGCTTCGGGTAGAGGCAGGTCGGGTGGGGGAAATCGGTCTCGAACAAGACCCTGTCCTCGCCGACCGACGCGATGAGGGCAGGCACGTTGTTCTTCTCGAACCAGAACGTGGCGTAGAGCTGTCGCTTGAAGTACTCGGACGGCTTCATGGACAAGGCGGCGAGCTGCTTCGGCGCGTTCTCGGCCATCTCGTAGTCGAGGGCCTCGAGGATGAAGGGGATCCACCCCACGCCGCTCTCGACGGACACCATCTCGAGGCTCGGGTGTCGATCGAGCATTCCCGACAGGATGATGTTCGTCACCACGCGGGCGTTGCCGATGAACAGCAGGGTGCCGCCGATGGCGAGCTTGGTGTCCTCGTCCTGGGATGGCCACGGGTAGGTGCCGAAGTAGGTCATCGTCGTGAGGCTGGCGCCGATGTGGAAGTGGACCGGCAGGTGCAGGCTGGAGCACACCTCCCACAGCGGGTCCCATGCCCGGTTGGCCAGGTCGGGGGCGCCCAGGTCCTGGGTGTCCGAGGTCATGTTGACGCCCCGCAGCCCGAGCCCGGCGACCCGTTCGGCTTCGTGCACGCAGGCATCGACATCCCAGGCCGGCAGCACCGGCATCGGCAGGAGACGGTTGTTGGACTCCGCCTGCAGCTCGGCCATGGCGTCGTTGTAGATCTCCACGCACAGCAGCCGAAGCCGCTCGTCCCCGACCGTGCTCGACAGGCCCTGTCCGCCCAGCCCGATCGCGTTGGGGAACAGGACCTGGGCCCAGATCCCCGACTCGTCCATGATCTCGATGCGCGCCGTCGGGTCGTAGGCGGCCACGTGGATCCGGTCGATCGTCCACTCGTACAGGGCCTCGAGCGCCCGGCCCTTGCTGCCGTCACGAGCGATCACGCCGCCCCCGCCGGCGAAGCCGAGCACCGTGCCGTCGACGACCCACATCGGCTTCCCCTCGACGTCCTTCACCTGGGGAACGCGGTCCCTGTAGGCCGCCGGCGCGCGCTTGGTCCACAGGTCGTGCGCCTCGGTGAGGTGCGTGTCGGCATCGATGACCTTCAGGCCCTCGAGCGCAAGTGCCATTCCGACCCCCCGGGAGTAGCGTTCTCCCGAATGTAGTCCGTCGCAGGAAGGGGAGCGATGCCGGTCGCGGAGATCGATGGCCTGGCCATCGCCTATGACCTCGTCGGCACGGGTCGGCCGTGGGTGATCACGCCGGGGGGACGGTTCAGCAAGGACACGCCTGGCGTTCGCGACCTGGCCGAGGAGCTGGCTGCGGGCGGCAACCAGGTGCTGATCTGGGACCGCCCCAACACGGGAGCCTCCCAGGTGTGCTTCAGGGGCTCATCGGAGTCGGAGATGCAGGGCGACGTGCTCGCCGGGCTCCTGCGCCGGCTGGGCATGGCCCCTGCCGTCATCGTCGGCGGCTCCGGCGGGTCGCGGGTGTCGCTGCTGACCGCCGCCCGACACCCCGATGTCGCCGCCGGCGTCGCGGTGTGGTGGATCAGCGGCGGCGCGTTCGGGCTGATGAGCCTCGGCGTCCACTACTGCGGGGACTCGATCCTCGCCGCATGGCGCCGCGGGATGGCCGCGGTGACGGAGCTGCCCGAGTGGGCCGAGGTCCTCGAACGCAACCCGGCCAACCGGCGGGTGTTCCTGGCGCAGGATCGGAACGAGTTCATCGCCACGCTCGAGCGCTGGATGCTCGCGTACTGCCCGAGACCCGGCGAGCTCGTGCCCGGGCTGCCCGACGACGCCGCACGGAAGCTCGACATCCCCGCGCTGGTGTTCCGCAGCGGCGTGAGCGATCCCCATCACACGACGGAGACGTCGGACCGGCTCGCGGCGCTCCTCCCGAATGCGCAGGAGGTGGAGCCGCCATGGTCGGACACCGAGTGGAACGAACGGGTCGAGGCGGCTCAATCAGGTGGCACCGGACTCTTCGCCCGCTGGCCGCTCCTCGCCCCTCAGCTCCTCGAGTGGGCGCGGGCCTGACGACCCCACTATCGGGTCGGGGGGAAGCCGAGATCGATCGCGCTCGTCGCCGGGTCGGGCCACCGTGACGTCACCACCTTGGGCCGGGTGTAGAACCGAACACCCTCCGGGCCGTACATCGCGCTGTCCCCGAACAGCGACGCCTTCCACCCGCCGAAGGAGTGGAAGCCGACCGGAACCGGGATCGCCACGTTGATGCCCACCATGCCGACCCGGACGTCGCGCTCGAAGCGCCGGGCCGCCCCCCCGTCGCGGGTGAAGAGGGCGGCACCGTTGCCGTAGGGGTTGGCGTTGACCAGCCCGATCGCATCCTCGTAGCGCGCCACCCGTACCACGCTCAGCACCGGGCCGAAGATCTCGTCGTCGTACACCGCCATGCCCGGCCGGACCCCGTCGACCAACGAGCAGCCGAGGAAGAACCCCGGGTTCCCTTCCGCTGCCCGCCGCCCGTCGACGACGAGGCGGGCGCCCTCCGCCTCCGCCCCGCCCAGATAGGACCGGACGCGGTCGCGGTGCTCCGCCGTGACCAGGGGCCCCATCTGCGACGCCGGATCGTCGCCGGGACCCACCACGATCGACGAGATGCGGGCCGCGATGGCCGACACGAGCGGGTCGGCCGCCGACCCCACGGCGACGATCACCGAAATCGCCATGCACCGCTCGCCGGCGGAGCCGTACGCGGCCGAGACCGCCGAGTCGGCGGCCGCCTCGATGTCGGCGTCGGGGAGCACGACCATGTGGTTCTTCGCACCGCCCAGGGCCTGGACCCGCTTGCCGTGGCGGGTCGCCGTCTCGTAGACGTGGCGGGCGACCGGCGTGCTGCCCACGAACGAGACCGCGGCGATCGCCGGATGCTCGAGGATGCGGTCGACCGCCAGGCGGTCGCCCTGCACGACGTTGAAGACCCCGTCGGGGACGCCCGCGCTCTGCACCAGCTCGGCGAGCAGCAGGGACGCGGACGGATCCTTCTCCGATGGCTTGAGCACGAAGGCGTTGCCGCACGCGACGGCGTTGGCGAACATCCAGAGCGGCACCATCACCGGGAAGTTGAACGGCGTGATGCCGGCCACGACTCCCAGTGGCTCGGGCGTCGTGTGCACATCGAGACCGCTTGCGACGCCCGCGGAATGCGCGCCCTTCAGGAGGTGGGGGATACCACAGGCGAACTCCACGTTCTCCAGTCCCCGGGCGACCTCGCCAGCGGCATCGCTGAGCACCTTGCCGTGCTCCGCGGTGACCAACGCCGCCAGGCGATGGCGGTTGGCATCGAGGAGCTCGCGCAACCGGAACATCGTCGCAGCCCGGACGCTCAGGGATGCCGATCGCCACCCGGCCGCCGCCGCCTCCGCCACCGCGACGGCCGCGTCCACCTCGGCCACATCGGCGAGCGCGACCTCGGCGCGCTGTGTGCCGGTCGCCGGGTCGAAGACCGGACCCGTGCGGCCGGACCGGCTCGGCACCTCGCTGCCGCCGATGACGTGGCCGATCGTCCTCATCCGTCCCCCTCCCACCCGGCCGATCGATGCCAGGCCCGCCACGCGACCGTCCCGTCGACGAGACGATGCTCACGGACCCGGGCCGCGACGGCCTCGTGCCCGTCCCACGGCTTCACCCGGACGATGCGCACGCGCTCGTCGAACCGCTCCCGGGCCTCGCCCGTCGGGACGTGCATGCGCGCAAGCTAGCTCGCCGGGCCGACCGCAGACGCCATGGCCTACGCTGCGTCAGCGGCAAGACCGCCGGAGGGAGGTGCGATGACCGACGAGGAGGATGTGGGGTTCCGGGCACGGCTCGACGCCTTCATCGGACTCCCGCTGAGCGGGGCCCCGGCGGTCGCGCCCGACCCGGTGAACATCCCCATGATCCGGCACTGGGTCGACGCGCTCGACGACCGGAACCCCGTCTACCTCGACGCGGAGGTCGCTGCGACCACCCGGTTCGGGGGCGTCGTCGCGCCACCCGCGATGCTCCAGACCTGGACGATGAGCCGACCTGCCATCCAAGGCCTCGCGGAACGTGGTGGCGCCCCCGGCGAGCTCGGGCCGAGCCCCCTCAAGGTGCTCGACGACGCCGGCTTCACGGCGACGCGGGCGACGAACTCCGAGCTCGAGTTCGAGCGGTACCTCCGACCCGGCGACCGGTTGCAGTCGAGCGCGTTCGTCGAGTCGATCTCCGAGGAGAAGGAGACGGCGCTGGGGATCGGCTACTTCGTCACATGGGTGACCACCTACGCGGACGAGCACGGCGGCGTGGTCGGTCGGCAGCGCTTCCGCGTGCTCAAGTTCAAGCCGGCGGCGCGACCGGCGCAGCGGTGACCGCGGACCCGCCGGTCTCGCCGGTCTCGCCGGCCTGGCACGCCATCCGAGTCGGCGACCGGCTCCCGGTCTTCGAGCTGCCCGTCACCGCGAGCGTGATCGTCGCGGGTGCGATCGCGTCGCGTGACTTCATGCCGGTCCACCACGACCATGCCTACGCGATCGCCCAGGGCGCCCCCGACATCTTCATGAACATCCTCACCACGAGCGGCTACGTGTCCCGCTACGTGACCGACTGGGCGGGCCCCGAGGCGATGCTGAAGAAGATCTCGATCCGCCTGGGTGTGCCGGCGCTCCCCGGGACGACGATGCGCTTCACCGCCAGCGTGGTCCGCAGCGAACGGACCGGCGGCGAGGGAGTGGTCGAGGTCGAGCTGCGCGGCACGACCGACATCGGGGACCACGTCACCGGCACCGTGGTGCTCGACCTGCCGGTGGACGGCCATTCCGGCTGACGCCACGTCGCCACCGTCGCACGGCGGCCGGCGGGCCCGTCAGCGGGGGCAGCCGCTGCGATCGACGGCGTACACGGTGTAGTCCGGCCCGACCGCCTGGGGATGAACCCGTACGAGCCCGGCTCGGCCGCCGGCCGCGAGGGAGCGCAGCAGCTGCTGCTCGTCCGTGCGGTAGGCGCGGAAGTAGCCGTTGAACGCCAGGACGTAGTCGACTCTTCGGTGACAGAGGAGATGCTCGTAGTTGGCGCTCGTGCCGAAGCTGCGGATCGCCATGCTCTCGGGGAAGAACTCCGAGTCGAGATGGCCGCCCGCCCGGAGCATCAGGTACAGCCCCAGCTTGGCGTCCCATGCGGCGCGCAGGACCCGGTAGGTCGACCCCGGCCGGAAGGCGTCAGAGGCCAGGAAGGTCCGCAGCGACGAGGTGTTGGCAGCCGGCGTGCGGTTCATCTGCCTCCAGGCAGGCTCCACCCCGACCGGCCGGGCGAGCGCCACGTTGAGCACCAGCGAGATCGCGAGCGCGGTCGGCGCCAGCGCCCGGCGGCCGGTGCGGGCCATCAGGGCGAAGGCGATCGGGAGCAGGGGGAGCAGGATCCTCGGCGCCAGGGTCGAGAAGAAGTTGAAGACCTTGTCCGCCAGGGTGCTGTCCGCGTACGCCGGTGAGGTGAGCACCGCCAGCGCCGCGGGGGCGGCGATGGCGACCGAGACCGCGTACCACCGCACCAGGGCGCCGCGTGCGGGGTCGTAGCGGAGCCGGAGGACGACGAGGATGGCCACGGTGGGAAGCACGACCGCGGGATGCGTGGCCTGCGCGACGCCGATGAGCACGGCAGCAGCGAGGCGCTGGTCCCGTCGCCAGCACCCGATCCCGAACAGGAGCAGTGCCCCGGCCCAGGCGAACGACTGCTGGCCGAGCAGCAGCGCCTGGAAGATGGCGGGGTTGGCCAGCGCCGCCGCGGCCCACCACCCGCGCCGCAGCTCGGGGAAGGCGAAGAACGTGGCGGCAGCGCACCCGGCCGCCCCGAGCACGCTCGACAGGGTCACGGCCCAGTCGCCCAGCACGGGCCGGAGCAGGGCGCCCGCCGTCCAGTTCGGGAGGCCGTACGGGAAGGTGAAGGCCTGGCCGTGGCCGAGGACCGGCATGTGCAGCGGGAGCGACCCGTGCCCCCACAGGCGATCCGCGATCCACCACACGTGGGCGTAGTTGTTCATGCTGTCGGGGGACAGCACGATCCCGTGGTCGAGGTACAGCGCGACGAAGGCGGCCCACGCGAGCGCCACCACGCCGAGTGCCACGGCCCCGCCGCGCACCGGGCGGGGCGGGCGGACCGCCTCTTCGGACGCGACGGCGGTCTGGCTCACCGTGGGCTCCACCCCGTCTCGGCCGCACGGCTCGTCGCGCCTGGGCAGCGGATGTACCCGGGACCGCCGACAAGCTTGTCGAGGCGCACCGGCGCAAGCCCCTTGGCCCGCAGGCCCGCGAGGATCAGCGGCAGGGCCTGGACGAGCGCCGACCGATCCGCGGCGGGGTTTCCGTCGAGCCCGTCATGGAGGTCGACGATCGATCCGCCGCGCACGCCGCCGAGCACCCGGCCGGCGATCACCCGAGGGTCACGGGTCGCCCAGTCCCCGGCCGACACGTCCCAGAGCGCCATGCGCATGCCGTCGTCGTGGACGACCCGGGCCAGGAACGGCGTCCGCTGGCCGTGGGGCGGTCGGTACCAGGCCGGACACACGCCGACGTCGTCGGCGAACGCGTGCTGGGTCCGCGCCAACTCGGGGTAGCGGGGGTCCAACCACCGCCACTGGTCATGATGGTAGGAGTGATTGCCGACGAGGTGGCCGTGGTCGACGAGGTCGCGCACCACCCCGGGCTCCTTCACGAGCGCCTTGCCGACGACGAAGAACGTTCCCCGGACGCCGGCATGGTCGAGGATGCGCATGATCGCGGGGGTCGCGTAGGTGTTGGGGCCGTCATCGAACGTCAGCGCGACCTGGTTGGTCGCTCGTGAACCGTGCACGACCCCCCCGCCGAACCACGACGCGTCCACGGTGCTCGACCCGAAGAAGGCGGTGACGGTAGCCGCGATGAGGACCAGCACCGTCCCGATCCCGACGACACGACCCCGTGGGGACCGGTCGGCGTCGGCGTCGGCGGCGACGCGGGCGACGATCCCGGCCGTGACCACCAGGCCCACCGCGACGACCAGCAGCGCGGTGCGGGCGCCGGCGAGGCGCAGCCCGGCGAGGACCGCACCGACGACGCCGGCGGTGGCGGCGAGGGTGCGGCCGGCGGCCGCGCCGCCCGGCGCGGCCGCCACGGCGGCGAGCCCTGCGCCCGCCCCGAACAGCGCCGTCAACACGATCGCGCTTCCCGGATCGGGGCGTTGGGGGATCAGCCACGCGGCCACCCCGGCGATGCCGGCCCCGACGAGCGCGAGCGCCGGCCGGTGGACGAGGCGGCGCACGAGCCAGGCGGCGAGAAGCGCGGTCACCGCCGCGGCGAGGACCACCAGCGGCGATCTGGCCGCCGGTGTCAGCGCCAGGGCGAGCAGCACCCCCAGGAGGCCGGCGGGGGCGGCGACCGATGCCGGGGCTCGAACCGCCTGCGAACCGGTGCCCAGGCCAGGCGCGAGCGTGTCAGGCAAGCGCGGGGTCCGGCACGAGGCGGCGCGCCCCCCGGCGAGCCCGCCATGCCGCCCGGGGGATCACGGCGAGGTCGATCACCGCGTCCCTGACGCTCGTACGGGACCGGAAGACGGGCACGGGGACGACGTAGTCGTTCCGCACGCGGTAGCCGAGCCGGCACAACACGACCGCGACCTCGACGGTCTCGCTGTACTTGTACCCCTGGTAGTAGTCGAGGGCATCCGACAGGGCGCCCAGCCGGAAGATCCGGTATCCGGACTCGACGTCGTTGAGCCGGGACCCGGCCCACAGGCTGGCCCAACGGCTCATCACCCAGTTGCCGAGGCGCTTGTACGGGGGATAGCCGGAGAGGTCGCGGCACGCGAGCATCGCGTCGAGGCCCTCCGCCACCGTGAGGTGGGTGAGGTCGTCGAGCACCGAGAGGTCGTGCTGCCCGTCGGCGTCCACGGTGAGGATCAGGTCGTCACCGTCGAGCTCGCCGGTCCCGAGCCGGTCCCGGAGGCTGGTGAGGGCGAGGTGATAGGCCTCCGACATCCCCCGGTTGACGTCGTGGCACAGCAGCCGGCAGCGGTCGTGACCGGGAAGCCACCGCTGGATCTCGATCCGGGTCGCATCGGTGGACCCGTCGTCGACGACCACCAGCTCGTCGACGTGCGGGTAGAGGGTGCTGAGCACCGACGCAACGGTCCCCTCCTCGTTGTACGCAGGGACCACGGCGATGCGCCGAGGGGTGTCGGTCGGGCTCACGAGCGTTCCTCTCCTCCCGCTCCGACGTCGCCTCCCGGCCCGCCCGTGGCGCCACCGTCGACGATGCGCCGCTCCTGGTACCAGGCCAGCGTGCGCCGCAGGCCCTCCTCGAGGCTGCACCGGGGTTCCCAGCCGAGCTCCTCACGGGCGCGCTCGCTCAGGACCCGTCTCGCCCGGTAGTCGCCGGGCCGCGACGGACCGAAGGTGACCTCGACGTCGCCGACCAGCGCCCCGACCGCCTGCGCGAGCTGGCGGATGGAGACAGGGTGGTTGGCGTCGAGGTTGTAGGTGCGGTTCTCCGCAACGGGACCCAGGGCCGGCACGTGGGCGGCGGCCAGGTCCTCGACGTACACGAAGGAGCGCTCCTGCGAGCCGTCACCGTCGATGCGCAGCGATTCGCCGCGTATCGCACGTTCGAGGAACGCCGCCACGACCAGGTCGTTTCGCATCCGGGGCCCGTAGGGGATGCCGTACCGCAGCACCGTGTACGGGCGGCCATAGAGATGGGCGTAGTCGGCGCAGAGCATCTCGGCTGCGATCTTCTCGGTCACATAGAGATGGCGGTCCACGGTGAGGTCGAACAGCGTGGTCTCGTCGACGACCATCTCGCGGGTCGCGGCGTAGACCCAGACGGAGCTCGCAAGGATGACCCGGCCGGCGTCGGCCCGCCGTGCCGCCTCGAGCACGTAGGCCGTACCCAGGGCGTTCACGGCGACGCTCTCGGCCGGATCGCCGAAGACGTCGTTGACATCGGCCATCGCCGCGAGGTGCAGCACCGGACCCGTCTGCTTCAAGGCGTCGGTCAGCGAGTCCTGGTCGAGGATGTCCACGTCGGCCCAGTCCGCTTCGGCCTGCTCCGGTGGGCGTGTGTCGAGGACCCGCACCGAATGGCCCGCGGCCAGCAGGGCGTCGACGACGTGGGAGCCGACGAACCCCGCCCCGCCGGTCACGGCGACGATCGCGCTGGGCGCTTCGGACTTCCCGGGCGGAGGCCCGTCCGGACCGGGCGTCCGCCGCCGGGCTACCACGCGAGCGCCTTCTCGAAGGACCCGATCACGGAGGCGACTTCACTCATCGGGCCGCGAATGCGGCGTGGAGCTCCGCGCCGAGCGGACGGAGGGTCAGCTGACCGGTCGAGTGTGCCGTGTCGACATGCGATCGAACCGTCGGACGGTCGTCGGCCGGGAACTGGACCTGCACAGGGGGGACGCGCATCGGCGTGGACTGTACCGGCTCGGCGGCTCCAACCCGCTTCTTTGGCCCCGCGGGGCCCCCGATCGCCATCCGGTGCCCTATCCCCCGGTCACGGCCGGACTGGGGACCGCAGGGCGGCTGCGCATGATGGCCCAGGCTCCCGCCACCGCCGCCGTGAAGCCGACGAGGACCGCGGGAGCCTGACCCCGCCGTACGTGGTCCCCGAGCAGGACCATGCCGAGCACCGCCGGCGTGACGACCTGGGTGACGGTGATGCTCGCCTGGGCGGTGGTCACGCTGGTGCGCTGGAGGAGCGTCGCGAAGGCGAGAAGGCCGAGCACGGCGTAGAGCCCCGTGGCCCACGCCAGAGGCCGGGACACCAGCGCGCCCGGATCCACGCCGAAGTGGCCGGCACGGGCTGCGAGCGAACAGCCGCCGTACCCCAGCCCGGCCAGGATGCCGAGGCGGGCCACGCTCGACCGGCGGTACCGCTCGAGCGCGATGGCGACGGCGAGGGCGACGGCGCCGGCCGGTATGGCGGCCTTCGCGAACAGGCTCACGTGCTCGGCGGGCCCGCTCGCCGCCCCGCGCGCGGCCAGCGCGAGCCCCCCGATGATGGCGACGAGGGCGGCCAGCTTGCGTGGCCGCACGCCCTCCCGGCCCAGCGCGACGGACAGGGCCGCGGTCACACCGACGCTCGCCGCCACCGCGAGCTGCGCGACGAACAGCGGCAGGCTCCGCAGTGCGACGAGGGTGAGGAGGAACCCGGCCGCGCCGAGCCCCAGGCCGGCGAGGAACGCCGGGCGGCCGAGCAGGCGGGCCAGGAGGCGGGGGTCGATGCCCTCCGAGGTCCGCTCGCGCTTGGCCGGCCCGTCCTGGAAGATCGACCCCGTTCCCAGACAGACCGCGGCCGCCACGACCGCGAGATCGGCGGCGATCATGCCGGATCCCCCCGGCGCTGCCCGCAGGCCTCCCAGGTGGCGCGGTGCCAGGCGCATCCCGGCCGCGTCAGCTCCACGGACCCGAGACGTTAGCCGCGGCGGCGGGCGGGATTCGTGCAGTCTCCGCCGCCGCCCTCGTGGCCCCGGGCCACGCCCGCTACGGTGACGGCACCATGGCCCTCGTTGCCGACGAGCTCGTCCCGAGCCCCGCCGCCCCTGCGGCCCTCGTCCGATCGACGGACGACCTCCGCTCGACGACCGACCGGAGCCGTGACCGCCTGCTCCTCGGCGGCCTCCTCGCCCTGGCGGCGGTCCTGCGCCTCCCGACGGTCGGACGCGCCTACTGGATCGACGAAGGCATCAGCATCGGGATCGCCTCGCACCCTCTCGGCCAGATCCCGCACCTGCTCCGACTCGACGGCTCCCCTCCGCTCTACTACCTCCTCCTCCACGTGTGGCTGCGGGCCTTCGGCGCATCGGAGGTCTCGACGCACCTGATGACGATCCTGCTGTCGCTGGCTCTCGTGCCATTGGCGTGGTGGTCGGGCCGCACGTTGTTCGGCCGGGCCGCCGGCGAGTGCGCCGCCGCCCTTGCCGCGACGAGCCCCTTCCTGGCCTGGTACGCCACGGAGACCCGCATGTACCCGCTCGTGGCCGACCTCGCCCTGGTCGCCGTGACCATGGCCGTCCGCGCGACCCAGACGGGATCACGCCGCGACGGAGCCGTCGCCCTCGTGGCGTTCGGGCTGCTGCTCTACACCCACAACTGGGCGTTGTACCTCGTGGTCGCGACCGGTGCGTGCCTGGGTGTCTCGACGTTCTACCGCCGCAGTCATCGCGAGCTGTTGCGCGTGGCCGCCGGCTGCGCAGCGCTCGCCGTCGTCTACCTGCCATGGCTGTCGACGTTCCTCGCGCAGGCCCGCCACACCGCCGCTCCGTGGGCGGTCCGACCGCCGATCGGGCATCTCCTGGCCGATCCGTTCGTGATGTTCGGGGGAACGCTGGCCGTCCTCGTCGGGCCCGTGCTCGTGCTCGGCGTGGTCGCCACGTGGGCCGGCGGGCGGAGCGCAGGGACCAGGCTCACAGCCGGGTTGCTCGGATCCATCGGGGCGCTCGTCGTGCTTCAGGGCTGGGTCGCGGCCCAGGTGGAGCCTTCCTGGGCGGGGCGGTACCTGACCATCGCCATGCCCCCCCTGCTCCTGGCGATCGCCGGCGTGCTGGGGCCGAGCCGTCGGGGTCGCCAGGTGGTGCTCGGCACGGCGGCCGTCCTGAGCGCGTGGATCATCCTCGGCGACCTGCTGCCCAATCCCAATGCCGCGTTCGCCAAGGACAACATGGCCGCGGTCGCCGCCGCCGCCGATCACGTTCTGCGTCCTGGTGACCTGGTCGTCGTGACCCAGACCGAACAGCTCGCGTTGGCCCGCCACTACCTCCCGTCCGACGTTCGCTTCGCCACGCCCCTCGGCGTGGTCTCGGACCCGGGAGTGGTGGACTGGCGGAACCTCATCTCCCGCCTCGAGGCCGCCCAGCCGTGCACGACGCTCGGGCCCTGGCTCGCGGCACTCCCGATCGGGGCCCACGTCCTCGTGATCAACCCGCGCCGGACGCTGGGGGCAACCGGGACGAGATGGCGCCTGGCGGTGAACCATCAGGTGGCGGAGGTCAACCACCTGCTGCTCGCCGCCCCCGCGCTCGTCGCGGTCGGCTCGTTCGCCCGGGCGAGCGACCGTCCGATCCCGTTCAGCCCGATCGTCGGGATCCTGTTCGAGAAGACCCGCGAGCTGCCCGTCTGCCCCTCGTCGTAGCCGACCCCGCACCCGAGACCCTTCGGCCGTGGACCCACCCGGCGCCGGGAACGGGCTCATGTCGGCCCGAGGCCGGGCTCCGTCCCCCGCCGCGGAGCCACGACGGCTCTGGGTTGACGACGGGGACCTTCGGCCCAGTCAGGGGGCCGCTGCGCGCGCAGACCGTCACCTCATGATCACCTTCCGTCAGATCGCGTCACGGAGCTCGGCGACCGCAACCGACGGACGCGGCAGGACGGAAGGCCGAGGCAGGACCGAGCGGCGAGGGGTGGTCGCGATCCCTCGCGAGCACGTCGCCGCGACGGAGGCGCCACCGTGACGACGGCCGATCCCGCAGGCCGGGTGGACTTCGAGCCACCGCTCGGCGATCGTCCGCAGGCTGAAGGGGCTCGACGGCGTCGTCTCCCTGTCGGCGGTCGACCCGATCCGGGACGGGCGGGGCTGGGCGTTCCGGGAGGGACGCAACCACGGCCTCGATCCGGTGAACGGCTTCAGCTTCCTCAGCCAGGCGTACGACGCGACCGAACCGGGCTACGACGGCCATGTCTCAGTGCCCGTGCTGTGGGACCGACGAACGGCGCGGATCGTGTCGAACAACTTCCCCGACATCACCCTCGACCTGGAGACCCAGTTCGAGGAGTGGGCGGACACGAGCGTCGACCTGTACCCGGAGAGGCTGCGCCCCGAGATCGACTCGCTCAACGAGCTCGTCTACGAGACCGTCAACGACGGGGTCTACCGGGCCGGGTTCGCGACCGCCCAGGCAGCGCACGAGCGGGCGGTGTTCGCGCTCTTCGAGACGCTCGACGAGCTCGAGCGACGCCTCGCCCGTAGCCGGTTCCTCCTCGGCGAGGCGATCACGGAAGCCGACATCCGCCTGTGGGTGACGCTCGCCCGGTTCGACGCGGTCTACCACACCCACTTCAAGACCAACCTGCGCCGCCTCGTCGACTACCCGAGCCTGTGGGGCTACGCCCGGGACCTGTACCAGCGACCGGCGTTCCGCGAGACCACCGACTTCGACCACATCAAGCGGCACTACTACCTCACCCACCCGCACCTCAACCCCTCGGGGCTCGTGCCCGTCGGCCCGCTGGTCGACTGGAACTCACCACACAACCGGGCCGGGTCGGGGTGAAGACCCGTGCGGCCGTCCTCGTGCCTCGATCAGGGACTGGCGAGCGAGCTGCACGGAATCGCCACCGTCCAGGCGGCGTTGGCCGGCAGGATCTGGACGGTCGCCGCTCCTTGGCCCGATCGACACTGCATCTGCGCCTCGCGAAGGCGAGACGTCCACCGAGGACCTGAGCTTCGAAACGCCGTCGGCCTGAAACTGAGGGCCGACGACAGCAGAACGCAGCCTGCGGCGACGGCTGCGACGGTCGCGACGGTCGGTGACCGAAGGCCTTGTCGAGCCTGATCCAGAACCTGATCTGTCTCGAGCGCCAACGCGGCGACGATCAGGAGACCCGGGAGGACTGCGTATCGGGGTGCAACGCCGGCGCTGAGGGTCTCCGCCACGTAGATTCCTCCGCTGAATACGATCGCGAGTCCGGCCAACATGGTCCGAGTGGTCCTGAAACCAGATCGGCTGATTCCAACAATGAAGACTGCAGCCAGCAGGACCACGGCCAGGAGGCCGCGAAGCGATGCGTGGCTTGCGTTGAAGGCTCCGATCATGTGACCCGCCAGCACATTCCGGAGATACCCGGGAACGGTGTGGACCAGACTCCCGCTGCGGAATTGACGCGATGGACGAAGGACCAGGACCAACGCGCCATGAAGCACCGTGGTGGCAAGGAACACCAGTGCGAGTGGACGTCCGCTCCTGCTCCTCAGCCGGTAGACAGCGAGAGGGATGAAGGCCGCTCCCACCAGGCTGGAGAGCGCGGTTCCCACGATGAGGATGCTCGCAGCCATCTGACTGCTGCCCTTCACCGGAAGCCAGAGCAGGATCCAGAAGGTGGCGAAGACGAGGAGGAACTGAAGATTCGCCAGGTTGGCGATGGACTCGACCCGAAGCGACGGCAACATCGCGACGGAGACACCAAGACCGACCCTGATCCACCGTCGTCGAATGTGCGCCCCGGAGACAACCTCCACGACTCCGGCACAGGTCGCGACGATGACCGCCGCGAACGTCGCGATGATCCAGGCGGCCCATCGGAGATCGAACGCCGCGGCGAGCGTGCTGCCCAGCCGCGGCACGGAGTGGAGATATCCCGCATAGAAGTGACCGAAGCTGCGAACCCCACGCGACACGGAGTCCTCCAGGAAGATCTGCCCGTCCTCGGCCCACACGGTGTTCCACGCGAAGGGCGCCCTCAGGACCATGACAACCAGGGCGACAACGGCCGTCCCGACCGCCCAAGCCGTCTCGTGAGATGGCGAGCGAAGCACCGCGAAGATCGCCAGCGGCTCGCCGTCCCGGACGTCTGCGTCGCCGGACCCGCTACGCAACGAAGGGCCCAGCTGCGGCACGGGCGTCACCGGGGCGGGTGCAGGGTGCGCCCGTGCGCCGAGGTTCGCGCCCGGGCCGTGCACCGCGGCTCTCGGGCGGAGGGCAGTGGGTGGAAGCAGTGGAACGAGGAGCAGTCGCCCCCACCCTGACCGTGCCGATCGCGATCGGACCCGGGCGGGTGGCCCCAGCGGTCACCACCTGCCCGACTCGCCCTCCGGCACCCAGCGACGACCGCGGTGACCACGCCGACGATGCCGAGACGCACCGCTCCAGCGAGACCGCCCACGGCCGGACCGATCCCCATGCCCGCCAGGAATGCAGACGGCGGCGACGAGTTGATGAGTCACGTTGACCACCCTCCCCGGTCGCCAGCCTACGCGATGCTCCGGCCTCTGGAGGCTGCGCGGCGAGGTCGGGCGCCCACGACAGGCACGACCCCCTCGCCAGGCAGCCGGGGGATCGTCCGGCCCGCGTCGGCGGCGCGGCCTCGCTCGGGGCGGAACACGGCCCGAGCGACCCCCCGGCAGGCGGTTGCGCCATGGCGTCGGTCCCCACCACCTGGAGCGAGTCGGTCAGGAGACGGCCCTTGCGGCGTCAGCCGGCTGGCATGTCGTCGGGCCCTTTGCGCCAGAACGTCGCGACGGTCCACTCGGCCGGGGGGCACCCGGAGCGCCGTCGCCGCGATCTCGACGGCGAGCACGGTGTGGGTGGTGGCCGATGCCGGGTCGTCGTAGCCGCTCCCGTAGCGCAAGGGATCCGGGTACCAGCCAGGCGGCGGCGGGGGGAAGCTTCGTCGGACCGATTCCGACCACGACTCACCGGTCCACCAACGCTCCTCATCCGTGTGAGCCGGATCCGGGTACCAGCCAGGCGACGGGCTGAGGGCCGGGGCTCCTCCCGTCGCCGGGAACCGAGTGCGACGAGCACACTCGGGGTTTCCACACCTCCCCGGAGACGACGGAAGGGAGACCCCACCCGGGAATCGCGGCAGCCTGACGGACGGTCCAAGGGGTGACGTCCGTGGCTGCTCAGAGGGGGTGCAGCGAGGTTACCGGGTCAGCCCGTCAGGTTCCCGAGTGTGGCCTGGACGGATCGCACGGTGCCGTCGGCTTGTTGGACCTTCACCGTGACGGTGTCTCCCGGCTTGAGCGAAGCGAGCGCGTTCTGGAGGTCCGACAGTGTTGGCGTCGGCTGGCCGTTGATCTCGGTGATCACGTCGCCCGCCTTGATCCCTGCCTTGTCGGCGGCACCGCCGGGCTGCACCTGGGTGACGGTCACGCCGCTCGGCTGGCCGGACGCGTCAACGGCCGATGCGCCGCTGATTCCGAGGGCCGCGCGGCCGCTGTCGGTGACCCTACCCTGGGTCACGAGCTGGGTGGCCACCCTCTTCACTGTGTTCGACGGGATCGCGAACCCGATGCCTGCGGCGGCCCCGCCGCCCAGTTGCGGGTCGGTGGCGGCCAGGGTCGGGATCCCCACGACCTCGGCGTTCAGGTCGACCAGGGCGCCGCCGCTGTTGCCCGGGTTGATCGCTGCGCTGGTCTGGACCGTGTCGGGGAGGACGACCCCGTTACCTTCGCCGACGGTGCGGCCGGTGAAGCTGATGATCCCGTCGGTGACGGAGCTGGCCAGCCCGAGGGGGTTGCCGATCGCCAGGGCGGTGTCGCCCACCTGCAGCTTGGACGAATCGCCGAACGACGCTGGCTTGAGGTTCCTGGCGCCGCTCACCTTGATGACCGCGAGGTCGTCGGGTGGGTACGCCCCGACGAGCGTGCCCGGGACGGTCTGGCCGTTGAGGAAGGTCACCTGGAACTGGGTGGCGGTACCCACGACGTGGTTGTTGGTCACGATGTCGCCCTGGGCGTCGTACACGACGCCCGAGCCGAGCCCGCTCGACGTCGAGATCTCGACCACGGACGGGCGAACGGTGTTGACGACGTTGATGTACTGCTGCTGGACGAGCTTGGCTGCGGCCGCCGCCGATGCCGGGGAGGATGCCGTCGTCGGGGATGTCGACGACGCCACGGTGGTCGCCGATCCCGCCGATGACGCCGGGTGGGACTTGCCACTTGAGCATGCGCTCATTCCCGCACCGGCTACGAGCGCCAGCGAGACCGCCACCGCCCACCGTCTCCGGCCGGGATGATTGGGGAACGATCCAGGTGCGCGCGATCGCGCCACTGCCTGCCGTGGTTCCATGATCGCCTCCGAGAAGGTCAGCCTCGAGACCGGACCTGATCCCTGCCTGCGGAAGGGAGGCCAATCGCTCATGTCGAGCGTGATGCTAAGACACAACGGCGCAGCCGAGTAGTGCCATAGTTCCCTGACCCGTGACTGAGGATCCCGAGCGTGGGCATGGGCCGCTGACCACCCAAGTCAGATCAGCGACGCGCTGGCCGTGGTCCGCGCAGCCCAATCGGCGTCATTCTGGCGCGACCCGGCCCCGGCGTGAGGGAGACTCGGGGCGGGACGAGGGGGATCTGGATGAAGGCGGTTGTGCAGCACGTCTACGGATCGGCCGACAGCTTGAGCTTCGGGGACATCGACATGCCGGTGATCGGCGACCACGAGGTCCTGGTGCGGGTGCGGGCGGCCGGTGTCGACCCCGGGGTGTGGCATCTCATGACCGGTCGTCCCTACCTCGTACGCCTCATGGGGATGGGGGTGCGCCGCCCGAAGGTGGCTGTGCGCGGCCGTGACCTCTCCGGTGTCGTCGAGGCGGTGGGCAGCCGCGTGACCCGGTTCCGTCCGGGCGACGAGGTCTACGGCGTGACCACGGTCGGCTCGTTCGCCGAGTACGCGCGCTCGCGGGAGGGCGACCTTGCCCGCAAGCCCGCCAATCTGACCTTCGAGCAGGCTGCGGCCGTGCCCGTCTCGGGCATGACCGCGCTCCAGGGCCTGCGTGACGTCGGACGCGTGCAGCCAGGCCAGCGGGTGCTGGTCATCGGCGCGGCAGGCGGCGTCGGCTCCTTCGCCGTCCAACTGGCCCACGCGTTCGGCGCCCGCGTGACGGGCATGTGCAGCTCCGCGAAGACCGA